>LUMQ01000926.1_pt1 | contig 22978 bp, 20 predicted proteins | sample 729621 | NCBI WGS metagenome assembly LUMQ01 (sample SAMN03860259, study PRJNA289734) | marine metagenome | biome: seawater column; feature: ocean; material: water; isolation source: Red Sea water column Station 12 - depth 25m | place: Saudi Arabia: Red Sea | collected 2011-10-15 | depth 25 m | reverse complement strand
TGCATTGAAGCGGATTTGGACGCGGTGCGAATCGTGATCAGGGAAATCCGGTCGGGGCCGTCTTTAAGGGACCGTAAAGTCTAGGCAGGTGTGTTATGGCGAATTTGCGCGAAGAAATTGCCTCAGCAATGAAAAATGCGCTGAAGGCCAAGGATCAGGCCGCTTTGGCGACAATGCGTCTGATCAGCGCTGCGCTGAAGGACCGCGATATCGCGGCGCGCGGCAACGGCAACCAGGATGGCATCGGCGACGACGAAATCCTGTCGATGATGCAGACCATGATCAAGCAGCGGACCGATTCGGCCAAAATGTACCGCGACGGCAACCGGCCGGAGCTGGCCGAGGCGGAAGAAGCGGAGATCACCATCATCACCGGGTTTCTTCCGGCGCAGCTTGGCGAGGCCGAAATCGAGGCCGCCATTGCCGACGCTGTCGCAGCGACCGGCGCAAGCTCGATCAAGGATATGGGCCAGGTGATGGCGCAGCTGAAGTCGACCCATGCCGGCCAGATGGATTTCTCGGCGGCAAGCCAGAAGGTCAAGGCGGCGCTTCTCGGCGAGGGGTGACTTGCCGCTTCTTCGGCTGTTTGTCCGAAGGATGTCTTGCGGGAGGCGTGCTGCCACCGCAATATGGTCGGCTACGGCACCGCCCGGGTGCCGGATTCACAGCAACAGGCGCACGGGGAGTGAATGGCCGTCCCACCGGAATTCATCGAGGATTTGCGCCAGCGGGTGCCGCTTTCGGACATCGTCGGAAAGCGCGTCAAGCTGACCCGGAAGGGCAACCGCTTCACCGGCCTGTGCCCGTTCCATTCTGAAAAGACTCCCTCGTTTTCTGTTGTCGATGACCAGGGCTTCTACCATTGCTTTGGCTGCGGCGTGCATGGCGACGCCATTTCCTTTCTTCGCGAGACCGACGGCCTGGATTTCATGGAAGCTGTCGAGCGGCTGGCGTCCATGGCCGGACTCACCGTGCCGCGCAGCGCGCCCGAGGACCCTCAGCGCACGCGTCAGCGAAAGACAGCCCTCGATATCCTCGAGGAAACAGCCAGGTATTTTCAGGCCGGCCTGAAGCGGGATGACGGCCGTGTCGCGGCGCGTTACCTGCATGGGCGCGGCCTGGATGCGGGTGCGGTCAGCAGCTATCGCCTCGGCTATGCCCCGCGCGGCGGATTGCGCGCGGCGCTGGCTGCGCGCGGTTTCACGGACGAGGACATGCTGGCGGCAGGTGTCGTCCGGCGCAGTGATCGGGACGGCGAGCTGTTCGACTATTTCCGCGACCGGGTCATGTTTCCGATCGAGGACAAGCAGGGGCGTGTCATCGCCTTTGGCGCGCGGGCGCTCGGCGACGCGCAGCCCAAATACCTGAATTCGGGCGAGGGGCCGACCTTTTCCAAGAAATCGGTTCTCTATGGCTGGGTGCAGGCCCGCGAAGGGCTGCGGCGCAAGCTGCCGCTTCTCGTTGCCGAAGGCTATATGGATGTGATCGCCATCCAGCAGAGCGGCGTGGCCACCGCTGTGGCGCCGCTCGGCACCGCGCTGACCGAAGAGCAGATTACTCATCTTTGGAAACTGCATGACGAGCCGGTGCTCTGTTTCGACGGCGATGCCGCCGGGCAGCGCGCCCAGAAACGCGCGCTTGAAAGGCTGCTGCCGTTGTTGCAGCCGGGCAAGTCGGCGCGGCTGGCCATGCTGCCGGAAGGCAAGGACCCGGACGACCTTCTGCAGAAGGAGGGCGGGGACGGGCTGCTGAAGGTGATCAGTACGGCAAGCTCGCTGATCGACAGCCTGTGGACCAGCTTTGCCGCCGAGCATGATCTGCGGCAGCCCGAGCAGCGCGCCGAATTCTGGCAAGATCGAGGCGCGGATCGCGGCGATGCGCTCGGCCGGGCGCGGTCAGGGGCGCGCAGGCATGACCGGGCCACTGCGCCCGCGGGTGAGGCGCCCGGCTGCCGGCGCGATTCACCGGCACCGTGCCGTCTGCGCCATCATTCTGGCGCATCCGGCCCTGATTCCCGAACTGTGCGAGTCCCTGATCCAGATCGATTCCGGTGACGCGGCCCTCGAGTCGCTCAAAAAAGCCGCGATTGATGCCGTTATACGCGATCCGGACCTTGACGCAGCGGCGTTAAGGCATCATCTAAATGGGTTGAAGTTGACTGACGCGATCGATGTGCTTGAGGGGGACGAGATGAGAGCGCGCATGCCCTTCAACCCTGCGACACTTGATGGTGAGGAAGCCGGTCAGAGACTGGACGAGTTACTCCGGCTTGTTGGCGGGTCTTCCGGATTGTTTTCCACATCAGCAAGCCTGCCGCGCTAGTGCCGGCGGCAGATTGATCCAAGATAGCCGGGCCGGGACAAGCCCCGCCCGAGAGGAAGCAGATAGCATTCATGGCAGCCAAGGCAAATCAGCAGACCGAAGCAGAAATGCAGCCGCAGGACAGCGCGGCCGAAGCACAGGACAACGACGCCGCGCAGCAGACCCTGAAGACGCTGATGCGTCTCGGAAAGGAGCGTGGCTACGTCACCCATGACGAGCTGAACGCCGCGCTGCCGGCCGAGGATTTCACCTCCGAGCAGATTGACGATTTCATGTCGACGCTGAACGAGATGGGCGTATCCGTTGTCGAGGCAGCGGACAGCGACGACTCCTCGGAAGGCGAGGGCGAGGAGCAGCGCCGCGAGGGCGAGATCGCGATTGCCAAACGTATCGAGGCCGGCCGCGAGCTGATGATCGGCGGCATTTGCGAATCCCCGCTGACCATTCGGGCTCTGCTGCACTGGCGTGACCAGATTGCCGACGGTGTGGTACCGCTCCGTGACATCATTGATCTCGAGACCACTTACGCCAAGCTGAACGGCGCGCCGGTGGACGGGGACATGATGTCGCGCATGGACGACGATATAGACGAGGACGACCTCCCCGAGGAAGAAGCCGAGGAAGAAGAGGCGGAAGAAGAATCCGAGGAGGATGGCGACGCTGATACGGATACCTCGACCCGCGATGCCAATACCGGCGACGAGGGTGATGATCTGAACATGTCGCTTGCGGCGATGGAAGATGCCATCCGCGACCATATGATGGATGTGTTCGACCAGATCGCGACGCTGTTCAAGCAGTTCAGCCGCTCTCAGGACCGGCGCCTTGCGAAAATGGCCAATGACGAGCCGCTGTCGCCGCGCACCGAGGCCAATCACCTCGATCTCAAGATCAAGCTCGTCGAGCTGATGGAAGGCGTGAATTTCCATGCCAACCGGATCGAGGCGCTGTCGGACCAGCTCTTCACCCTGAACAAGCATGTCACCAAGATCGAGGGCCGCCTGCTGACCACGGCGACGGCCGCCGGCGTGCCGCGCGCGCAGCTTCTCGAAGCCTGGACGAACCGCGAATGTGTCGAGAGCTGGCCGGGCGACGACTACCGCAGCAACCAGTGGCGCAAGCTCAAGGCGCAGCATGGTGACGAGCTTGCCGACATCCAGAGCAAGATCCGGCTCGTCGTCGACGATGTAGGGCTGTCCGTTCCGGAATTCCGCGCCATCATCCAGACCATCCAGCGCGGCCAGCGCGAAAGCGCCCGCGCGAAGAAGGAAATGGTCGAGGCGAACCTGCGCCTGGTGATTTCCATTGCGAAGAAATACACCAATCGGGGCCTGCAGTTCCTTGACCTGATTCAGGAAGGCAACATCGGCCTGATGAAGGCCGTCGACAAGTTCGAGTACCGCCGCGGCTACAAATTCTCGACCTATGCCACCTGGTGGATCAGGCAGGCCATCACCCGCTCGATCGCCGATCAGGCGCGCACCATCCGTATTCCGGTGCACATGATCGAGACCATCAACAAGCTGGTGCGCACCTCGCGCCAGATGCTTCACGAAATCGGCCGCGAGCCGACTCCGGAAGAACTCGCCGAAAAGCTGTCGATGCCGATCGACAAGGTTCGCAAGGTGCTGAAGATTGCCAAGGAGCCGATCAGCCTCGAGACCCCGATCGGCGACGAGGAGGACAGCCATCTCGGCGATTTCATCGAGGACAAGAACGCGGTGCAGCCGCTGGACGCGGCCATTCACGCCAATCTGCGAGAGACCACGACGCGGGTGCTCGCCAGCCTGACGGCGCGTGAGGAGCGGGTGCTGCGGATGCGTTTCGGCATCGGCATGAACACCGACCACACGCTTGAGGAAGTGGGCCAGCAGTTCAGCGTGACACGCGAGCGTATCCGCCAGATCGAGGCGAAGGCGCTTCGCAAGCTGAAGCATCCGTCACGGTCGCGCAAACTTCGCAGCTTCCTCGAGAACTGACCGGGTTCGGCCGGCTCGCACTGATAGCCTTTCCCCGAACCGTCTTTTGGCCGATAGTAGATATGTGATCGCACCAGCTGCTGTCGGCCGTTCTCCTTGGGGGCCTGTAGTTCAATTGGTTAGAACCCACGGCTCATAACCGTGTTGTTGCAGGTTCGAGTCCTGCCGGGCCCACCAGCGCTTTCCAAGACAGCCTGATCATCATGACCGCGGCTTGCGGTCAGCGCAGTGCCGCCATCCAGCCGAGCGACGCATTGGTGTCGCCGGCCTCCGGCCTGTATTCCGCGCCGAGCGGGGCGTCATATCCGCGCGCGGCCAGATGCGCGAAGATATGCGCGTAATTGACCTCGCCCATATCGGGCCGGCCACGCGAGGGCACGCCGGCGAACTGGATATGGCCGGTGATGTCGAGATTGGCGTCGATCCGGCGGGTCAGGTCGCCTTCCAGAATCTGGATGTGATAGCAGTCGAACATCAGCTTGAGGTTGGGCGCGCCCACAGCCTCGATGATCCGGCGGGCTATCTCTGTATGGTTCAGGAAATAGCCCGGCGCGTCATGATGGTTCAGCGGCTCGATCAGGATGGTGCGTCCGCGCGGTGCCGCCGCATCGGCGGCATAACGCAGGTTTTCGACAAAGCAGGCCTCCGCCGCTTCGCCGCCGGCAAATCCCGACAGCACATGGATGTTGCCGGCATCGATAGCATCGGCGTAATCCAGCGCCGCGTCGATGCTGGCACGCGCTTCCGTTTCGCGCCCGACAAGCGCCGCCAGCCCGTTCTCGCCAGCCCCGACATTGCCGCGCGGCGCGTTCAGCCCCAGCATGGACAGCCCGGTTTCTGCCAGCGCCCCCTGAACTGCGCCGGCATCCTCGTCATAGGGCCAGTGGCATTCCACAGCGTCGAAGCCTGCCGCCGCGGCCGCGCGCACGGCATCGGCAAGCGGCCGGTCCGTCCACAGGAATCCCAGATTGGCGGAGAACCGGGTCACTCGTCCCATTCCACATCAAAGCCGTTCACAAGCTCACGGACCTGGCCGGGGGTCAGCATGCGCGGGTTCATGCCACGGGTCATCATGGCAAGGCGCGCCGTGTCCTCCAGCTCCTCGATGGCATTGCAGGCGGCCTCGACATCCTTGCCGGCGACAACTGGCCCGTGACTGGCGAGCATGACGGCCGTGCGTTTTCCGGCAAGGCCGCGCACCGCCTCGCCCATCGCAGGGTCGCCCGGCAGGAAGAAGGGAAGCAGCTTCACCTTGCCGAGTTTCATGATGGCATAGGGCGTCAATGGCGGCAGGAAGTCATCCTCGTCGACATCCGGCATCATCGACAGCGCCACCGAATGACAGGAATGAAGATGGACCACCGCGCCGGCGCTTGAGCGGGTGTCGTAGAAGGCGCTGTGAAGCGGCATCTCCTTGGTCGGCGCATCGCCGTCCACATGCCGTCCGGACTTGTCGATCAGCGCCAGCCGCGCCGGGTCCAGCCGTCCGAAGCTGGTGCCGGTGGGAGAGACCAGCAGCCCGCCATCTTCGGTGCGGGCGGAAATGTTGCCGGTGCTGCCGCCCGTCAGGCCGCGGTCGAACATCGACTTTGCCAGAAGGCAGATCTGTTCGCGTAACCGGTTGTCGCTGCCCATCATTCCTCCAGTCGCGCCAGTGCGGTGGCAAAGAAATCCCTATCCCCGAAATTACCCGATTTCAGGGTGATCGCAATGTCCTCGCCCCTGACGCGGGAAAAGGTCCAGGGAACGCCGGGCGCAATTTCGGTCCCGATGTCGAGGCGCGACAGGCCAAGCGCCTGTGCCACCGCGCCGGATGTCTCGCCGCCGGCCACCACGAACCTGCGGATGCCGGCCTCGAACGCGGCGATGGTAAGCGCGGCAAGCGCGTGTTCGACCAGCGCACCGGCCTCTGCCACGCCAAGTTGTTCCTGGGCGGCGCGAACATCCTCGGGACTTGCGGTGGCATAGATCAGGGGATTGCTGCCTGCGGGTTGCGCGGCAAGCCAGTCCAGCGCCGGACCCGCGCCATCTTCCGCCAGTTGCAGCGGGTCAAGCCGCAGCGACGGGGCGGCCGGGCCATAGGCCGCCACCTGTTCATTCGTCATCGCCGAGCAGCTTCCCGACAGGATGACCGCCCCCGGCGCCAGATCCGGCACGGCGGCGGCAGGCGCATCTGCGGCGAGGCTGCCGTCGGCGCGGTAGAGATCCGGCAGCGGCATCGCCACGGCCGAGCCGCCAGTCAGCAGTGTCATGTCGCGGCAGGCGGCAGCAATGACGCCAAGGTCGTCATTGGCGACCGCGTCCACCACTACATGCGCCACGCCAACTGTGGCAAGGCTGTCCAGTTTTTCGCGTAGCGCATTGGCACCCTTCGCCACCGTCAGCCTGTCGGCCAGCCCCACGGGTCGCGTTACCTGCGGCTCGAGAAGCCGCATCAGATTGCTGTCGCGCATCGGGGTCAGCGGATGATCCTTCATCGGGCTTTCCGCCAGCGGCTGCTGCCCGACAAACAGATTGCCCATGAAGATGGAGCGGCCGTTTTCTGGAAAGGCCGGACAGTAGATGGTCTGCCCTGCGCCAAGATCATCCATCAGCGCTTCGGCCACCGGCCCGATATTGCCCTGATCCGTGCTGTCGAAGGTCGAGCAGTATTTCCAGAAGAAGCGCTCGGCGCCGGCTGACTTGAGCCATGCCAGAGCAGCGCGGCATTCGGCGACCGCGTCATCCACCGGCGCGGTGCGGCATTTCAGGGCGATCACCTCGAAAGGCGCCGTTTCTGACGGTGGCTCTTCCGGCACGCCAAGCCGCAGCGAGACCCTGACGCCGGAGCGCGCCAGCAACCCGGCAAGGTCGGTCGCGCCGGTAAAGTCATCGGCGATGCAGCCCAGAAGCGTTGTCACGAGCCTCCTCCGGGGAGCTGCTGTCCGGAATTGCGCGCATAGACCTTGGCGACGGCGGCATCATCCTCACGTCCGAGCCCCATGCCGGAGGCGGCCACATATTGCTGCAGGGCAGCGGCAGCGATCGGCGCACTGAACTTGTTCGCCCGTGCGATGTCCAGAACAATGCCAAGATCCTTCAGCCAGATATCGACCTGCGAATGCGGGGTGTAGTCGCCATCGATGATGTGCGGCGCGCGGTTCTCAAGCATCCAGCTGGTGCCGGCGCATTTCGAGATCACTTCCAGGAACCGGTCCGGTGCCAGCCCCTGCTGCATGCCGAAGGTCAGAGCCTCCGCCATCGTCGCGATATGCACACCTGCCAGAAGCTGGTTCACCGATTTCATCACCGATCCCGGGCCGGCATGGTCCCCCATGTCAAACACGGTCTCGGCGGTGGCATCGAGAACCGGCCGGGCCGCGGCAAAGGCTTCCGGCCTGCCTGCCGCCATCACGCTGAGCCGGCCCTCTGCCGCCTTGACCGACCCGCCGGAGATCGGCGCATCGAGATAATGGATGCCGGCAGCGGCGCATCGCGCCTCGGCATCCATGGCGAATTCCGGGGGAACCGTGGCGCATGACATGATCACGGCTCCGTCTTTCAGGCGCGGCACCACGCCATTGTCGCCAAACAGCACGTCTTCGGTCTGCCCGGCGTTCAGCACAACCACGACAACCGCATCAAGACTGACGGCGATATCGGCCAGTTCTCCACCGGCGCCGCCGTCATCACGAAACCGCTCGACCTGCTGCGGCACCACATCGAAGCCGTGGACGGTGTGACCGGCGCGAAGCAGCGACTGCGCCATGCCATAACCCATGGAACCAAGTCCGAAGACGGCGATCTTCATACTGGATTGGACTGTCATCTGCTCACCTTTCAGGTCATGGCGCGACATAGCTCGCGTTCAGCTACCGATGTCGGCGGGTCCTCTGTGTCCGACAGGACGGACGCGACCTCCATGAACTCAAGAAATGCGAAAAATCGCAAGCCTTACTCACCCGAGCTGCAGGATATATGCCGCATAGGCGGTGAGCAGCAGGAGCCCGGCACGCCGTCCCAGCCTGCCAAGTGCCAGGGCGAGGACGACGACGCCTGCGCTGGCGGCAAGCAGAATGCCGATATCGGCTTCGATGAACTGCGCGCCCACATCGATCGGAGATACCAGCGCGGTGACCCCGGCGATGCCGAGTAGATTGAAAATGCTGCTTCCGATCACATTGCCGATGGCGACATCGGTGTGACGGTTCCATGCTGCCGCGGCGGCAGTGACAATCTCGGGTGCCGCCGTTCCCACCGCGACCACGGTCAGGCCGATCACCGCTTCGGACACGCCGAAAAGCAGGCTCAGCCGTACCGCCCCGTCAACAAAGAGCTGCGATCCGCCGGCAAGCGCCGCCAGCGACAGGGCAATGGCCAGAATGTTGACCATCAGGCTGCCCCGCAGGCCGTGGCCGGCTGCGGCGCCGGCCATGGCCGCAATCTCTTCGTCGGCCTGTCCGGCGGCCGCCTTCGGCGGGGCAAGGAACGCAAAGGCCGTATAGGCGCCAAGGCTTGCCAGCAGGACGCCGCCTTCGACAGGCGAGACCTGGCCGTTCCAGCACAGCCAGCCGAACAGAACCGTTGCCCTGGTCAGGATGGTGCCCTCTCGGCCTACTGTGCGCCTGACGACCCTCACCGGGAAGATCAGCGCCGACACCGCGAGGACAAGCAGCAGGTTCGCGATGTTGCTTCCGATGATATTGCCGATGACGATGTCGTCATGACCGGTCAGCACNCATTCAGCTTCGCCGCCAGCTCGACAGCGTGCCTGACAAGGTAGTGCCCGCCCAGCAGCAACAGAGTGATGCCGGAGAGCAGCAGCAGGGCCAGTGTCATGGAATAGTCCCGGATGGTCGTGAGGTCTTTGCCACAGATTGTCGGCGTGGGCTGTTATTCAAGTCCCCGGAATTCGATTTTGCGGATGAAATCTTCCTGCCCTGAAGTCTCGATGCTTCCGGGGCGTGCCGACCTGACAAGCGTGATGGCGTCGTCTGGCCCGGTTCCGGACCGCACCAGAAGCCCTGCCGCGAGCAGGCCCGTCCGGCCGAGCCCGGCCTGGCAATGGATGGCGACACGGCGTCCGGCGGCAAGATCTGTCAACAGTTCGTCAAGTAGCTGGTCGAATTCAGCCTGACGTCCCGAAGCGGGGGCTGTGCGATCGGTGATCGGGAATTCACGCCATGACAGCCCTTTGTCCATGGCAAGCCGCGGCAGCGCGCCGACACCGAGGTTTCCCCGCTCATCCTCGCCGATGAGGGTGACGAGATCGGTTGCGCCGTTCGATGCCAGAAGCGTGAGATCGGCCTCCAGCGCTGTGGTGAAGCCGGGTGGGGCGGTTTTTGGCTGGCCACCCCGGAGGCCGGGACACCGGCACAGCATCAGCCCGTTCGGGCCGAGGCCAGGAGCGGTCAGCGCCGAAAAGGCAAAGGGCCTGTCGAGGAAATGTGTCATGCCGCTCCGTTTCCGCCTGTCCGGTGAATGACCTCAGAAACTATAGGTGACGCTGGCGATCACCGCCGAGTCCTTTGACAGGGCCGTGCTGTTCGGATCACGTTCATAACGCTCCACCAGACGGGCGCTCGCCTCGAAGGTCAGTTCGTCCGTCAGGCGGCGATCAATGCTGACTGTCATGGTCTGCGCCGCATTGTCGAGGTCGCGTGTCAAAAGTCCCAGAACCTGGGTGTCCTCGACATCGTTCCACACCCACCTTGCGCCGAGAGTGAGGTCGTTCTGGAAGCCGCTATGCGAGAGGCCCTTGCGGCTGTCACGGGCATATTCGGCCAGCAGGACGAGATCGCGCCCGTCGCCGGTGATGTCATAGAGATTGTGTTCGACGCCGAAAACACCGGCACGGTAGCTCCGCGCGCTGCCGAGCCGGTCATACTGGCCCTTGCGGCGGATGATCTCGGCCTTGAGCGCGGTATCGCCGCGAAGATACTGGATGTCGAGCCCGGCCTGCGTGATGCGGCTGTAGTCAGGCTTCAATGTGCCATCGGCCTGCGGCAGCAGGCGCGGCGAATGGCCGGTGCCGCGAAACCAGCTTAGGCCCAGATCGATGTCGCCGAAATAGCCCGACCAGCGGATGGCGTTGGCCATATCATCCCGCTTCGCCCTGCCGGAATAGCTTGTGCTCCCGGTGATGCGAAGGCCCGGCCGCTCGCGCGCCGACAGCGCCGGATATTCATTCTCGACAAAACCGATGGCTATCAGGTCGAGCTGTCCGGGGCCGAGCGGCCATGACACACGCACCATCGGCGCGCCGCGTTTCTCGCTTCGCATCAGGCCGCGGCTGAAATCGCGGCTGTTGACGATGTCGACGGGGTTGTAGCTTTCGACCTTGCCCCAGAACAGGATGGTGTTGCCGACAAGAATATCGGCGTCGCCGATGCGCGCCGTGACATTTGCCTCGCGAAAATCGACAAGCCCGCCTCCGCTTGTGCCGCCGCTGATCCGCGGTTGCAGCAGCATCTCGGCTTCATCACCGTAGATCACAAGCTCGGGCTTTGCCTCGAGATGGGCAAAGCTGTCCTTCTGCCCGGCATGGGCGGCCGTCTCGGGATACCAGCTTGCCTCAAGCGTGACCTCGCCGCTGTGCTCGACGCCGATCTCGGCGGCAGCCGGCAGCGGCAGGTAACAGGCAAGCACCGCCGGCAGAAGCGCCAGCCGGCGGAAGCTCTTCATCGGGGTCATCGGCTGGCCTTGGGAAGTCCCTGCGGGGTGAAGTCACGTTCGGTCAGCCCCTGACGGAAGCTGTAGTCGCCCCAGGCAAGCCGGGTCGACTTGCCGGTCTGGCTGTTATCCATGATCATTACATGGGCGCGCCAGAACTGGCCCTCATACTGCCGGTAATCCTCGAAGCGGAGGGATTTTTCAAGGTCGCCGCGGCGGTTGTAGAAATCGATCCGGTGAACGCGATATTCGTCGAGGTCGATGAAGGAAACGCGGCGCGAATAGCCCGAACGCTTGTTCTTCGGGCGGCTTTCGACAGCGGCGCAGGTCAGGGCGGCATCATGTTCGCAGGCGGCGTCCTCAAGCCAGATATGGTCATTGTCGGCCACTTCCTCGGAACCGAGGTCCTCGTAGGAGAATTCGGACGATACGAACTTGCCTGTGCGGTTCGACGAGGAAATACGCTTCACCCGCTTCACCGCCGGCAGGAAGATCCACTGCGAGTCATCGTCCGGCTCGATCTTGGAATGGGTCAGCAGCGCCGTGCCGCGAACGTCGCGCGGCTCGGAAAAGGTGATGATCGAACGGTCGCCCTCGGAGGCATCCGCCGCCTCGAGGATGGTCGAGCGGAACTTGCGGACGGACTCGTTGCCGGCCTTGTTCTTCAGGACCATTTCGCCTTCGACGGTGACATCGCCCCACCCCTTGTCGCGGTTGTCGACCTCGGTGGCGATGGCGAGCCCCTTTTCATTGGAGGCGTTGGCGCCGGTCACCGGCATGATGGCGAATGACGCGGCGATCACGGCGACCGCTGTGAGCGAAGCCGTGGTGGCGGTGGAAGTCTTCATGGTTTTCATCCTGTCGAGAAAGATCAGTAGCGGCGGGAGGAAGAGGAAATCGACGAACAGCGCGAAGCTGAGCGTGATGGCGGTCAGGCGGGCCATGTCACGGTTCACGGCAAATCCCGACTGGCCGAGAATGGCAAAGCCGATGACGAGGCCGAGCGAGGTGACGGTCAGCGCCATGCCGACGGATTTGAAGGCGTAGCGGACACTGTCCTCGGCGCTGTCGCCGCGCTTTCGCGCATTGGCGTATTTCAGAATGAAATGCACCGTGTCGTCGACGACAATCCCCAATGTCATGGCGACCACGATCGACACTGCCAGCGTGACATTGCCGACCATATAGCCCCAGAGCCCGAAGCCCATGATCGCCGGCACAAGGTTCGGCACCAGCGAGACGAGGCCGAGCTTGAGGTTGCGCAGAACAAGGAAGATGACAAAGGAGATGAAGACCAGCGCAAGGCTCGTTCCCTGCAGCATCGAGGGCACGTCACGGGCCGAGATCATCGTATAGACATGCGTCTGGCCGGTGACCGGGCTCTTCAGTTCCGGCGCGTTTTTATCGAACCAGCCCTGGATTTTCTCGTCGAGCGCAATCAGCTGGCGCGTCGTCGCATAGTCGACGAAGGCCGAGACACGGGTCGAGGACCGGTCGACATTGATCTGGTCTGTCAGGTCCATGCCGTAGCCGAGCGACAATTCGTAGAGGAACAGGAACTGCGAGGCTTCCTCGTCGCTGTCGGGGATGCGGTAATAGGCCGGATCGTCGCTGTTCATGTTCATGTTCAGCCGCTTGATCGTATCGCTGAGCGAGCGGATATGGCTGATCTCGGGCTGGTCGCGAAGGAAGACCGACAACGCGTCGAGTGTCTGCAGATATTCGACCGAGTTGATGCCGTTCTCGACACCCGTATCGACCGAATATTCCAGCACGTTCAGACCGCCAAGCTCGGTCTCGTAGAGATCGGTGGCCTGCCTTGTCTCGAAGCTCTCGTCGAAATAGCGCAGGAAATCATCCTCGAGCTTGATCTGCGAGATGCCGGCGCCAAAGGCGATGATCACCACCGGGATGCCGACAAGAAGGCGCTTCTGGTGACGGATCACGAACTCGCCGAGCGCGACCATGAAATTGTCGACCGAGGCGGCGCGCTTGTTCTGTTTGATCGGCAGCCAGCAGATCAGGCCCGGAAGCAGGAACATGGTGAAGACCCACACGCCGATCATGCCGCCGGCGACCATGTTGCCGAGCTGGCGGAAGGGTGGCGAGATCGAGAAGTTCAGCGACAGGAAGCCGATGGCCGTGGTGAAAACCGCGACCGTGATGCCAAGTCCGTGATCGATGATGGCGCGGCGCGCCCAGACCGTGCGGTCGGCGGTTTCCTGCATTGTCTGGCGGACAGACGACAGCACATGCACGCTGCTGGCGACGGCAAGCGTGATGACCATCAGCGGCGCCACGGCGGTGGCCGAGTTGATCGGAATGCGGGTCCAGCCCAGCGCGCCGAGCGAGACGAGCGCCGACAGCGTGGCAAGGACAAGGATCAGCAGCGAGCCGGTGGCGGAGCGAAGCAGCACACCGACAATGACGAGCATTGCCACAAGCATCGCCGGGGTCAGCGTCTCGCCGTCCTTCTGGCTGGCGGTGGCGAATGCCTGGCTGATCGCGACCGAGCCGCTGGCCTTGAACTGGATGTCCGGATAGGCGGCGCGGTATTCTTCGAGAAGCGGCTCGAATTCGGCATTGATGTTCGGAATTTCAGAGACGAGGTCGATCCCGGGAAGCCGGAAGATCACCGAAATCGCGGTGGCGCTGGCGTCACCATATCGGGTTCGGGAACCAGATCCTCGACGACCATCATGTCGCCGTCGGCATAGGTGTTCTGGAAGCGGGTGATGGAATTCACCAGCCGCACATAGGGAAGGTTCCACAAATCCTCGGTCATGGCGCCGATGACACCCAGGGTGCGCGGGGTGAACACCTCGCCATCCGCCGGAACAATGATGATGGCCAGATTGTCGTCCTTGGCGAATTCCTGTTCAAACCTGTCGAGGCGGATTTTGTCCGGGTTGTCGGCGGCCATGAAGACACGGCCGTCCGTATCGAGCTTCAGGTTGGGAATTCCGGCGAACACACCGAAAGCAAGAAGCATGGTGACGATCGCCACCTTGATACGGTTGTTCACAACGAATTCGGCAAAACGTTCCATAAGTCCCTCTCCGGATGGGATGCCCCGAGGTGTGATGCCCTGAGGTGTGATGCATTGCGGTCTGATGGTCAGGCCGGGCACAAAATATACCGCCCGGTATTTATGTCAATTATAAAATACCGATCGGTATTTATTAAGTCTCCGGGTGAGGTTCCAGAAGAGCCGGCCCGGTGGAATCAGGCTGTGATTCCGTCGATGGCAAGCGCCACCATACGTTTGAGATTTTCTTTCGGCTCGCCAATCAGCACCACGTTCTTGGCGATGATGGTCTGGCCGGCCACAAGCCTTACAGCGGCGTTGAGATCGATCCCCGGACGCAGTTGCCCGGCGGCCTCTGCGGCTTTCAACCGCTCTTCGAACATATCGAGGATTCCCTGCACCGCCTGATGGACCGTGGCCCGGCTTTTCTCGCCGATGGCATTGCCAAGCTGGACACATTCCATCAGCAGGCAGCCTGTCGGCATGGAGGCGTCCGCGTGCCGCTGGTAGAGATCGTCGATCTGCTTGTCGAACCATGCGTTGAGGTCAGTGCGGATGTCGCCTGTCGCGCCGAGCAGATCGGCGTAAAGAGTCCGCTGGCTTACATAATGCTCGATGGCGGCGCTGACCAGCCCGTCCTCGTCCCCAAAATAGCGGTACAGGGTCGGCTTCGAGACGCCCAGCGCACGCGACACTTCATTGAAAGATGTCGCCGCGACACCTGACTGCCAATAGAGATTGGTGGCAGCCTCGATAGTGCTGGTCCGGTCGAAGGACACCGGCCGTCCGATGGATTTGGAGGCAAGTTCGGTCATCATCCTGTCCCGCCGCCAGGCATGGCCTGTCGCGGCTGGTGAGAAGCTGCTGGCTGTCCTAGATATAGGCGATGCATCTAGCTGCGTTCAACTGTAGTTTGCGCAAAGGCGGATTGCGGTGTGGATGACCAGCCTGTAGCGTGAAGCCGCAGGCCACAAGTTCTGGCTGGCAGATTGTTGTGTTTTCCAATGCGGAGAAGCTGTCTCATGCGTGACGCCGTCATCGTTTCCACAGCCCGTACGCCGATCGGCAAGGCCTATCGCGGCGCTTTCAACGATACTCAGGCCCAGGAGCTGGCGGGCCACGCTATCGGCCAGGCGATTTCGCGCGCCGGCATCGCTGCCGGGGAGATCGGCGATGTGGTCATGGGTGCCGCGCTGCAGCAGGGCTCGACACATGTGAATGTCGCGCGCCAGGGGCTGATCAGGGCCGGGCTGCCGACCTCGGTCCCGGGCATGACTGTGGACAGGCAGTGTTCGTCCGGGCTTATGGCGCTTGCCATTGTCAATGACCGCGTCCGCCTCGGCGAGATGGATGCGGGTGTCGGTGGCGGCGTTGAATCGATCTCGCTTGTGCAGACCGAAAGGATGAACACGCACCGCTTTGTCGATCCGTGGATCAACGAGCATCGGCCGGATGTGTATATGTCGATGATCGAGACGGCCGAAATCGTGGCCGCGAGATATGGTGTGTCGCGCGAGGCACAGGATGAATATGCGGCAGAGTCGCATCGCCGGACCGCGGCTGCCCAGGCCGAAGGCAGGTTCGATGCCGAGATCGTGCCGCTGCCTTCCGTGATGAAGGTGAAGGACAAGGAAACTTCATTACTGCAGGCAACGCCTCGCAGCTGTCGGACGGGGCGTCGGCCATGGTGGTCATGGAGGCGGCGGAGGCATCGCGCCGCGGGCTCCAGCCGCTGGGATGCCTTCGCGGCATCGCCGTGGCCGGCTGCGATCCCGAAGAGATGGGGATCGGCCCGGTCTTCGCCGTTCCCAAACTTCTTCGCCAGCACGGCCTGTCGGTTGACGAGATCGATATCTGGGAGCTGAACGAGGCCTTTGCCTCGCAGGTGCTCTATTGCCGTGACAAGCTCGGCATCGACCCCGAGAAATACAATGTCTCGGGCGGGTCGATCGCCGTCGGCCATCCTTACGGCATGACCGGCGCGCGCCTCTCGGGCCATCTTCTGATCGAGGGAAAGCGTCGCGGCGCAAGGCTCGGCGTGGTGTCGATGTGCATCGGCGGCGGCATGGGCGCTGCTGGCCTGTTCGAAATCTACTGAGCGGCGATGCGGACCGGCGGCGGAAAGGGGCTGCGAATGTACAAGAAGATTTTTTCCAACACCTTTGCCAGCCGTGAGGATTGCGAGATGTTTCTGATGGTGCTGAAGCAGCAATGGCCGCAGATGAAGGGTCAGCTGCCGGGCGCACGTCTCGAGATCGTTCATGACACTGAAACGCCGCATATGATGCAGGCCGTGTGGACCCTCAAGGATCGCGCGCAAGCCGAGCAGATGACCGAACTGTCAAAGGATGTGATCCTTCCCTATCGCCGCCAGCTGGCGCCGAAATCGGTGACGCTGGAAGGCGCCTTGAACTGGTCAATGGAATTCTGACGCCGCAGCGTTGGTGGCGGGGTGAGTGGAGACATATGACATGCCCCGCAATGTGATCATCGCCATCGGCGTCATCTTCTTCGGCATCATCGCCTTCGACATGATGGGCATCATCGTGCGGCTTCTTGGCGACACCTATCCGATCCTGCAGATAGCCGCGATGCGAAATTTCTTCGGGATGATTCCGGCGCTGATCCTGCTGGCGCATGCTCGCCAGTTCGCCGCCCTGCCACGGTTGAACCAGCCGCGGCTTCACGCGATCAACCTGCTGCGTTCGACATCTGTCGTGGTGGCGCAGCTCAGCTTCTACACCGCACTGACGAAGATCGAGTTTGCCACCGCGGGCGCGCTCGGTTTCAGCGGTCCGATTTTCATCACGGCACTTTCGGTGCCGCTTCTGGGGCATGTCGTCGGCGTCTGGCGCTGGAGCGCGATCTTCATCGGGTTTGCCGGTGTGCTGACCATTATGCAGCCCTTCAATGACGGGTTCTCGGCATATATGGTGCTGCCAGTGATTGCCGCCTTCTGCTATGCGCTGTCCAGCATCCTTGTCAGGCTGTATCCGCAGGACATGCCGTCGGCGGCGATCCAGCTCGGCCAGCAAATCATGACCTGTGTCCTCGCAACGCTGGCAATGCTGGTGTTTTTCGATCCGGTGGCGATCACCGGCGCGTCCGATGCCGGGCTGATCGTGATGATGGGGGCGTTCGGCGGCACCGGTGTGATGTGCCTTGTGATCGCCTACCGGCTTGCCGATCCCAGCAGCGTCTCGCCCTTCGAATATTTCGGCATACCGGTGTCCTTCGCGCTTGGCTGGCTGTTCTTTTCCGAAGCGCCGTTCGACGACCTGTTCCCGGGTATTCTGTTTATCGTCGGGGCTGGTATGATCATCATGGCAAGGGAGCGGCGTGAACAGAGGCGCACGGCGGCACAGGACCAGATGTGAAACAGTTGTGAAGCAGGGGTGACAATGGCGACGGCAATTGACGGGGCGGTTGCAAAGCTGCGCGATCTTCTGGGGGACAGGCTGTCGACGGGGTCGTCGGTGCGCGAGCTTCATGCGCGTGACGAGGCCTATACCACGCCGGCGCTTCCCGATGCCGTGGCCTTTCCGGAATGCGCCGAGGAGGTGGCCGCCATCGCCCGCATCTGTGCCGGCGCCGGCTGCCCGATCGTCCCTTATGGTATCGGTACATCGCTGGAAGGCCATGTCGTTCCGGTGAATGGCGGGGTCAGCGTCGATTTCAGCCGCATGAACAGGATTCTCGAAATTGACGAGCGCAATCTTCTGGCGACAGTCGAGCCCGGTGTGACACGCGAACAGCTGAACGAGGAATTGCGCGCCACCGGGCTGATGTTCACCGTCGATCCGGGCGCGAACGCCACGATCGGCGGGATGACGGCGACCCGCGCCTCGGGCACCAATGCCGTGCGCTACGGCACGATGCGCGAGAATGTCATGGCGCTCGAGGTGGTGCTGCCTGACGGTCAGGTGATCGAGACCGGCACAAGGGCGCGCAAATCCTCGGCCGGATATGACCTGACCCATCTGTTCGTCGGCTCGGAGGGAACGCTCGGCCTGATCACCCGCGTGACCGTGCGCCTGTTCGGCCAGCCCGAGGCGATCCTTGCGGCGACCTGCGCCTTCGACACGGTCGACGGCGCGGTGGATTCGGTGATGGATGCGATGCAGGCGGGGCTGCCGATGGCGCGGATCGAGCTTCTTGACGAAGTGCAGATGCGTGGCATGAACATCTACAATCCCGACATGAATCTTCCCGAGACGCCGCATCTGTTCCTCGAGTTCCACGGCAGCGAGAGCGGAGTCGCCGAACAAGTCGAGCTGTTCACGGCCATCTCCGGGGAACATGGCGGATCCGGCCTTGAATGGGCCACCAGGACCGAGGATCGCAACCGCCTGTGGAAGGCGCGGCACGATGCCTATTACGCCGCCAAGGCGCTCCGCCCCGGGGCCGAGGGATATGTCACCGATTGCTGCGTGCCGATCGACCGGCTTGCCACCGCCATCCGCCGCGCCCGTCTCGAGATCGACAGGTCCGGACTGGTCGCGCCGATTGTCGGCCATGTCGGCGATGGCAACTTCCACCTGATTATCCTGCTGCGGCCCGACGAGCCGGACGACCTGCAGGCGGCGAATGCGCTTGCCGAGACGCTGAACCTGATGGCGATCGAGCTCGGCGGCACGATGACCGGCGAACATGGCGTCGGCATCGGCAAGAAGAAATACATGCAGGCCGAGCATGGTGATGCCTATGCGCTGATGGGGGTGATCAAGAAGGCGGTCGATCCGCAGAACATCATGAACCCCGGCAAGATGGTGAATGTGAATTGATACGGATGTCAGCCAGATCCCGGACAGGAGGCTAGGCCATGCTGCGGCTGGTGTTTCTCGCGCTGATTGCGATTGCCGTGGTGATGCTGGTGCTGCGCTTCGCCCCGCGGCTGCGGGCGCGCGTCATGGCGGTGGCGCGCCATCCTTTTGTGCGTCAGATCCTGTTCGGCCTTGTGTTCAGGCTGATCAGGCTTTTGATCTTCCGGCGCTAGTCCTTCATGGCCGCAGGCCATGGCGGTCGGCTGGTGATTTTCCCGACGCATCCGCTTCAGCAATTGTCGCACCCGGGCCAAAGGGGCGGTATATTAGGTCGCACTGTCGAATGACAGGGGTGCGCAAGACGCCCGGCAGCCTGATGAGGGGATTGAATTCATGAGAACGCATGCGCAGGCAGTGGTTATCGGGGGCGGGCTTGTCGGCTGCTCGATACTCTATCACCTTGCAAAGCTCGGCTGGCGCGACGTCATCCTGCTGGAGCGCGACGAGCTGACAAGCGGTTCGACCTGGCACGCGGCTGCAAATATCCACGGGCTGCACGACAACAACAACATCACCCGCATCCAGCATTACACGATGAACCTGTACAAGGAGCTCGAGGCCGAAACCGGCCAGGGCTGCGGTGTGTTCCAGCCGGGATCGCTCTATCTGGCGCAGACCGAGGAGCGCGAGCATCAGCTGCGGCTTCAGGAGGCGAAGGCCAAATTCTACGGCCTCGGGTTCTACGAGGTCAGCCGCGAGGAGGCGAAGGAACTTCATCCGCTGGCGCAGTTCGACGATGTGCGCTGCATCATGTTCGAGCCCGATGGCGGCAATGTCGACCCGTCGGGTGTCACCCACGCCTATGCCGCCGGCGCGCGCCTGCTCGGCGCCGAGATCGAGCGTTTCTGCCCGGTCACCGGGACCGAGGCGCAGCCCGACGGCAGCTGGATCGTGCGCACCGAAAAGGGTGATATCCACACGCAATGGGTGGTGAACGCTGCCGGCCTGTGGGGCCGCGAAGTGGCGGCGATGGCCGGGCTCAGCCTGCCGCTGCAGCCGACCGAGCACCAGTATTTCGTCACCGAGGCGATCGACGAGGTGGCGACGCTGGGACGCCGCCTTCCCTCGATCGCCGACCGAGACGGCGAATATTATTTCCGCCAGGAAGGCAACGGCCTGCTGATCGGCGCCTATGAGGAGAAGATGAAGTTCTGGGCCGAGGAGGGAACACCTCTCGATTTCGGCCATGAGCTGTTCGACGACGATCTCGACCGCATCATGGAAAATGTGATGCGCGCCATCGACCGGGTGCCCGCCGCGGCGGAGGCCGGGGTGAAGCGGGTGATCAACGGCCCGATGATCTGGAGCCCGGATTCAAACGCGCTGTTCGGGCCTGTGCCCGAGCTTCGCAACTATTTCTGCTGCAACGGCATCATTCCCGGGTTCAGCCAGTCTGGCGGCCTCGGCCTGCTGGCGGCGCAATGGATGATCGAGGGCGAGCCGGAATGGGACATGTTCGCTTGGGATCTGGCCCGCTTCGGCGACTGGGCCGACAAGGCCTTCACAAAAGCGCGCGTGCGCGACCAGTATATGCACCGTTTCAAGATTCATTTCCCGAACGAGGAACGCGCCGCCGGCCGTCCGGCGATGACGCGTCCGGCCTATGAGATGCAGCGCGGGATGGGCGCTGTCTTCGGCCTGAACGCCGGATGGGAGCATCCGCTGTGGTTCGCCGATGCGCCGGGCACCGAGGATACGAACGGCTTTGCCCGCCAGAACTGGTTCGAGCCTGTCGGCCGCGAGGCCGCGATGCTGCGTGATGCCGTCGGCGTCATCGACATCTCGAATTTCGGCAAATACGAGGTCACAGGTCCCGGCGCTGGCGACTGGCTTGACGCGCTGGTCGCCAACCATGTGCCGCGCGAGATCGGCAAATCCTGCCTGACGCCGCTGATCGGCATGCGTGGCGGGGTGGCCGGCGACTTCACCATCACCATGACCGGCGACGAGAGCTACATGATGATCGGCTCCGGCATGGCCGAGCGCTATCACCGGCGTTTCTTCGACATGGTGCCGCTTCCGGACGGCACCGGTTTCGAGGTGGCGACGCCGCGCATCGCCGGGTTCAACGTCGCCGGGCCACGCTCGCGCGAGATGCTGGCCGGCCTGACCGACGCCGACCTGTCGAACGAGGGCTGGCGCTTTATGCGCTCGCGCAGGATCGCTGTGGGCGGCGTCGACTGCCTTGCCATCCGTGTCAGCTTCACCGGCGATCTGGGCTGGGAACTTCACTGCGCCGTCGATGACCAGGTGGCGCTCTATGAAATTCTCCTCGAGGCGGCAGCCGCGCATGGCGGCGGTCCGGTCGGCGGGCGGGCGCTCGGCGCGCTCCGCATCGAAAAGGGCTACGGGTCCTGGGGACGTGAATATTCGCCGGAATACTGGCCGCAGGAAGCCGGGCTTCACGGGCTGATCAAGCTCGACAAGGATTTCCTGAACAAGGAGGCCTATCTCAAGATCAGCAACACCCCGCCGCGGGAGTCGCTGACCATGTTCGAGGTCGATGTCACCGACAATGCCGATGCCAATGGCGGTGAGCCGATCTTCCTTGCCGACGGCACGCCGGTCGGCCGGGTCACCTCCGGGTCCTACGGCTACACGGTCGGCAAGTCGCTGGCCATCGGCTATGCGCGCGAGGGCGTGGTGAGCGCCGGTGACAGGGTCGAGATCTTCATTCTCGGCAAGCCGCATGCCGCCACCGTTCTGGACAAGCCGCCATTCGATGCCGGCGGCGAACGGCTGAGGGCCTGATATCAGGTCGGGCGGGTCGGCCACAAAACAAGCGAACACATCCAACGGGGAGGGGCAGATGGAAGGCGCAATGAACAGAATGATGTCGGGGGTGGCGGATTTCGCGCTCGGCCTTGCTCCTGAGGATGTGCCGGACGCCGCGCGCCGCGATGCCGCGCTGATGCTTCTCGACACGCTTGGCGTTGCCGCCGCCGCCAGCCCGATGGAGGCCGGCCGCATCGCCCGCGATACCGCCAGCCTGCTCTACGGTTCCAGCGACCCGGCCCACCAGGCGCGGATGCTGTTCGACGGGCGCGAGGCCAGTCTTGCCGGGGCCGCCTATGCCGCCGCGACCCAGACCGACAATCTCGACGCGCATGACGGCTACAATCCGGTCAAAGGCCATATCGGCGTGGCCATCATTCCGGCGCTGCTGGCGCTGGCCGAACAGGCCGAGCCGATGAGCGGCGCCGAGGCGCTGATGCTCGTCACGCTTGGCTACGAGATTGCCGGGCGGGCCGGGCTGGCGCTTCATGCCACCGTCTCCGACTATCACACGTCTGGCGCCTGGAACGCGCTGGGGGTCGCGGCCATGGCGTCCCGCCTGCGCGGCCTGTCGGCGCCACAGCTTCGCGAGGCCATCGGCATTGCCGAATATCACGGCCCGCGCAGCCAGATGATGCGCGAGATCGCGAATCCCAGCATGCTGCATGACGGTTCGGGCTGGGGCGCGATGGTCGGCATTTCCTCGGCCATCCTTGCCGAACGCGGTTTCACCGGCGCGCCGGCGATCACCGTCGAGGCTGAAGAGGCGGCATCCTTCTGGTCCGATCTCGGCAGCCGCTGGATCATGCAGGCGCAATATGTAAAGCCCTATCCGATCTGCCGCTGGGCGCACGCGCCGATCGACGCCTTCCATGAAAGCGCCTGCCTGTTCCAGGGCGTGCCCGACAGCACCTCGATGGCCCAATATTCGCTGTCCTTTGCCGTCGCGACACAGGCGGTTCACGGCCGCATCGGGGTCGAGCAGGTCTCCGGCGACGGGCTGGCGGACACTGCCGTGCACGCCATGATCAAGCGGATTTCGGTCGCCGAGAGCGATGCGCACAACGCCACCTTCCCGCACACCCGCGACGCCGATGTGCAAATCACGCTGAATGACGGGCGGGTGCTGGATTCAGGGCTTGTTCATGCCCGTGGCGGCAGCGAACGGCCGATGGACGAGTCCGAGATCATCGCCAAGTTCGAGGATTATGCCGCGCCCGTGATAGGCGTGGACAGGGCACGGGCGATCGTGGCGGCGGTGACCGGCATGGCTGACGGGACCTGCGGCCTTGATGGTCTGCGCGCCCATCTCTACGCGCCCACGTGAGACAACTGACCTGAGACAACTGACATTTGTCGGTGACGGTCAGGCCGCCTCGGTGGCGGTCTCGCCCGTGTCC
>LUMQ01000425.1_pt1 | contig 23295 bp, 41 predicted proteins | sample 729621 | NCBI WGS metagenome assembly LUMQ01 (sample SAMN03860259, study PRJNA289734) | marine metagenome | biome: seawater column; feature: ocean; material: water; isolation source: Red Sea water column Station 12 - depth 25m | place: Saudi Arabia: Red Sea | collected 2011-10-15 | depth 25 m | reverse complement strand
ATTCAATGCGTGTTCAAGGGAGTAAACAACTCTGGAAATAATACCAGCGTCAAGATGTTCTCTTGCAATACCAGATCCAGATGGTGTTGATGGGTTCTTCTTCAAAAACTGTCTCAGCCTGTGGGCATCTTCAGCTTTGATGTTGAGAAAGATGTTCATGTATCGTTTGAGGTAGCGAAGCATGGGCAATCTCTTACATTTAGATATTAACTCTTAATTCAAAGGATCATCAAATTCTGGAATATTTGCGGTATAGATAATATCCTCACAATTTTTGATCTCTAAGTTAATCAAAGCAATTTTTTCTATTGCTGTGACTACCTCTTGTTTGGTTCTAGGTTCACAAAGATAATCAATAAATCTTTCCTCCTCTTGTTCTAGAAAAGCTTTTTTAAATTGAAATTCAAGAGTCATAATCTTTTACCTTGAACATAAACAGGTTCAAACCACCTCATTCTTCTTTGTTCCCTTTTCGGGCCTTGAAGAACTGTATGCCAATGACCTCTTCGCCAATGAGATCGTTTTGGAACACCAGCTTGCTTTGGTAGCAGATCATCTGTCTTTGGATATATTTTAACTATTCTCTTTGAGAACTCCTTACCTACCCAAGTAATTGGTCTTGGTTTGAATACTTCTGGTTTAGAAAAACCTTTTTGTACTGGAATTGTTATTGATGGTGGCATATATTCAACTTCAATGTCTGGCTGCTGATTCATTAACAAAATCATATTTACAATGATATTAAATTGATTTTCTACTACTCCATCTGTTTCCCTTCTATTGTTATCTATCTTTTTAAATTTATTCAAATCACTCCATGCAAATTTTATTGATTGACCAGAAAATGCACCATAATTTTTGTGAAAAGAAATATGTAAATAAACAAATCCTTTTTGATACACACAATCTACAAAAACATATCGAACATTATTTATAGCTGTAGATTGAAAAACAAAAAAACTATTATTAACTATTTTCGGTTCTTCATCAAACTTAAGATTTTCAACAGGTGTATTAATAAATGCTTTTGCTAATTCATCAGTTAAATAATATGCTGGGGAACTAAATATCTTAAATCTTTTTTCCTGTGAACTATTTTTATAATTTTCTATGTAATTACTAGCTACTTTATGCCAAGAATAATAACCAATGGGAGAAACATATTTGAAATAAAAAGCTTTTTCTGTAGTTGTTAAACCTTGAATATATTTATAGTTTTTTTGTACATCTTCTGGTTTAAATGTTGAATTAGTTGCTCTAATTTCTTCCCTGTTGCCATCTTTATCAACAAGACCTCCAACCCACTCTTTAGAGTTTGGATTTTCAATAGTACCAACAACTTTTGCTGTATTATTTGCATCAACAATCTGCACTTCATTTGCAGAAGTATTAAATATTAGAGTACCTTTTTCTAACTTTTCTCTAACTTCTGGTGGAAGAATCATTGAATATCTTTCAAGTAATGGTCTTAAATGACCAGATTCAAGCATAGACTTCTCTTGTTCTTTTATATTAGATGTAATTAATTTTGTTCTATATTTTTTTTCTATTTTATATAACTCATTGATATGATCCATTTTTATATAATCATTTTTTTTAAGAATCAACTTATGTATCTCATCAAAAGCTGTTTCTACTGATTCTTTGTCTTTTGCTTTTTTTATTTGATTAATTAACTTTTTAACTTGTTTATTTATATCTAATTTTTGATTTTTAGAATATATATCAGCATCAGCTTTTCTAGCCTTACCACCTTGAATATAACTATTGACTCTACCCATAGCCCATTGAGTCATAGATACATTTCTAGAGCCGCTTGATAAGTATGCACTTTGTCCTCTTCTATAAACAGCAGCTAACTGTGTGTAAGTAAATTTTGTTTCCTCTGCTTTTTTTAATAAGGTTTTTTTTACAGCATCACTTAATGGTTTTTTTAATGTTTTTTTATTGAGATTTTTCAGTTCTTGATTGTATTCGGCATTAGACTTTTTTCTGCCTTTCTGGTATTTTGCTGGTTTTGGCACTTAACTTTCCTCCTTATCAAATAAATGTGCGTTTTTGAATTTAAAAGTAATTGACTTGTCAGGATTTTCTTTAAAGTCAATAAACTGATAAGGGCAATCCTTGAGCCAGAAATGATACTCAGGATTATTGTTAAGCCATGCAAAATAAACTCTTGTGCTTTTGTCTTTTTCTTTTTTAATTTTGTCCATTTTTTTAGGGGTGATAGGTGAATAAAGACCCCACCAGTTGAGGTGGGGCTGATAGGTTATGCGAAACAGTAACGGCCTTTGCCTTCTGCAATGTTTTTTCTGGCTACTGCATTAATGAAATCTTCACTCAAGTAATAAAGATCTGGGCCTTCTGAACCATCTGGGTGTCTATATTCAATGTATAAAACACCTTTTTGATCTAAGCTGCTGATAAGTCCAGCAATCTGGTGTTTGTCAAAGTCAGTTGTTTTTAAAGCCTCTCTTAAAGTAAAGCATAAGAAGTAGCTGTCTCCATCACAGTTAGAGTAACCAGTCTCCTCATAAAAATAATCAAAGTTGATACCAGCACATTGAGCTAGTGTTGCTTCCTTGTCAGTTAGGTCGTAAGTTTCGATTTGCATTTGAATCCTTTGCGAAGTTTGAATAATCAGCCGATCTCTCGACCTCATACTTAAATAATACATGATTCATATATATATGTCCACCCTTGCCCTGTAAGTTTATCTAAATGTTATGGATCTGTAACAATATCTTATAGGTCTTGACAGTGCAACATAGTGCATATAATATTAAGTCATGGCTGAGAGGCCGTTCTTCGTTGAGGTTTTTATGAAAAACACAAAAACAGTTTGGGCAATGAACGCAAAAGGCTTTGAGCATTGCGGTAATTGTTTCTTAGCAAAAGTGCTTGATGACAGCACAATGCACAGACCAGCTAGAAAAGGCTTTGTCTGGTTGCAGCAAGTATCAACACCTAAAGCACCAGTAGTCGGTGATGCTTGGGTTACTGAGTGGCAGATCAAACCTGATTGCTACTTAACAGATCAGTATGTGTTGGGGTTATAAGAATGACCTCAACTTCACCTAAGACACAAGCTGAAAAAGATCAGCACAAGAGAGACAGGTTCAAAGCTCTCTTTGTTCAAAGAGTTAACGCTTTAGTTATGAGACACAAGCAACTCTTGAACCTCGCTAATCAAAGCAATTACAAGTTCACTGAAGATGAAGCAAAACAAGCAGTCAGACTTTATGAACTAATGCTTGATGGAGCAAAAGAAAAATTCACAGATGTTGAATCTTATCCACTAATCAAAATTCAATTCGATCAAACGGAGCTTGACTAATGCAAAACTTTTTTCTATTACTCGCTGGCATGGGGTTGTTTTATACAACCCTTACTGGAACTTTATACGACATGACAGTTGCAGATTGTAATGCTGGTATTGAACTCGCTTGTAAGGAGCTACAACAATGATGTACTACAACTTTCCATACAATCCAACTGAGTTATGGGTTATGGGTTTTGAGAAAAAAACCAGAAAAACAAAGTTTTTATTTCATGCAAAAATTGGCAGTATTAAATTAAATAATGGTAATGACGCATGGAATCCAACTGACTTCAAAAGAGCAGTAAAGCAAAAATGTCGAAGCATTAAAGATGAAACTGAAACTCAGTACACTTTTGAATTTAATGACCATTATCAAATGAACAGATATATCAAAACTAATAGATATAAAAATGTCATTGATTTTCCCTTAGAACATTACAACAGCACACTTAATAGGAGTAGTCTCTTATGACCTTTGAAATGACACGCATTAAGCAAAGGCTTGCTGATCTTGAAAGTAATCAAAGATCCTTACTTAAAATTACAGATGGACTTCTTAAGCAAATGGAAACCACACAGCAAGCAATTCTTGAACTTGATGAAATTGTCAAAAAAAATACTGGTAAAGACCACCCCTGATCTCTACCAGTACTCCACCCATTTGTCCTAACACCTAAGGACACCATTACTATAACAAAATGGAATCTTTAAACAACACCACTCCACACATAACATCAGTTGATATTGATGAACAAGTGTATAGATCAGATCCAGCTATCGCAGCGTCTGACTTGAAATATGCCATAGATCATGGCCTAGAGGCTTTTAACATCTATAAGTATGGCAAAAACAATCCTCCCAGAATTGCAACTCCAGCAATGAAGTTTGGATCAATGTGTCATAAGTACTGTTTAGAACCTCAACTTTTTCAAGGTTCTTATGCCTTGCTTGATGACAAAAGAACAAAAGCTGGTAAAGCAACAGCACTAGCTTTGCAAGAAAAAGGTATTGAAACTTTTACCACTCCAGAAATGGATACTCTTACTGGTATTTATAAGGCTCTTTGTAATAACGAATTTGCCAACAAATTTATTATTTCAGATACCTTGAGAGATACCAGAGGATTAGCAGAGCAATCCTATTGGTGGAAGCATAGGGAAACAGGCTTGCAATGTAAATGCCGTTGTGACTATGTGATTGATGATATGGTCATTGATCTCAAAACAACAGGTGAAGCTGGTGCATCACCAGAGGCATTTACTAGAGCTATCACTGGATTTAAGTATCATTATCAAGCTGCACACTATCTTCAAGGTACTGGAGCAAAGCGGTTTATATTCGTGGCTGTTGAAAAGGTATTCCCATATAGCGTGGGTATTTATGAACTGTCACCCCACTTCATTGAACGTGGTTATGAACTACAAGAACAAACTTTGTCTGACATCAAACAAGCCCAAGAGTCAGGCATTTGGAAAGGTTACACCAACTATGAACCAGAGGGCATTAAAACACTTACACCCCCAAAATGGTTATGACATTTACTAAAGAACAAACAGAACAACTAAATCAACCCATTGATCCTAAAGTTGTTGCTTTCAGACAGCAAGGCAGTATGCAACTTGCTTACTTAGAAAGCTGGTATGTAATCAATGAAGCTAACCGCATCTTTGGATTTGATGGTTGGCAGTCAGAAACAATACAGCTTGACTGTGTGCAGAGTGATGAGTTCTGTGTGACTTACATTGCAAAAGTTAGAGTGACTATTGGTGATGTAATTAGAGAGGGAGTTGGTGCTGGACATGGTAAGGGAAAAAGCGTCAATCTTGGAGAGCTTTTATGCAATTTGGTTCTCAGTTTGGTTTATCTCTTTATGACCGCACTAAAGCTTGGAAAAATCCAAAAAAAGACAGGACTCCAGTTTCTACTCAAAACCTTACAGTTGTTGCCAAAGATGCAATCTTAAAAGCTGACACCAGACAAAGACTTGATAAATGTGCTGAGTCTTTGGAAGTCCGTTACACTAATGGACAAATACCACAAGAGGATTATTTAGACCTTTGTGAACTTATCAAAACTAGAAAGGAGGTTATTAACACATGACAGTAGCTGGCAGCCAGTATTTCTCTACCGATCAACTCGCAAAGAGATATGGTATGCACCCAGACTCCATAAGAAGATGGCGGTACAAAGGCATTGGCCCTGAGTATTATGAACTTCCTATCTTCGCTGTCTCTTATGGTGATCCTAGAGTTAGATATGACCTTCACAAAGTCCTTGCTTGGGAAGAAGCAAACGGCATTACACCCATTGAACCCTTTTAATTACTATGGCTTACGAACCTTTTGAACCAGCTTTACCTATCCCTGTAAATTTTTCAGTACAGGACAACAAATATGAAGGTAAAGAAAAATACCCTAAAAAACTACGTTTATTTGTTCCTTTGGAATCTGCCCCAGAATTTGTTACTCATGTAATGAACATGGTAGAACAAAAAAAATATCATAAAACTGGAAAAGTATATGATATGCGAACAGGTGAAAGAGAAGAAGTTGAAGGTATCTACATCTATGGCAATGGAAAGGTCGGTACTTTCGACTCAGACGAATATGGTGCTTACTGAGGCCACTGTAGATGTCCCTGTTAATCAAGCTGAACTATCTGCCTCTGAAGATTTACCTTTTTGATTATGTACTTAGTAACTTTTCCAAAAAATCCTTATGTGGGTCAGATTTTTTATCACCCAGAGTCTGAAAGAACCTATGAATTTTGTGAAACAACAAGAACAGATCACGAAACAGGAAATGTCATTGAGTCTGCGACTTGGTTTGATATTACAGAAAAGGATTTAGTTCCCTAACTTTTTATTAAACAAAACATATTTAATGCGATCCCAAAGGGTCGCTTTTTTCTTTTTCAATTCTTTTTCTAATTTAAATATATAGGCGGCTTGCTGAGATATAACTTCAATCGAAGAACTTACAAAATGTGCTTGCTTTGCATTTGTTTGTAATAACTTGATTGCATAAGGTTTAAGCAATTCAATGTCCTCTAGTTTCTCAATAAACTGAATAGACTTTTGCACCTCGAACTCACCCTCAAGGCTATAGCTGCTAGTCAGTGCGTCAATTATGTTTTTCATCACAAACTAGGCCATAGTTTAGTTTCTATCATTTCAACAATTTTGTCATCAATCGTGTTGTCTGTTGTTTTGACCAAAGCTTTCAAAAGGTCAAGAATTAATTTTTTGACTGCGTTTGTTTTGCAGAAAGTCAAAAGAATAGGCTTGAGAATACGGATCATTGATTTGTCTGTTTTTCCAAACATAGCTAAGATGCCAGTAATAAACAAGAAACCTTAATCTCATGGAAGATCAAGAGCCTAGCAAAGTCGAAACCATTGTCAAAGTTTGCGTTCTTCTTTGGAGTGCCACGCTATTGTCCCTCTCATACTACGAACCGCCATCTGGTAAAAAGATTGTAGATTTTGACCCGACCTTCATTGCTTCGATTTTTTCAGCTTCAACAGCTTCACTGGGATTTTCGATAAAAAAGAAAAAAGATAATATAGTAGATAATAAGACTCCTAAAACTAGCACCAAATGAAAAAGCTTTTACTACTGGCTGCACTCTGTGTTCCAACTGCGGCCTACTGTGACATTCAACACTCAATAACTTCAAGCGTAAAGCTAGAGAGTTTATCAGCAGCTACTTCAGCCGATAAAATTGGCTCAAGTTATAGCATCAGTGGAAATAACATAACTACTACAGATTCAAACTCAGCCGCAACTGTTGGTGGATTTGGTTCAGTCACATCAGGAGTTCCCGCAATAAGCTTTCCTAGTTCTGTTGTTCAAGCCAATAGTTCTGAGGCCTTCTCATTTAGTACTAGCTATTTAGAAGGCGATGCTACTTCTGGGTCAGCACCAACAGTAGGCACAGTGAGCAATTTTAGTGACCTTACTTCCACGAGTGCTGGGTCAGTAGGCACAGCAGCTGTTTCATTAGATAATCACACAATGACACTTTCTGCTGGAACAGGAACAGGGGTTGTTCTAACTGGTCAATTTGTTACAGATTTAACTGTTGATTAATGTGGAAGTATCTGCCGCTTATATTTTTTGTTAGTCCAGCTTATGCTCAAACTGTAGTACCAAATTTTAATTCTGCGACTAGCACATCACGCAGCGTCACCACAAATAACCTCACAGAGCAAATCCGAGAGGTTCGCTATAATTCGGGATATACCTACAGTGTCACTGGTTCTGGTATTTCATGCGGCAACTGTGATTCAATATCCATGCCAAATGCCACAGTCACAGAAACAATCAATGGAACTACCTACGAATGGACAGGCTTGAACATGGATCAAAAACCTCAATGGCAACAGACAGGTCAAGGAGCTTTTCAATTTTCAGAGTTTTACAAAGGCCCATCTTTAGAAAGCGTAATAGATATAACAAGACAAGTGACCTCAGAGGTGGTAACAGATACTACTATTATATTTTCCAACTAATAACCCTTTTTTCTTGTCTGCCTAGTTATGCCTCTCAAAGCACAATAGCGAATCCACAAAGCAATACATCATCTAGTGTGTCAAACTTTGCCACACAGGTTTTGACGGGGCCTATGACAGAAAATTCTTATGGTGCTGGTATTCAATGTTCTGGAGCTACACTATCAATCAGCCCATTTGCCACAACTTCGGTTGCAGTAAAGCGTCCTCAAGACTATATCTTCCATACGCCAGTTTATAACGAAGCAACAGACTCAGATGGCAACCTCACAAATGCAGGTGAAATTTTATTTTATAGAGAAAATTACAGTGGAAACAAAGATTCTACTTCTTTTAATTTTGGGATAGCAGCTACAATATCCGTCCCACTTGATAAGCGTTTTCAAAATGCTTGCCTCAAAAGTGCGACTACTCAGGAAAAGATAATGCGGCAGCAATTATCCACAGCCAGATTAAACTACGAATTGGCCAGATTGAAAAACTGCCATGAGCTTCGGGTGATCGGTGCTGAATATTCTCCAGAATCTGAATACTTTGATCTATGTAGCGATATTGTAAGTAAACCCAAAATGAACCAAGTTATCCCTCATACACACAAAATTGAGCTAAATAAGTAAATTTAGTCCACTCAGAATGGCCTACAAAGGGCCTCTGGATTGCTTTGCTTATGTTTGTACCTTTGATTTATCCTTCTTTTTGCTCAGTTTCTTTATGGCTGTCTTGATGAGGTTTTTAAGTAAATTGGCTATGATAGGTGAACCAGCCGCAGTAACAGCAATAATTGAAGTGTTAACAAGAACAGGAGTGCTAGGTATCCATTTCTCAATAAAGGTTGAATCTCTGAAGATTTCATAGCAGCGTCCATTTTTTACAGAATGACCTATGACCACTTGTAACTTAAGGTCATTGGGGTAGCTTCCTACTGGAATGTTATCCTCAGACGGACATTTTATGAAGAACTCTTTATCTTTTTTGACTTTGGGTTTATATTCTGGCGGTTTGTCAATAATATCTAAAGTTGTTGGATATTGTTCCCATGTTCTTGTTCTGGGAATATAAATTTCTTTTATTTTTATCTGTGGTATTTCAATTCTTGGGATTTCCAAGTTGGTTCACCTTTGGTGGTTCTGGTAGCTGTACAGATGGCCCTGTGAAATTTGGTATCTTGTCTCCCATCACATCTGGTAATTTATCCTCCAGACTTCCCATGATTTTGTTTTTCAAAGTCCTCTCAAACTCAGGGCTTTGCATATAGCGAATTGCTACATATCCAAAAGCTGCCATTGATAATGACATCAAAAATGACAGAATAGAAATAATTTTTATTAAGCGGTCTAGCATTTTATGTTAAAAGAAATTTTGTTAAAATTGGCTACACCTTTGACTTTGATGACATTTTGCCTTGTGGTTTCCCTAGCTCCACTTTATCTAATTGGTGGAATGATGACCAAACAAATGCACGAAAAAGTAAAATTTTAAATTTACCAAGATGATGGTATACCAGAAGTTTTAGTTGGTGTTTTTGATTCTGTAATCTGTGCAGCAATACTTATTTCAATAGCTGATACTTCAACAGAACCTAGTGCAGCCTTAGCCCATTCAACCGCTTTATCTTTTGTAATATCTGCGTATGCAGTAAACGAACTATTGTCGGCATCAGCAAGCATAGCACAACCATATCGGTAGCCTTTATGTTCTATGCCACTGACAGTTTCAGAATCACTGGCAGTCCAATGAATAAGAGTGACTACATCAGATAAACTACCAACAGTTTTTGTTGTATCTAGTTGTTCAATATCCCAAGTAACAGCCATAATAATAATTTTATTTTGATTCTACAACCTCTGGTGAGATAACACCATCTAATCTTGCTAATGCTTTTAATGCTCCTTGATCTTCAATAATTGGCTGTGTTAACTGGCCTACTTCAAGTTCAAGTTTTTGTATTTCTTGTACTTTTAAAATGGCATCTGCATATTCTTCTTTTTTCTGTTTTATTTCAGCATTTAATAATTCTAACTTTTTGACATTATTATTTAAACGATTTTTAGTGTCATCATACTCTTGTTGTCCTGTAGCCATATGTAGTTTTTAAAGTTGTCCTATAGTAGCTTTTTTTTTAAATATTAGCAATTAGAAAGGTTTTGTCATATTCAAATCTTGCGGGTCTCCTCCATTTTTACTAACTTTAAATATGCCAGTTTGCGGAAAGTCATTATGAAATCTTAGAGGTTGCGGTTTTCCATTTTTAAGGTTATTCATTTTATCAGTAACGATCTCTTCATATTTAGCCACAACATCACTACCTAAAACAGTTTTTAACCAAGTAACTGCATTATCTTCTGTTATTGATTTATATGCAGTAAAACTAGAAGGGTCGGGGTCACTTAAAAAATTAGAACCTATTTCATTAACAGTATAAGTTTCACCATCTACAGTTTCAGTATTTGTGATAGTCCAAAAAATGCTTTGTACTACATCAGATAATGAATCTTGTGTAGCAACATAAGGTAGATAATTAATTGTCCAAGAAATTGTCATAATAAAAAATTAAAAAGTTGTTGGGTCACAGCCAACACATTCAGCAGAAATGTATGCAAACCCATTCATACCAGAAGCTTGAACTAAATCAAACCTCAAACTAAGAGTATTCGAACTTTCTATAAAAACAACCACTTCTGCTGGAGATGCAACTTCTTCACCTAAAAGTCTTTGTTGAACTGTACCCTCATACATTTTCCAAACAACAGCACTTCCCCATGCTCCTCCATCACCTGCGTTCCAGTTAAAAGCCCATTGAACTCTTACAATATCATTAGCTTCAAAATTATTAGTAAGGGCTATATCAAGCTGTGTATTGCCAGATTGACTAACACTAAAAGATGTTTTTCTTTGTCTTACTTTACTTTGGTTCCAATTTAAATTTCCAATACCTGTAATTCTGTAGTGTTCTTTATTTGCTGAATTACTATCTTGTCTTGTACAAAAAGCCATTGCGGTGTTTTTGCTACTATCTGTTTCGTTAAAAACATTTATTGTTGCTTGACCTGTGTTAGCAGTACCACCTGACACACTTTGGAATTGTAATGTCGCATGAGATTGTGCTTGGTTATTTTCGATTGTTATTGCCGAGTTGTTAGTAGTATCGTTTGCGTCATAGCCTGTTGAGGAAGTATTTCTAACGTGTAAAAGAGTGGAAGCAGTAGTAGTGTTTATAGCAAGATGACCATTTGCTGCTAATCTCATCTTTTCTGACGCATTAACACCAAAGACAATCGGGCAGCCTGTAGCACTTCCCTGTGTGTAGATTTCAAGTGCAACGTTTGAACCATTACTACATATTATTTGATTTGAGTATGCTTGACCTGATATACCAACACTATTTCCCTTATTTCTTACAAATATAGAATTTATAGCAAGTGTTGAACCTGTTACAGAATCATTTGCATCAGTTGAAGTTGCTACAGGAACAATATGAAAAGTATGGCTAGGGTTTGACTTGTTTATACCTATTCTAGAGTTTCCAGCATCAAGGAAAAACATATGTGTTTGTGCATCACTTTCAATCCTAAAATCAGTATCACTACCATCTTCATTAAATGTAGTTTCTGATGAATCAAGTTGTAATCTTGCAACACCACCAGTAGCAATATCAAAAATATTATTACCAGAAGAAAAAATACCTGTGTCTAAATCGTCACGAAAGGCTAGTGCTGGACTTCCTACAGACCCATCTTCAAGAGTTAACGTGCCGTCAAGTTGTAAAAGTTCTATCCATGCGTTATTTTCAGAATTTCTTATTTTTAAAGTTCCTGATGTAGTATCAGCCCACCACATATATGCAGCAGTAGTGGATGGACTAGATGAGTTTGAGTTATTGCTTACGATTGCGGCAAGGGCATTATTTAAGTCTGTTCTAAAGCTGGCCCCCGATTGATTTGAGAGAATATAATCATGTGTTGGACTCATAGCTTAAACTTTTTTATATAAGTATAGAATAACTAATAACTTTAATATAAACATATTTATGTACCTTTACCAAATCCAACTGCATTATATCTGAAACTTAAATCTTTGAAATTATTACTCCCGTCTCTTGTCTCTATAACAAATTGTGTGCTAGTTATAGATGTAATTTTGAAATAATCACCAGATACAGCATTTTCAAGAGTAATACCGATTGTTGGCAAAAAGTCAGTTGCAGAACCTCCATCTATAGTTCCTGACCCTGTAAAAAATGGTGATGCAAAAGTAACTGTTTTTGCAGATCCAGTAGTTGCACATTGACTTGCAATAGAAGTATTTACAGTTTCTGTTCTACGTTTGACACTTGCTTCGAAACCAAGTTCTGTAACATTTAAATTTTGTGCTGGGTCGTTTGACTCTAATTCACACCTAAATTTAAATCCTCTACCAGTATATTCTCCGTTGGCAAAAGTGTTAAATTGAGAAAAATTAGCCCCATAAGTGCAAGCTGTACCGCTTGATATAGTTGAACTTGTTGCAGAAGTTACAGTAAATGTATTTGCAGTTGGAACTGTTTGGATTTCATAATTTCCATCTGTTGCTTGTCCAGCAGTAAAATCTATAACAACAAAATCACCAACCGAATAGCCATGTGAACTCTTAGTTATAGTAATAGTTGTTCCACTCTGTTCGTAAGTAGCTGAAACTGAAGTAGCTGGGTCTATATCAGTTGTGGCAACAAATAATTTAGCATTTACATCTTCACTTTGCGTACCATCAAATTCTGTCCAAGTATCTATAAGGGCAGTTCTTGAATCAATTAAATCATTAACTAAAAGACCAGATGTAACAAAATGCCTTTTCAAAGTTAAATTAAATATTGCACCTAAATCTAATTTATTTTTAAATTCATAAGAACCTGTTGAATTTATTGGGCCAGCAAAGTCTATGTTTGATAATTCATCAATATTTTGGGTTATTGAATCCCATAACAAAGTTCCATCTAAAAGTAGACCATCAAAAGTGGCATCATAAAAAGTGCTTACTTTATCACCTTGAAATGGTGGTGAGTCTGTATCTTCTCTTTCTGTAAGTAATATTTGATTTGGTTGTGGGTCAGGTGCTGTAACTATAATTCTTGCTGCGTTATTTGACCTGTTTCCAGTGTCGTCTATGAATTTAATTGAATATGTGCCAGTCAAAGCTGGAACCAATGTTTCTGTGATGTTTCCAGCAAGTTTTGGAATTATTTCTGTAGAGTTTTGAAAAGTTGCAACTGCTGGATCAACAGAGGGAGTATGCCTTACGGATACTGTTCCACCATGTAAAACGTCAACATCTGTCGCTGGATTGAATCTAAGTCGTACAAACTGATCTGAAACAGGTTCAAGAGTTAAGCCGCTTGGATCTGCTGGTAAAGCTGTTTTTCCTACAGTTGTGAAAGTCGTTGTTGATGGTGTTGTGCTTGGTTTGCCTAAAGCGTTATAACTAAATACCCTTATCTCGTAAGAACCAAGTTGAGTTTCAAATATTGTAAAATCAGGTCTTTTAACCCTTTCAGAAATAAAGTTTTCATTTTTAAATCTATATTGCACCATGTATTCTGTAACCCCAGAAACAGGCTGCCATTGTATAAATAACTTAGATACAGCACGATTATTTAAAACAACAATTTGCTCTGAGCCTTGTAAGTTACTTGGAGAGTCTTTAAGAGCAGTTAAGTTTGATATTGTTTTTGTTTGCAATATAGATCCATCTTCAACAAAACTATATTTTGAAGGATTATGAGCAACAGCTTGTATTTCATATTCAAGCTGATTTACTTCTTTTACTGAAAAAACTCTAAAAGTTTGGAGTGAAATTGATGTATTTTCAATAACCCATACAGAGTTTGCTTGAGGAACAGATGAAAATGCAGAGGATACTGTGATAGTTGTTCCAGAAATACTAGATATTGTTTTTGTTTCAAGAGTGCCATCTGACAAGATAACAGATAAAGTTGCTGAATCAGACGTAGCTAAATCAGTATTATTAGAATCATCTACTACTATTTGTGTTGTTGAAACTCCTGTCTTTATTCTCCCTCCTCTTCTAACCCCTGCCCTCATAGGATCTTGAACAGATATTATTGTTCCAACCCTTACTATTGTTCCTGACTCTATAGATGTTTTAAAAGAGCAGATTTCAGCTTCATTAGATTGTGTGTATAAAAACCATTTTCCAAGTCTGGCAGCTTGTCCTCTGGAAGTTGTAGCAAATCCTTTTAAATTTCTTACAACAACACCATATTTAGCTTGTAAAGCTGTATCTTCTACAGTTTCATAATCTATAGATTGAGTATCGTTGTCAAAGTATCCAACGTTAACAACAGTTGCTTTTGTTGATTTGCTTGCGTTTGAATAAGAAAAACCCTCTGAAGTTACATTGCTAAGATTGTAAATATAGCTTGGATCTGTGGGCCGATCTTGAGAAATATTTATGACTCCAGCACTATAAAATGGCATCACTCTCATAACAGATGAAAGATCATTAATAAGCGAATATGCGTCACGTTGAGTATTTAAAACTACATTTGTTGAAAACCTTGCCTCAGTATTTCCAGTTCCTGTCATATCATCTACTTGCTCTGAACAATAAACAGAGGCTGAGTAAAAACTAAAAACATCTAATTGTGAGGTATCTATATGATCTCCAAAACCTTTTGAAGTTGTTAACAGATCATACAAAACCCATGCTGGATCGTTTGAATATTCTTTGTCAGTTTTAAAAGTACCATTGAAAGTCCCACTATAACTTATTGATCCATCAGCCCTGACAGTACCATTGTGCGGAATTTTAATAAGAGTTCCTCTAACCCTATACATACGAGTGGGAATAGAGGGGAATGTTTCAGCATCAAATCTTATTGCTACATGAGCGGAGTTAGCGTAAGCTCTAGATTCATTTATTATTTCTGTAAAAGATTGCCATGTAAAAACATCATGTAAAAATGAATCAGTGCTGTCGTCAGTGGTTCTATTTACTCTGATAGTTACAGGAAAGCTAGTGCCAGATGGAAGATTGATTTTATAGTCCCTAAAATAAGTACTTGCTGCCCTACCTTTTACAGTATCTGTTATTACTGTTTGTGTAGTGCCATCATTTTCTATTGTTTGAATTGTAAGAGCTACTTCTGCCCCATTAATATCTCCATTATCTTCAAATTTTTGAAGTTGAGGAAAAGCAATAGTTACTCTAACAGCATCAATATTTGTATCTGTTATTGATCTAGAAACTGGAGTATCTTTTGTAACTGTTACACCTACAGCAGTTTCTGATTCACTGGCAGTGATACCAGCAATAGCTGTTTGATCTGATGTGCCAAATCTAGGCTCAAAAGTAATATTTTTAAAGTTAAAGTCAGTATCATCTGGACTTGTACCAGCCGCTTGTTGTAAAACTTGAGTTCCATTAAGGAATACGTCTTTAAGACTACTTGTGTTATATTCTGTTGAACCTTGTGAGCCAGTAGCAGAAGGAAATCCTGATATAACTCCTTCAGAGATCAGATCTATTAAAGTTTGAAACTGCTTTGATGCTAGTGAGTCTTTAGGTAAATCTGGGTTTGAAATACCTGCGAGAGCGTGTAAAGGACTCTCAAAGTCACCAGCAGTTGTTAAAGATGCTGAACCCATTACGCTGCTGTACCCTCCACTTGAACTGTATCAATACCAGAGCTTATTACAATAGATCCTGTAAATACCTGTCCATAAATAATTGGGACTGGAACACCAGCCCTTGTAGTATTAATGATTGAATTGAATCCAAAATTGGCCTGAACATTAGGGTCATTATCGGACAATGAATCAGAAGCGTTAAAGTTTGGCACTTGTGGAGTTGGTGCAATGATGCTTGTAACTCCATCAATAATCATTGAAGTACCTACAGCGGTCAATCCACTAGCTATGATTCCACCTAGTGCAGTTGCCCCAAATGCCGTAGCTGCAATCGTACTACCAGCAACAGCAGCCCCCGCACCTAAAAGAAAAGGGGCAGCAACTTTAGCACCAACAGCTATAGGAATAATTTTTATATCTCCATTACCTTTTAATTCAAATATATCTTCTGTTATTTCTAAATCACCCATTTTTATTTTATATAATTGGTCTTGCATATGTTTTTCTACATTAGGAAAATTTGCAAATAAAAAAGCAAAAGCCTGTCTTGGATTATTTACAGCCACTTCAAAATGTGATTGCCCTAAAAACTGTCGAAGCCTTCCATAAACTATTAGTTTTCTAAGCTGCATATCTAAAAACTTTTTTTGTGGCTTGTATATATCTTAAATCATAAATCTCTCTACAACTCAACTGTTTTATGTTGTGATGAAAAATAGTTTGATTGCCAATATACAAAGCAACATGATTAAGTTTTTTTTCTGATCCAACCATCAATAAAACATCATTTTCTTGTATATCATCTTTAGATACTTCAACAAATCCAGAACCTGTCAAAACTTTTTCAAAATAAGGATTATTAGCAAACTCTTTTAAACTTTTTGGTCTTGGCCAAAATTTTAAATTTATTTGTTTTTTTTCTAAAAAATAGTCCGTAATTAGTGACCAACAATCATGCTTCCCCCAAATCCATGTCCTCCCAAAAAGTCCAGACTTATATCCACTAGGCTTGAAGCTATGCCAGTCTTTATGCTCAACACTATAAATATAAAAAGGTAAACCCAAATGTTCACAAGATGCTTTATCAGCATCAGATGGTAAAGCAGATCCATAAGTATGAGAGTGAACTATACCAATAAGTTCTCCTTGATCCTCACACTCAGCCCATGAGTCAGGACACATCACAAAGTATTCGTCAGGGGCCTCTGATAGATTCTCACAAGGCCAAAAAGTTTCTTTGCCTTTGATTATGGCTAACAAGCCACAAGACTCTTTAGGAAGGCATTTGACAGCATATTCAGCAGCTTTATCTTTCCAATTCATTTAAAAGTACCAACAGAGGGAAAATCTTTTCTTGTTACTTGTCGTTTTGGTGCACGTATATTTTCAAGATCAAGTGCAGAAACACATTCAAACTGCACAACATCTCTATTTTCAACGATTTTTTTATCAATAAAATAAATTTCTTGAGGCAGTTCTGTAGTGCTTGATGGAGTTCCATAAGGATTTTGATTTGATGGAAAGTTTGCAGCGTCTAAAAACTGAGCCATTGTTCTATGACGTATTAATTTTGCACCCTGTAAATCATTAAAAGGAGTTGTCGCATTTGCTGTTGCCATCAATGCTGTTATTGTTCCTAAAACATTTGAAACTGTTAAGGTTGGTCTTGGTAAAGTTCCCCTGCCTACATACTCGAAACCTTCTGCTATCACTGGGAACTTTGTATATGTGTTTCCTTGCCAGATAATATTTGCATTGCTGTTCATACCTACACCAGAATGAAACCTTGTTACATCAGTTGATCCATGCAAAGCAGTAACTAAAGTTATTGAATAAAGTTCAATAATTGATTTATTAGATAATGATTGCAGTTCTGCTGTAGGTATTGCCATTAGGGTTCAAATACTTCTCTAAAAGTACAATTTAATGTTGCTCTGTTGTTGTATGGAATTGATTTAGTCCAAGATTGACAAACATATTGACCAGCACCAGACAAAGTAACAGTAACATTGCCGCTATTTGTACCAGATGAGGCTGCTGTAACAGTAAAGGTATCTACTGTGGGAGTTGTAACAATAACAAAATCTCCATCAGTAGCTGATCCAGAGGTGTAGTCAATGGTTACAACATCACCGATGGCAAGACCATGATTTGCAATAGTTATAGTTACTGTTGTACTGCTTGACTGTGAATAAGTCCCTGTCTGTGTGCTTCCTTCTGCTGGTGGGGTAAAGGTAAAACTTGCCTGATCGTTGACTCTACTTCTTAAAAATCCCTCAATAACATCTGCTTCAGTTTCTGACACATTAAAAGTCAAATCATATACTTTTGGATCTTGAGTTAAAGGTAGGCCAAACAAAGCCCTAAATTCATATCCATCACCGAAAGAAGTTGTCCTAATTCTTGGTGAGCTTGTTTTTCTCATTCCGTAAGTCGGACTGATAGAGGGAAAGGTTGCCATTTATCTAGTTAATAAACCCCCAGCACGTTTTTCTTTGATAAGTTGAGCCTGTACTGCTTGACCTATAACCTGTCCGAGTTGGTTTGCATCAGCAGTATTACCCGACACTGACGAGCCAGAGGCATCTACATTTACTGTAACTATATTATTGGTCTCACCGCCACCTTTACCTATAGCACTGTTTGGAATAATATTGCCACCTTTTGAACCCATTTGCAAAATCTCAGGCCCTCTCTCACCAACAACAAAAGCACCACCAGCAGACACCCTCCCGCCTCTTTCTTTCTTACCACCAAACAAGCCACCCAAAAATCCACCAATCTTTCCTCCTATACCAGAAACAGCCTTTTGTATAGCAAGTTCAATTAATTGTCGTTTTAAATTATTCAATACACTTGTTGCTGCATCTGCTAAAGATTTTGTACCCATAACAGCGTCAGTAAGGTTTGTAACAATACCTCTTTCTATATCCTCTCCTATTTTCATAAACTTATCTTTTAATTTATCTGCTTGATCTGTTGCGTTTTTTTCAGCATTAGTAACAGCATCAACAGATGTTTTTATCTTTCCATTTGTAGCGACTATTTTATTTTTTGCATCAATTTGTTTATTGTTTTCTTCAGTAATTTTTCTTTCTACACCGCTAAACTCAATTACAGTATTTTTTAATTCTTCAGCTTTTTCTTTTGCTCCTTTAAGAAAATCTTTTCCAAAATCTTTTATACCTTTTATTTTGAGGTCAATCGGTGGTAACTCAAGTCCACCTAATAATCTTTTTATAGGCTCTGGTATAAAACTTAATATTTTTTCAAAAGCTTGTCTAAAAAAGTCAGCAATTCTTTGTGCAAGTCCTCCTATCTTTTGTCTAACACCATTTACAAACTCACTCACTGCTAAAGCTGCATTACCAATCACACCACCAATTACTTGACCAATAAAAATAGCTCTATCTGAAGCGTCTGTTATAGCCTCTTTTATACCTATCCAGCCTTGTTCTAAATTAAATAAAACATTAGTTGATTCTATTCCAAGTGCGTTACCTATAATTGATCCGATTTCACCTACAGCAGCAACAACGGCTCTTACTGGTGCTAGAACTATTTTAAAAGCAGCCCCTAAAGCCTCAACAGTAACAGCAGCTACTTTAAGGGATTCTCTTATAATTATTCCAAACTCAGACCCCTCAGTTGTTAGATTTGTAAAAGCAGTCCCAAGTCTTGTGAGTTGTCCTTGTATAGTATTTGATGCTGTAAATGCAGCTTCAGCCGCAGTGCCTTGTGCGTTTGCCTGATTCTCTAAATTTTTATTGAAGCTAACAAGCTGGTCATTTAATAAAGGTAATATTGCTGTCCTTGCTTCAACAGATCCAAAGAATTTTGCAAGCGTTTCTTCACTAGCACCACCCTTTGCAACAAGCTCCTCTAATACACCTCCTAAACCTTTTGTGCTTAAAGCTGTTGCACTAAAATCTATCCCTAATTCTTTTGCTGCGTCAGAGGCTTCTTTTGTTGGCTTTTGTATCGCAGCAATAACTTGTCGTAGTCCAGCAAAGGTTGATTCAACAGGAACACCAGTTGCAGTGACAGTAGATATTGCAGCATTAAGTTCATCTATCCAATAAATCCATCTACAAGTTTTGCAGCCTGATCGGAACTCAAACCATAAGCATTGAGAACAGAGGTTGTTGCATCAGCAACAGTAGCTAATTCAGAAAAGCCACCAGTTGCACCTAACTGTGATGCCTTTAAAACATCTGAAAGCTCTGCCACCTCACCAAAGCCAGCAGATGCTACATCATAAGACGCTGATAGCAAATCAAGCTGAGAAACTTGACCACTTAGCTGATTAGATAAACTTGCAAGTTTTGGATTTAAAGTATCAACATCTACACCAAGAGTTTTAACCTTTGCACTAGCAAAATCAGCAGCCGCCAAATTTGTAAAAGTTTTAGTAAGTGCAGCAACTAAAGTTAGACCAGCAGTAAGTGGCCCTAAAGCTGTAGCTAACGCAGCCCCAGCAGTTCTAAAACCTACAGCAGCCCCTTTAGCACCAGCACCAGCACCAAAAAACCCCTTTGAAAGTATTGGTAATGTTTTATTTGCGTCTTTTAGTTTGCTATTTGTTCCGTTTACAGTTTGATTAAATTTTTGTGCCTGTGTATTTACATTTTTTAACGCTGTAATCGCTTGGGTGGCTCCAACTCTAAGTTCTACGTTTGAAACTGCCACGACTAAACAATAACTCCTTTAACTATATCTTGATTTGCGTTTGATTGCATCTGCCTCTTTCTTTTCCCTATCATATTTTAATTCATAATATCCAGCAAAAAATATCAACTCCTCCTCTGTAAGTTGTGATCTTAATTCACTTACTGTCTTACCTAATTCTGTTGCAAGGAAAAACTCAAAATTTAACCAGTTATCCCCCCTTAGGATTCCTTTACATTATCAATAGTTGCGTTTTGATTTACACCAAATAAAAATAATTCGATTTCATTCAATACATTTTCTGGTAACTCATTTTGCAAGTTAGCAAAATCGGCTGGGTGAAATGCTTTTGTTCCATCTTCATTCTCTGCCAACTGACAAAGCATATGTGTAGAAACAACTAAAGGATCATCACTGCCAGCCCTTTGCGTTGCTCTAGCTCTGTCAGCCCTTGTAATAGCCTTAAAATATAAACTGCATACTGTTTTGCCATTATCATCTTTAACGTCAAATTTACGCCTTTTAGAAAGGTCAAAAGCGTCCTTTAAAAGGTCGAGGGTTTTCTTTTCTGCCATAAATTAAATGCGAAGTATTTTTAATTTACTATATGTCAGAGGTTATTGCACCTGTTGTCTGGAATGAAATGTTTATCAACTGAGTTTCTCCTAATGTTGCACCATACTCAGCACTTGTAATGATTCCAGAAAAAGCTAACTTTTTAGAACTAGCTGAACTATCAGGGAACAGTTCAAACAATGCGTCACCAGCATCACCTGTTGTTAATATGTCCTCAACAAAAGATAAATAGTCAGAGTTACCAGCATTGTCATAAATCAATTCTGCTGAACCTTCACCAGAGATAAGACCACCAACAAAAGTTTTTGAAGTATTACCTTGAACTGTAGTTTCTAAAGTATCCTTTGAAACTGATAATGACCAAGATCTAGTTCCAGCAATATCGGCTTCAGTTCCACCAGCATTGTGAAACATGATCTTGCCTACATCACCCCTAATAGCTGCCATGACAAAAAAAAGAAAGATTTATAAATATATTAACTCTTTTCGGAAGTTTTTACATCTTTTTTAGAATTTTGTTGACTCTCCATATATCTTTTGCAATTAGGATCCCACATTTGCGGATCTCTTACACCTTTGACAGCTTCGATAGCGTCTAGCATTTCTTCTGTAATAACAAGCTTTGGCATAATTAAAGATCCTCGTAAATTGTAAATGTTATTCTGATTTGAGTTTGAAACTTACCTTCTGGACTTGAGGTAAGAATCTCAGGGCCAATAGGTGCATCAAAAATAACACTTGATACTGTAATTCTATTGTATAAGTCCCTAAGTCTTTTGCAAATTGTAAAGTTAGACCCTGCCCCTAAACCTTCCTCTGTAAATACATTTAATAAAACAAGGCCATCAATCTGATTGTCAGAATCTGTTGCACCACCTTGAGTTAGATAAGAGTTGTTTCCAAAGCTTGTAACACACTGAACAAAAGTATCCTCTGCTGTTGAATCAAAGGTCATGTTGTTGAATACAACAGGGATTGCTGGGCTTGAAGCAAGCTCTGTGGCCAACCTAGCCTCTATTGTGGATCGTACTGTATTTAAATCTGTAGCAGCCATTATAACCTCCGTTTAATTTTTTCATATTCATCATCAGCCCATTTTTGTAATTCTTTTGCAATAAGTTCTGGAAATCCAGCAACAGTTTTTTGTCTTGTTCTAAATTGTCCTTTCCATGATGGGGGTAGGTTTTCACCATAACAAACTGGCTCTGCATAGGGTAGGTTATTGATTATGGTTCCGCTAGTTGGTTTTATCTCAGTCTGCCATGAGTTCCGTAGCCTACCAGTATCAACTGGTGTAGCCTTTTTCACTCTTGATGTCCACTCTAAAGTTGTTGCCTGTACAAGAAATACTATTGCATCTTCCATAACATCTGGAATCTGATCTATTCTGATTTGTCTTGCCATATTTACCTCAAGATAAGATCAAAACTTACTGGTGTATTATTTTGCTCATTTATAACAACTTGAACAATTTTAAATTCAACACTACTTATTACAACTCTGTCTTTTGTTGTAGGGACAAATGTAAGATCCCCAGCAGATATAGTAAGCAACTTATCCTGTGACTCAATCAAATCATTAACTTGATTTCTTGAAACATTACTTAATGCACCTTTGATGGTTGTATCAGATGTAGATTCTGAAATAGCTCCAGTAGTGGTGTTATATGCCCCTGCTGTAACTTGTCTGATAGTCACATCACCACCAAGTTTCTTCAGTGAAGCACTAGCAGCTTTTTAAGTTCTCAGCAACTAAAGTTACCTCTGCATTTGATAAACAATGCACCTTACCGAATCTGCCTGTATGAGTTGCAGTATTTGTAATAATTAACCCTGCTGGGTATTGGTAGCCGTAGTTCACTTTAAGACCTCTTGATTGATAAGTTTGCTCTTCCACCTATTCTAATACCCATCAAGTAATGATCAACTATCGGTGGAATACGATCAATACCAGTAGCCCCATAAAATCTAGGAGTTACATTTATATTTCCAATACTTACAGCAGCAAAGTCCTCCAAGCCGCTTAGTTCCAGTCCGTTCCTGTTGTTGTTTAGATATACAGCCAAGATGACCTGTGCGTGTTTTACCCTGTCTGGGATTTCAGTATCAAGGTAATAATCAGCAACTAATCTATTTGGAAAGCTTAAACCATACAAGTTGGTGTATGTGTCAGGTTTCCTTACTCCTGATCTAGGCCACTCCAAAGCTTGAGTATCATCTACTCTAGCTCCAAGAAACTTCTCTCTGTCTATCCTTTGGGCTGCTGTAAACAAAGCTCTGTTTTTATTGTCGTTGCTTGAGCCGTCCCATGCCGCAGCGTCATCACTAAGGACTAAACCCTCAATAAATGTGTTTGCATCAGCAAGAGTAATATAAGTGTTTGCGTTAGCACCGCCAACAGTAGCATCAAGAGTTATCGCCATTGAGTTTCACCTTTTTGGGCTTAGATTTTGGTTTTGGCTTTTCAAGAGTTTGAACAAGTGAAGCTGCCTTTTGAGCAGCCTCATTTTGTTCTCTCATTCGCCTAAAAGCGAACATTGCCATTAGCTTGATGCACCCTTAAGAGCAACAAAGTTAATAACGATAGCTTCACTAA
>LUMQ01000108.1_pt1 | contig 23491 bp, 18 predicted proteins | sample 729621 | NCBI WGS metagenome assembly LUMQ01 (sample SAMN03860259, study PRJNA289734) | marine metagenome | biome: seawater column; feature: ocean; material: water; isolation source: Red Sea water column Station 12 - depth 25m | place: Saudi Arabia: Red Sea | collected 2011-10-15 | depth 25 m | reverse complement strand
TAAGGTTGTCAACGAGACCAATATTAGAGCTGAATCTTCATTCACGACTTCAAGGCTAAATAAATTACTAGATGAAGCGATTTCAAAAATTAATCAACCTTCAAAGAAAGGTAAGTCTATAAAATTAAGATACATTAATTTTGGAGGCAAATACCCAACCACATTCATAATCCACTCTAACTTTTCAAATTCACAAATACCCAATCATTTAAGAAGATACTTAATTAACTTCTTTTATGAAAAATTAGATCTTAAAGGCATTGAATTAAGCCTGCTCTTCAAAAAAGGCAATAATCCATTTGAGGGTAAAAAGAACAAGCTAACAGATCGGCAAATTAAGAAGAAAAAAAGACTTATGAAGTTTGCGAAAAAGTCAAAAAAGTAGCGATTATTTTATAAATAAGACGTATAATTAGTTATAAGATCTACTAATAAGTAAACAAATGTCCCAAAAAATTGTTGATAGACCGAATTATCATACGATTCCATGTCCTTATTAATTCAATCAAGTGGTATTTTCTCAACATTTGTCTATTTTAGTTTTCTTGTTTTTCTCTATCATATCTTGACTGGTTTTAGGCATTTACTGATGGATGTACACATAGGCGAAAATCTAAAAGCTTCAAATATGAGTGCTGTCTTTGTAATAAGTTTCTGGTTGGTTGTTTCAATTTTTGTTTTATTTGGATTTCAAATATGAGCGGCGCTTCAATATGGTACCTTCAAAGATTTTCTGCTCTGTTAAATCTAATATATGTGTTGTGGCTTGGAAGTTTTTTTGTTTTCAACGAAATAACATTTGAGGTTTGGTCTGTTTTTTCGTCAGCATTGATGTTTAAGACCCTAACTACTTTGGTAATTGCTTCTATTATCATCCACTCTGTTATTGGTCTCTGGACAGTTGGAACTGACTATCTAACACCAAGAACACTTGGATTTATTTCAAGTAGTCTTGGAAGTTATGCCAACCACTTCAGAGTAATGTATCAATTATTTTTCATTACTCTTTCAGTAACTCTAATGCTCATAACTTCATTTCTAATCTGGTGGTCATAAAATGGTAGGTCATTTAAACAAAGATAATATTCAAACATTAGAATTTGATGCCTTAATTGTTGGGGGCGGTGGTTCTGGAATGCGCACTTCACTTGAGCTTGCTAAATCTGGACTTAAGACAGCTGTAGTATCAAAAGTTTTTCCAACAAGATCTCATACAGTTTCTGCTCAGGGTGGAATTACATGTGCGATCCAAAGCGCTGATCCAAATGATGATTGGAGATGGCATATGTTTGATACTGTAAAAGGCTCCGACTACATCGGTGACCAAGATGCGATTGAATATATGTGTTCGGAAGGACCAAAGGCTGTTTTTGAGTTAGAACATATGGGCTTACCTTTCTCAAGGTTTGAAAATGGACGTATCTATCAAAGACCATTTGGAGGGCAGTCAAAGGATTTTGGAAATGGGGGACAGGCATCAAGAACCTGTGCTGCAGCAGATAGAACAGGCCATGCTCTTCTTCATACTCTTTATCAAAATAATGTTAAGGAAGGCGCAAATTTTTTAAATGAATGGTTTGCTGTTGACTTGGTTAAAAACAAATTCAATGAGGTAACGGGCGTAATTGCTTTTTCAATAGAGTCAGGTGAAGTTGCGTATCTTAAGTCTCGTGCAACTGTTCTTGCAACAGGTGGGGCTGGAAGGATTTATGCTTCAACTACAAATGCTTTGATTAACACAGGTGATGGATTGGGAATGTCATTAAGAGCAGGTTTTCCAGCTCAAGATATGGAGATGTGGCAATTCCATCCAACAGGTATTCACGGTGCAGGCTCTCTCGTCACAGAGGGTTGCAGAGGAGAGGGTGGCTATCTAATAAATGCTGACGGAGAAAGATTCATGGAAAGATATGCTCCTAATGCAAAAGATCTAGCAGGTCGAGATGTTGTTGCTCGATCGATGGTGCTGGAAATACTTGAAGGCAGGGGATGCGGTCCCAATAAGGATCACGTTTTGTTAAAACTGGATCATTTAGGTGAGGAGGTTTTAAATGCGAAGCTTCCAGGTATTTGTGAACTCTCAAAAACCTTTGCTGGAGTAGATCCTGTCTACAAACCCATTCCAGTTGTACCAACCTGTCACTACATGATGGGAGGAACTCCAACGAATATTCATGGTCAAGCATTTACATCTGAAAATGAAATTGATAATGAGATTCCTGGTTTATTCTCAGTTGGCGAAGCTGCCTGTGTAAGCGTACATGGTGCAAATAGACTGGGTGGCAACTCATTACTGGATCTTGTCGTTTTTGGAAGAGCTGCGGGACTTCATATTAACGAGGATTTAAAATCCGGTGGTGGTGTAGAAGAAGCGAATAGCGATGATATTGAATCAGCTCTTCACAGGCTTAATAAGCTTAATGAATCCAATTCTGGCTTTGAAGTAGCTGAAGTTAAAAGGGAACTTCAAGAAGTAATGCAGAATTACTTTGGAGTCTTCAGGCGCGGTGAGTTTATGGAAAAAGGAGTTCAGGCTCTTGAAGAAATAAGAGATAAGTGTGAAAACTTGCATCTACATGATAAGAGTGACTCCTTTAATACAAACCGAGTAGAGGCATTAGAGCTGCAGAATTTACTTGAGGTTGCTGAAGCCACCGCAATCTCCTCCCTCAAGCGAAATGAGAGCCGTGGAGCACATGCCAGAGATGATTTTCCTGAAAGAGATGATGAAAATTGGCTCTGTCATTCTCTTTATGATCCTATTAAGAAAGATTTAAAAAAGAGACAAGTTAATTTTGAACCTAAAACAATGGAAGCATTCCCTCCGAAGGTTAGGGCCTATTAGCACAGAGGATTAGAGATGATTGAAGTAAATATTTATAGATACAATCCTGAGACTGATAAATTCCCTTACATGCAGAAGTTTAACTTTGAGATGCCTGATCGAGACATCATGGTTCTTGAGTTATTAAACTCTCTCAAAGAATCTGATCCCACTATTTCGTACAGAAGATCCTGTCGAGAGGGTGTGTGTGGCTCAGATGGCATGAGTATTAATGGCAAAAATGGACTCGCTTGTATTACTCCAGTTTCAGAGGTTGCTAAAGGCAATAAGCTTGAGTTAAGACCTTTACCAGGACTTCCTGTTGTTAGAGATCTAGTAGTTGATATGACTGAGTTCTACGCACAATACGAAAAGATAAAACCCTTTTTACAGAATGATACACCTCCACCCAATCAAGAGCGTCTTCAATCTCCAAGTGATCGTGACAAGCTAGATGGTTTATATGAATGTATTTTATGTGCATGCTGTTCAACCAGCTGTCCTTCATTTTGGTGGAATCCAGATAAGTTTGTTGGTCCTGCTGCATTGCTTCAAGCTTATCGATTTATAGCCGATACCCGAGATACTCGAACCGAAGAAAGATTAGAGTCATTATCTGATCCGTTTAGTGTTTATCGATGTCATGGAATTATGAACTGTGTAAGTGTCTGTCCAAAAGGCCTCAATCCCAACAAAGCTATTGGAGAAATTAAATCAATGCTTCTAACCAATAAACGTCATGAGGTCGAGATTATTGCATCCGATGGAGGAGGCAGCAGTTAGATGAGCAGCATGGGGGAGTTTTGGTCAAGTTCGCATACTGCAGGAGGAAATGGCTCCTATTTAGAAGGCCTATTTGAATCTTACCTAGAAGATCCAGCTAGCGTTCCAGAAGATTGGAAAAATTATTTTGATAGTCTTCCAAGCAATCCCTCAGGAACAGATACCTCACATGCAAAAGTCATTGAAAGGTTTAGAAACTATAAAAGTAAAGCGCCTTCATCTGTAAAACCGATCAATGAAAAACAAATAAGAGTTCTTCAGTTAATTCAGTCTTATAGGAATAGAGGTCATATGAAATCCTCTTTAGATCCTTTAAACCTTCAAGAGCATGTTCAATGTGATGACTTAACTCTTGAATATCATGGCCTTAATCAAGAAGATCTAGGAAGCATTTTTCAAACAGATACCCTTAATATCGGAAAAGATAGCGCGTCTTTATCTGAGATAATTCAGTCACTCGAAAGAATTTACTGTAATACGTTAGGCATTGAATACAACTATATTACTAGTGAAGTCGAGAGGAAGTGGTTTCAATCCAGATTAGAGCCAGGCGTTGGAAAAAATAAGTTCTCAAATGAAGAAAGAATTTACATTCTTAAACGACTTGGGGCTGCTGATGGACTAGCAAAGTTTTTGGCATCAAGGTATCCGGGAATGAAAAGGTTTGGAATTGAGGGAGCAGAATCATTAATACCTCTCATTGATAGCCTCGTTCAGAATACTGGAATTTTTGGTGCTCAACAAATATGTTTTGGGATGGCTCATAGAGGTAGACTTAACTTATTGGTCAACGTTTTAGGAAAATCACCTAAAGATCTATTCATCGAGTTTGAGGAAGGTTATGAGCTAACTGGAGATAATACTGGTGATGTAAAATATCACTTAGGTGTTTCATCCAATATATTGACCCCTAATGGTGAGGTCCATGTTTCTCTAAACAATAATCCATCTCACTTGGAAATAGTGAATCCTGTAATACTTGGCTCAGTGAGGGCAAGACAAGATCGCTTGGGGGATACTGAAAGAGAAAAAGTAATACCAATATTAATACATGGAGATGCATCTTTTTCAGGTCAAGGCGTGGTGATGGAATCGCTGCAAATGTCTCAAACCAGAGCATATGGGGTCGGTGGAGCCATTCACGTAATTGTTAACAATCAGATCGGTTTCACCACTTCCAACAAAGAAGATGCAAGATCAACGCATTATTCAACTGACGTAGCTAAAATGATTGAGGCTCCAATTCTGCATGTCAATGCTGATGATCCTGAGATGGTTGTATTTGCAGCAAAACTCGCTTGTGAGTACAGACATACTTTTAAAAAGGATATTGTTATAGACATGGTCTGTTTTAGACGAAGAGGTCACAACGAAACCGATGATCCATCTCAGACTCAACCACAAATGTATCAAGCTGTTGCGTCACATCCTGGAATTAAAAAGCTCTATCAAGATCGACTCATTGAGGATAACGTGATAAGTCTTGATGAATGTAAAAACTTTGAAAAAAAATATAGAGAAACTATTGAGCAAGGAGAGTCTGTTGCACATAATCTTGCTACAAAGCCTAATGAATCAATGTGGTTTGATTGGAATCCCTACATGAATCAAGAATGGTGGGATTTTGCTGATACCACATTTAATCCTAAAGAATTCGCTAAACTTGGCTCCATAATTTCATCAATTCCCGAAGGCTTTGAGCTTCAAAAACCCGTAACAAAACTTTTTGAAGATAGGCAAAAAATGAATAACGGAGAAGCTAAGATTAACTGGGGTTTTGCTGAAATAATGGCGTATGCAACTCTACTCCATGAGGGCTATCCAGTAAGACTGACTGGTCAGGATGTTAGGAGGGGCACTTTTTCTCATCGTCATGCTGTTGTTCACAATAAAATAGATGGAAATGCTGAGATGCCATTACTGCAAATTGCTGATCAGTCAAAAACAAATTTAGAAATCTACGATTCTTTATTATCTGAGGAAGCTGTTTTGGGGTTTGAGTATGGATATTCTGCAACGTGGCCATCAGGACTAGTGATTTGGGAAGCTCAATTTGGTGACTTTGCTAATGGAGCTCAAGTAGTTATAGATCAATTCATAGTATCTGCTGAGCATAAGTGGGAAAGACTATCTGGTTTGGTTATGCTTCTACCTCATGGATATGAGGGTCAAGGTCCTGAGCATAGTTCAGCTAGACTTGAAAGATTTCTTCAGCTTTGTGCCTTCAAAAATATTCAAGTTTGTGTTCCAAGCACTCCGTCACAAATATTTCACCTACTAAGACAACAGGCAAAAAGAAACTTGAGGAAACCTCTTGTAATTTTTTCCCCCAAAAGCTTACTTCGAAATCCAGATGCTGTTTCTACCCTTGAGGATCTAACGAATGGCACTTATGAGCTTGTTATTAATGATGGTGATGATGAAGAGTCGGAAATCAAAAGGGTGGTTATGTGCTCAGGAAAACTTTACTACGATTTAAAGACAAAGCAACGAGAACTTGAAGACAAAACTACTGCTCTCATAAGGATTGAACAGCTTTATCCATTTCCATACGATGAGCTTGAGGATGCTATAAAGAAATATCCTAATGTATCTGAGTTTATCTGGGCTCAAGAAGAGCCAGCCAATCAAGGAGCATGGTTTAGTCATCGCCATCGCATACAAAGAGTTCTTGATAGATTGAAGAAAAATTTTGTCATTGATTTAAAAAGCAGGCCAGCTGCTGCAGCACCTGCAGTAGGTTTAAATAAATTACATGTTAAGCAGCAACAAGAACTAGTAAATCAAGTATTTAGTGTTTCGGAGAAAATAAAATGAGTACAGAAATCAAATCACCTACTTTCCCAGAATCTGTAATTGATGGAACAATTGCAAATTGGATTAAACAGGAAGGCGATACAGTCTCACAAGATGAAGTTATCGCTGAAATTGAAACAGATAAAGTTGTGCTAGAAGTTGTAGCACCTTTTGATGGTGAGCTTAAAAAAATTGTAAAAAATGCAGGTGATACTGTAACTTCTGCTGAAGTTATTGCTGAATTTGAAAGAGGAGATGCATCCTCAAAAGATGTTGATGCCTCAGTCGAAACTACCAAATCTGCTCAAAATGAAGTTAATGAAGATCAAAGCGAAACCCCACTTCAGGAAGCTCCAGAAGAAAACATTCCTGAAGAAACTTTAGAGCCAGAGCCAGAGCCAATTTCTGAAACTTCAAAAGCAAAGGCTGGTCCAGCTGCTAAGAGACTTATGAGCGAGGAATCCATTGATCCAAAAGATGTGAAGCCAACTGGAAAGGGTGGAAGAATAACTAAAGCAGACGTTATTGCTCATATGAATCCAGATGGAGAAGCAACTCCTGCAACTGCTGATAGTGAATTGCAGTCTTCAGGGGAAGAAGAGCGTGTTCCTATGAGTCGTCTGAGATCCACCATAGCTAAAAGGCTTGTTAAAGTTAAGCAAGAGACTGCCATGCTTACTACTTTTAATGAAGTGGATATGCAGCCAATTAAAGATTTAAGAGCAAAGTATGGTGAAGAGTTTTTTGCAGAGCATGGAACCAAGCTTGGTTTCATGGGATTCTTTGTTTCTGCTGCAGTTCAGGCACTTAGAAAATTTCCCATTGTTAATGCGTCAATCGATAACGAAGACATTGTTTACCATGGTTTCCAAGATATTGGTGTTGCTGTTTCTACCGATCGAGGTCTTGTTGTTCCTGTGGTTAGAGATGCTGGAAATCTCTCAATTGCTGATATTGAATTAAAAATTACTGAGTATTCTGAAAAAGCTAGGGAAGGCAAATTATCAATTGAAGAAATGCAGGGAGGAACCTTTACCATTTCAAACGGAGGGATATTTGGTTCTTTATTATCAACACCAATTTTAAACGCGCCTCAGACTGCAATTTTAGGTATGCATAAGATTCAAGACCGCCCAATTGCCTTAAATGGCGAGGTTGTTATTAGGCCTATGATGTACCTCGCGATGAGCTATGATCACAGGCTCTTAGATGGAAAAGAAGCCGTGACATTTTTGGTTGCTATAAAAGAGATGCTTGAATCTCCAGAGAGGTTATTGCTTAACTTATAGGTAAATTTATGACAGATGTAATAGTTATCGGAAGTGGTCCTGCAGGTTATGTTGCTGCCATTAGATGTGCACAGCTTGGACTAGAAACAATTTGTATTGAAAAAGAATCTTCCAGTGACGGCAAAGAGGTGCTTGGTGGCACATGTCTCAACGTAGGCTGCATTCCCTCAAAAGCATTGCTTGATTCTTCACATAAATTTTATGCTACAAAAAATCACTATCAAGAACATGGTATTTCAGTAACTAACCTTAAACTGGATCTTCCAAAAATGATGGAAAGAAAGGAAGGAATAGTAAATAAATTAACTTCTGGAATTCAGGGTCTTTTTAAACTTAATAAAGTAAAAAGCATACAAGGCACTGCAAAAGTAGTGTCTGCAAATCAGGTAGAAGTAACAAATGGAGATAATAAAGAAATTATCGAAGGAAAAAATATCATTATTGCATCAGGGTCACGACCTATTGAAATCCCCTCTGCAAAATGGGATCAAAATATTGTTGATAGCACGGGCGCACTAGAATTTGATTCAGTACCTAAAAAACTAGGTGTTATTGGAGCCGGTGTAATTGGTTTGGAGCTTGGAAGTGTTTGGGCGCGACTCGGATCAGAGGTCACTGTAATTGAAGCAATGGAAGATTTTTTATTCATGGCAGACAAACAAATTGCCCGTGATGTTTTAAAGGAATTCAGTAATCAAGGTTTGAACATTAAACTGGGTTGCAATCTTACGGATGCTAAATCAACAGCAAAAAAAGTTAATGTAACTTATCAAAGCAGCGAAGGAGAGCAAAAGGATTCGTTTGACAAGTTGATTGTTGCAGTTGGAAGGCGGCCTAATTCTGAAGATATTATTGGTTCCGAACTAGATATTGAGATAGATGAAAAAGGATTTATTAAGGTAGATGATTTTTGCCAAACTTCTGTGGAAACAATCTGGGCGGTAGGTGATGTTGTAAGGGGGCCAATGTTAGCTCATAAGGGTTCAGAAGAAGGAATAATGGTTGCTGAAAGAATTGCAGGCAAAAAGGCTCAAATGGAGTATGAGCTTGTTCCATCAGTAATTTACACACATCCTGAAGTTGCGTGGGTTGGGAAGAATGAGCAAGAACTAAAAGAAGAAGGTATCGATTACAAATCTGGTTCATTCCCATTTGCAGCAAGTGGAAGAGCGCTTGCCGCCGATGACGCAGTGGGGTTTGTAAAAGTTTTAGCAGATAAAGCAAATGATACGATTTTAGGTGTTCATGCTTTTGGTCCTGCTGCAGCTGAGATTGTTCAACAAGGTGTCATAGCAATGGAATTTGGTTCAAGCGCAGAAGATCTTGGTATGACCATCTTTAGTCATCCTACTGTATCAGAGGCGCTGCACGAGGCTGCAATGTCTGTGAACAACCAAGCCATACATATAGGAAATAAAAGAAAGTGAATCTTCATGAGTATCAAGGCAAACAGTTGTTTGCAGAGTTTGGGCTACCAGTATCTAAGCATGAGGTTATTTTTAATGCTGACGAAGCTATTCAGGCATGCAATAAAATTGGTGGAACAAAGTGGGTTGTTAAAGCACAAGTTCATGCTGGAGGAAGAGGTAAGGCCGGCGGCGTTAAATTAATTGAATCTCCTGAAGAAGCAAGGGATTTTGCTGATCAGTGGCTGGGTAAAAGATTAAAAACCTATCAAACAGATGAAAATGGACAATTAGTTAGTGCAATTTTAATTGAATCTTGTACAGATATTGATAAAGAGCTTTACTTGAGTGCAGTTATAGATCGCTCCAGTCAGTCAGTTACATTTATTGCATCCAGTGAAGGTGGAGTTAATATTGAGGAGGTTGCTTCAAAAACTCCTGAGAAAATAATATATGAAAATGTAGATCCTCTGACCGGTCCACAACCTTTTCAAGCGAGAAGAATATCTTCGGTTTTAGGTTTAGACTCAAATCAAGCAAAACAATTCAGCGGGATGTTTCAAAATTTTGTAAAACTTTTTAATGAGCTTGATTTAAGTTTATTGGAGGTCAATCCTTTGGTTATTAATAGTGAGGGCAAGCTTCACTGTTTGGATGCAAAAATTAATCTTGATTCAAATGCTCTCTACAGACATCCATCTTTAGTTGAAATGCAAGATCCTACGCAAGAAGATCCAAGAGAATCAGAGGCAGCAAAACATGATTTAAGTTATGTTTCTTTGGATGGAAATATTGGATGCATGGTCAACGGTGCAGGCTTGGCTATGGGAACCATGGATACAATAAAATATTTTGGTGGAGCGCCGGCTAATTTTCTTGATGTGGGTGGAACTGCAACTCAAGAAAGAGTTTCAAATGCATTTAAAATTATTTTGGCAGATCCTGAAGTAAAAGTCGTGCTTGTAAATATTTTTGGCGGTATTGTCAGGTGTGATTTAATTGCCGAAGGTATAGTTGCAGCTATTAAAGATGTGGGCGTTAGTGTTCCAGTTGTAGTAAGGCTTGAGGGAAATAATGCTGAGCTTGGCAGTCAAATACTGGCAGATTCCGGCGTTGAGGTAGAAAGCTTAAATGATCTAGAATCTGCAGCAAAAAAATCAGTTGAGTTAGCAAAATGAGTATTTTAGTAAATGATCAGACAAGGGTATTAGTTCAAGGATTTACCGGCTCCCAGGCTACATTACACTCAGAACAGTCCATTGAATATGGGACCAACATAGTTGGTGGGGTAACCCCTGGCAAAGGAGGAACGACCCATTTAAACAAGCCAGAATTCAATAGTGTTGCAGATGCAGTCAAAGACCAGGAACCAAATGCAGCATTAATTTTTGTACCAGCTCCTTTTTGCAAGGATTCTATTTTAGAGGCAGCCGATTCAAGGATAGAGTTGATAATTTGTATTACTGAAGGTGCGCCAACGCTTGATATGTTGATTGTGAAGAAAAAAATTGATGAGCTTGGATTGCGATTAATTGGACCTAATTGCCCAGGTATCATCACTCCCAATGAGGCAAAGCTTGGAATTATGCCGGGCAGCATCCATAAAAAGGGTAAAGTTGGCATCATTTCAAGGTCTGGAACTTTAACCTATGAGGCTGTAAAACAAACAACGGACCTTGGTTTTGGACAAAGCTCTTGCGTGGGGATCGGTGGTGACCCCATTCCAGGATCTTCCTTTATTGATATGTTGGAATTATTCAATGACGATGAGGAAACAGAAGCAATAGTCATGGTAGGTGAAATCGGAGGATCGGCTGAAGAGGATGCAGCAGATTATATTAAAGATAATGTTAGCAAACCGGTTATTTCATACATTGCTGGTCAGACAGCTCCTGCTGGAAAAAGGATGGGGCATGCTGGCGCCATAATTGCAGGCGGCAAAGGAACAGCTGCAGATAAGATTTCTAAACTTCAAGAAAGTGGCGTCCATATTGCTGAGAGTTTGTTGCACATAGGCGAGACTGTCAAAAAGGTAATTGGCTAAGAAATTTTTCTTAGTCGATTAATCAATAAGACTGCTGCAATAGTTAAACCAACTATCATTCCTATCCATACGCCTCCAGCTCCCATAGGCTCATTAATACCGTAATAAGTCAGGTAGTACCCAATGGGTAATCCAAATATCCAATAAGCAACACCTAGAAATATCATTGGGATAAAAGTATCTTTATATCCCCTCAAGCTTCCAAGTGCGCCCATCTGGATCCCATCAGGCAATTGAAATATGGCAGCAAATATCAATAGGTTAACTGCTGCAGCAAATACTGCCTTTTCAGTAGTGAAAAGGTTTACCAAGACATCTGTAAATAACAAGATTAATGAAACATTTATTAAGGCACCAACCAAACAAAGTCCCACAGAAAAGAATGAGGCAATTTTCGCTCCATTAAAATTATTAGCTCCAAGAAGGTTTCCAACCCTTGTCGCAGATGCTAATCCAATAGATAGAGGCATCATGAAGAAAAAGCTTGCAATAGAAAGAGCTACAGCATGGCTTGCGACCACCACATCACCTAAGGGACCCAGAATAATTGCAGCTCCAGAGAACATACTGAGTTCAACAAAAATTCCTATACCAATAGGAATACCAAGAGCCATCAGTTCTTTAAGTGTGGAAAGTTTAGGAAACTTCATTTCATTAAAAATTTTAATTTCTTTGAATGGATTACCTTTTTGAATCACGATCGTCATGCAAATCAGCATCACAATAGAAACAAATGAAGTTGCTAACCCACATCCAACACCACCCAGTTTCGGTAAACCAAAATAGCCATTGACCAAAATAATATCTAATGGAATATTAACTAACATCCCAATGAAAGCGACCCAAAAAACTGGTCTCGTTTGTGTTATTCCCTCACTAAAACACCTAAGAGCAGTAAATAATACGATGGCTGTTGCCCCAATCGACAATGCACTTAAATATCCAAAAGTTACCTCAAGGATCTCCTTATCAATTGATGAGAACCTTAGCAATGATCCAGCCAGTGGATAAGCAAGCGTAAGAATTAAGCCAACTCCCAATGCTATCCAAATCACCTCTTTCATTTTTAATGAAATATCTTTTAATCGTTTGGCACCAAATAAATGCGCAACGATCGGCGTAATTGCAAACATTAATCCGCTAAGCGAAAAAAAAAGTGGATTTGCTACAGAAGATCCAATGGCTACACCGGATAACTCTACCGCTCCTGCTCGCCCAGCAACAATGGTATCTGTGAGACCCATTGCAGCATAGGAAGCTTGACTCCCATAAATTGGAATACCCAGTTTAAGAAATTGTTTTAATTCTTTTAGGTAATCTTTCAAATCAGTTTGCTCATAAAAATATGAATTGTATGATACTCATATGTTGGTAATGGGAGAAGCATATTAGACAAGATAATCGACCATATTGGATAAAAAAACTCGATAAAAGAATTAACAGATTTTATGTAAATCATTTTTTATCTCCTCAGTTTAAGAGTTTTGGCAAGGGCTCCGCAGTATTTAAACCAAGATTTGTAAAAGTTTTTGGTGCAAATGTTTCAATTGGAAATTTTCCTACCATTATTGGTGAGCAGGATGCATTAATTCAGCTTACCTCTTGGGATGTAGGTGAATGGGAGGGCGAAATAGATATAGGGGACTATGCGTTGATATCACCAGGAGTAAGAATACTTGCCGCTAAAAGAGTTTCTATTGGGGATGCTTGCATGTTTGGACATGGGGCATACATCACTGATTCGGACTGGCATGGAATTTATGATCGTACCGAAGTCGTTGGCTCGCCTAAAGAAGTTGTGCTCGAAAAAAATGTTTGGATCGGAGACAGCGCGATAGTTTGTAAAGGAGTAACTATTGGTGAAAACAGTATCATTGGTGCAGGTTCGGTTGTAACAAAAGATGTACCAAAGAACTCAGTTTATGCAGGCAACCCAGCTAAGTTAGTAAAAGAATTAGATGAGGGTGAATTCGTCAGTAGAGAATCTTTCTTTTCAGATCCAAAAAAACTTGCAGATGACTTTGACATGCTTGATAGATATACGTTGGCAAAAAATTCTACATTTAGCTGGATCAAAAGCTTAATATTCAGAGATAAATCACATTAATGCATGTCCTCATAGATAACGAATTTTTTAAATATTCAAATTTAATTGAAGAAATTCTCCCCAAAAAATCTTTTGAAAAATCTTTTTTTGTTGGTACTGAGCTTACAACAAGTGAAATAAAATTAGCTGACGCAATTCTTTGCAGATCAGTAACAAAACTTAATCAAGAATTTCTTAAAGATTCTCAGATTTCTGTAATTGCTTCTGCAACCTCTGGAACAGATCATATTTCTGATGATCTAATAAACTCAAAAAATTACCAAACATTTTTTTCATCTGGTGCAAATGCATGGTCAGTTGTTCATTATGTTATGGCCGTCATTGAAACTTTGATTGCTAAGGAATTGTTTAGTGGTCAAAAGTCTGTTGGGATTATAGGTCATGGGAATATAGGTAAAAGACTTGGTAAAACTTTGAGTGCCTTTAATATTCCCTGGCATGCCAATGACCCATTTTTAGAAGATAAGAATTTAGTTGATCTTGAGACAATCTTCAATTGTGATTTGATTTCAATTCACACACCTTTTACCAGAGAAGGAGAGCATCCAACTTATCAACTAATAAATAAAAATAATATTAAATCTCTTACAAATAAAATTATTATTAATACATCTAGAGGCGGGATTGTTGACGAGAAAACTCTTCTACAAGGTGAATCTATTCTTTACATTTCTGATGTTTGGGAAAATGAGCCAAAGGTCAATGAATTGGCGCTTAAGCATGCATATATCTCAACTCCACACATTGCTGGTCATAGCCTTGATGGCAAGAAAGGCTCATTAATTGAAGCTTGTAAGTTTATCAGGACAGCAAAATTATTGGATAAGATTGAATACTCTCATTCTGCTCTAGAGGCTTCAAAAATAATCACATTTGATACATTCCTAAATAATTTCCATGCTCATGATTTTCCTTTGGGTATGTTTACGAGTGAATTTCCAATTAATGAAATATCTGATGAATTCAAACAGGCATGTGGAAAAAACTTTTTACAGTTAAGGTCGAGTCATCCGCAAAGAAGGGATTTTATAAATTTTAACTTCAATGACTTCTTAAATAGAGATGAAAGCGTAGACAAATTTATAAATAATTTAGTTAGATTGAGAGGATGAAAGGGTTAAGGACAAAGCAGTAAAATATCGATAACCCTTTCTGGGGTTTTAAAAATTTATCGTAACATATTTTACTTAAAGGTAAAATAATTAGGATGAGCAGCTAGTTCGAATGTTGGCCTCATTTTCACCAGGAACTTCATCAAAGACTTGTGTTTTTGAATTTTCTTCGAAAGGGTTCTTAAATGCATCACAGAAACTATGTAGCGCCTCATAGTTTCCCTTCTCTACGGCATCAATAACTTTCTGAATTTGAAAGTTTTTTGGAGTTATATAAGGATTAATTGATTTCATCATATCTAATCTATCTCTTAAATCTGATTTTTCGAATTCATGCCTCTTAAGAAATCTTTTTTTCCATTTTTCCAGGCTGCCTGAACCTTCAATTAAATCCTCTTCTTGAAGAATTTTTACAAGAGATCGAAAACTTTGTGTGTAATCAAGGTTTTCATTGTTAATGAGGCTTAAATAATCTTGAATCAACTCGTCATCTCCAGGTTGATGCTCAGTCAAACCTAACTTATCTAGATAAATTTTTCTCAGGTTTGATGAGAATTCTTGCTCATAAGTTTTGAGTATTTCCTCAATTTTAGCTTCAGGGATTAAAGTTTTGAGTGCTTCTCCTAGTGCAGAACAGTTCCATAAGCCAATATAGGGTTGATTTGAATATCTATACCTCCCTTCATAATCAGACGTATTGCAAATAAATTCTGGATTTAACGATTCCATAAAAGCATAGGGACCGTAATCAAAAGTTTCACCAAGGATGCTAAAATTATCTGTGTTCATCACGCCATGACAAAAGCCAACCCCCTGCCATTTTGAAATCATTTGAGCTGTTTTTTGAACAATCGTTTGGAAAAAATTAACGTAAGGCTCCTCGGCACTTTCATTAAATAAGGAATAGTTTTCAATAGCGTAATCTGCAAGCTTTTTTACTTGCTTACTTTCATTTCTGTAATGAAAGAATTCAAAATGTCCAAACCTAATATGTGATTGGCTAGATCGAAGTAACACAGCGCTTGACTCATAAGAATCTCTTAAAACTTTTTCTTCGCTTGTAAATAATGCCACTGCTCTGGTTGAAGGAATATTTAGATTATTCATAACTTCGGATGCAATGTATTCTCTTATGGAGGAGCGGAGAACAGCTCTTCCATCACCAAATCTGGAATAAGGAGTTTTTCCAGCACCTTTGAGGTGAAGGTCATAATCATGCTTGGTTTGCCCTAAAAATATTCCTCTACCATCTCCTAGTTGATTAACAAACTGACCAAATTGATGTCCAGCATAAACCATTGCAAAAGTATCAAAGTCATTAGTATTAGGATTAAGGCAATAAGATTGTATTTTTTTTAAGTCTTGATCAGTGAGGCCTATTTGCTCCCTTAATTCACGATTATCAATAATTAATGCAACATCAGCTGGAGGATTAGCAGGTAGAGCAGAATAAAATTCTGCACCCATATCCAGAAAGGAATGCTGTTTAATCACTTTATGCTTTTACGATTTTAATTAGGTCATGCATGCGTTCATCTTGTGAGTGATCAGTTCCAAGGTGCTCAATTTCATTCCACATAGCTGCAGAACATATTGGGGAAAGCTCGTCTCTCAGATTGTTAGCTACTTCTTTGCCAGAACCGCAAAAACCTAAGGTTTCAACCATTTCATCACTGACGAGATCAAACATTTTTTGCCATTCTCCAGCTATAGATAATTCATGCAGCTGAGTATTAACATCTCCCCAACCATGAAAATCTAATGCGGGTTTATAAGTCCTTGTTGATGCATAAAAGCTTATTCTTGCAGCGATATCTCTTTTTGCTTTAGCTAATTCCTCTTCCGTTTCTCCAGTAGCAATAAATCCACCCCACAGTAATTCACATTCTTTAGGATCACGATTTGCTTTAGCAGCTCCTTCTTTCACAGCAGGCAGGATAATTTCTTTGATGTATGGAAGGGAGCACATCGGATGAAGAAGCAATCCATCAGCAACCTCTCCAGCAATTCTTGCCATGCCGGGACCCAAACCGGAAACATAAATCGGAGGTAGATCGGCATCCATTGGGGGAGGGGTAAACATAGGTGTCATTAGAGTATGTGTATAGTGATCACCCTTAAAATCGAGTTTCTCTCCATTTTTCCAGCAATTCCAAATAGCTTTGACTGCTTGAACGTATTCCCTCATTCTTGGTGCAGGCGGCGACCATGGAACACTGAATCGTCTTTCATTGTGACCCTTAACTTGTGTACCTAACCCTAGTTGAAACCTCCCATTAGAAAATGACTGTAGATCCCATCCCATGTTGGCAACAGTCATAGGACTTCTTGGAAAGGCTATGGCTAAACCAGTACGAACGATTAGGTTTGTGTGTTCTAAGCCAACCAATACGGGTAAAAAAGGTTCATTATTTAATTCACCTGATACCAAAGCATCATAACCAAGAGATTCGGCATGCTTAACTATATCTACCGTATTTTTCGATAGTCCTGGTATGTAAGTTTCAATTCTCATATTTATTTAATTTCTAATTTTGAATTTGCAAATTCTTGAGCCCATTGATAGTTTGGTTTTCCTGATGGAGCCCTTTCAATTAGTTCAGAAAAAACAATCTCTTTTGGCATTTTGTAGCTTGCTATATATTTTGATGCAACATCTTTTATATCATCCAGTGATAGTTCATCATTCTCTCTTCTTTGAATCACGGCAACAACTTTTTGACCCCACCTATCATCTTTAACACCTACAACCAAGCAATCAAATATATTTGGATGAGCCTTGAGAGCCATTTCAACTTCTTCTGGAAATATCTTTTCACCACCTGAGTTAATTGAGACACTTCCTCTTCCTAGCAACGTCATTTGACCATCTTCCTCATATTTAGCCATGTCTCCAGGAATTGAATACCTTACACCTCCTACTTCAATAAAGGTTTTTTTTGATTTCTCCTCATCCTTGTAATAAGCAACAGGCACATGACCTTTTCTTGCCAAATATCCTATGGTTTCTGTATCACTAGGCGGAATAACTTCTTTAGTATCTAAATTTAAGATCTCACTAAAATTAGGTTTTGTGAATTTTGGACCGCCACCTGAGTCTTTTAATTTACCATCTTTAGTATGAATATTAACTCCTGTTGCACCAGTTTCAGATGAGCCAACAGCATCGATTAGGAATAAATTAGGCAGATATTCCAAAATGGTATCTTTGATAGATGCGCTAAAAACCGAAGCCGTACTTGATAAAACAAACAATGAAGATAAATCCAATCCTTTTTCAATCGCCCTAGGAAGTGCATCGCATAAAGGTCGACCCATTGCGTCACCCATAATGGTAAGGTTCATGACTTTTTCTTTAGCAACAACTTCCCAAACGTAGTCAGCATCAAAAGAGACTTGATCATTGATGATTAATTTCCAACCTGAAAAAAAAGAGTTAAATGATTGCCACTGAGCTCCACCATGCATGAAGGGGGCTAATGCAAGGGCAATGGTTTGATCTTGCAAGCATTTATCTGCAAAGGCTTCAGGGGTTGGATATTTCTCCCCAGTCACTGCATCAATACCGCCACCAAGGGTCATGAGCACATCTTCCATGCGCCATACAACACCTTTTGGCATTCCTGTTGTCCCTCCGGTATAGAGAATATATTTATCATCTCCAGATCTATCAACATCTAATCTAGATTCATCCTCATTGGCAATAAGGTCTTCAAAATTAAAACTTTTATCAATTACATCATCTTCACCTGAATCGTCCTCAATGCAGATAAAATCCTTTAATAAAGGTAAATGACTTTTGATATTTTCAAGCTTGTTACTGAATTGTTTGTGATAGAAGATAGCTTCCATATCCGCATTATCAATCAGGTACTTAAGCTCTTCTTCCACATACCTATAATTTATATTGATTGGTATTGCGCAAAGCTTATAAGCGCCAAGCATTATTTCTAGCCACTCCACACAATTAAAGGCATATATCCCAATATGACTTCCTTTTTTAATACCTAATTTTTTTAAAGCATTTGCTGCTTTGTTGCTGCGTGCATCTAATTCTTTATAGGTTAAACGAGTTGATCCATGGACAATTGCCTCTCGATCAGGAACTCTATCTACAACTCCTTCAAAGATATCAGCGGCATTGAATTCCATTAGACTTGCTTTGAATGTCCTTCCCAGTAAGGATCTCTTAGTTTACGTTTAAATAATTTGCCATTCTCATCTCTTGGTAATTTTTCAATAATATCGAGAGATCTTGGTAATTTCATTTTAGCAAGATTTTCAGAAGCAAATTCCATTAACTCTTTTGTAATCGTTTCTGAATTAAGAGAGTCATCATTAAGTTCAATCACAGCTTTAACTTCTTCACCCCATTCCTCATTTGGAATTCCAAAAACTGCAACGTCTGAAACTTTTGGATGCATTAGAAATACGCTTTCAATTTCAGCAGGATAGATGTTAGCACCGCCCGAAATGATCATATCTATCTTTCTATCACATAAGAAAAGATATCCCTCTTCATTAAGATACCCAATATCACCAACAGTGAAATAGACTGAGCCATCAAGCTCCAGTCTTTCTTTTTGAGTTTTTGCTTTATCACCTTTATATTCAAACTTAGTTGCATCTCCTAGTCTCATATAAACAGTGCCTTGCTCATTTACCGAGGCTTCCTCTTGATTATCAAGAATAATTTTTATATCAGCACCTGGCCATGCTTTACCAACAGTCCCTGGAAAATTTGACCAATCATTTGCTCCAACCACAGTTCCACCACCTTCGGTAGCAGCATAGTACTCCCATATAGAATTTCCCCACCAAGCTATCATTTCCTGTTTAGTATGAACTGGACATGGTGCAGCTGCATGAATCATTGCACGAGTTGATGAGCAGTCGTATTTGTCTTTAACTTCCTCAGGTAATTGAAGAAGTCTATGAAATTGGGTAGGGACCATATGTGAGGTTGTCACTTTGTATTTATCAATCAGATATAACATTTTTTCAGCATCAAATTTTTCCATCACCACAAGACTATGTCCGTAATGCAAGGCAGCGGTTGAATGAACAATGACAGCAGTATGATAAAGAGGTGAACCAACTATATGAACATTTTCTTCTTCAGGTTGAATCTCAAAAAAACTTAGAATCATTGCAAACATGCTTAACACATCATCTGGATCACCTTCCACCAAACTTCTTTTGACTCCCTTAGGTTTGCCTGTTGTTCCTGAGGTGTAGTTCATAACTTGACCTGCAGTTCTTTCCTCGGGATCAGCATCGGATTCACCTTCAATAAATTCATCTAAGTGAATAAAACCCTCCAAGTCATCAATAGTGATGCATCGTTTTGAATCAAAATTTATAGAGGATACAGCCTTTAAGCATGCATCCCTCATATCTGGATGAGATCCTGAGGCAATGAAAGCTTTTGCTTCAGAATCTTCGAGAATGTAGGCAATCTCTGGACCCGCAAGATGCCAGTTAATAGGGACCATGTAAAAACCTACCTGTAAGCAGGCCATATAAGCAATGTAATACTCAATCGAATTTGGTAAGACTATTGCAACAGTATCTCCCTTATTGAGTCCTAATTTGCGTAAAGCATGGGATAATTGATTCGCTTTTTTTAATAAATCTCCGCGGGAAATAGCTTCCTCATTTGGCCCAATAATGGCTACCTCTGAGGGATCCTTTTTTGCAAATCTGTAAAAACCAAGTTCAGACATTATATTTCTCCAATGTTTTGGGGTTTTATGATTTAATCACCACAATTAATTAATATTTAAGCTTAAAGTAATGGATTTTTTTATCAACAATCAAGAACTACTTTGGTTTCTTGTAGTTTTCTACGATTTGACCCTCGTAATCTTGTTGTATCGATTTTTTGGAAAGTATGGTCTTTACGCAGCAGTAATTTTAGGAATCATCCTTGGCAATCTTCAAGGAGGAAAGATTTCTGAGTTACAAATTTTTGGAACCTCAATTAATGTAAGCATGGGTGCAATTTTGTACTCAGGCATCTATTTTGCTACTGATCTATTAAATGAAAAGTTTGGAAAAAATGAAGCTAATCGAGCTGTTTATTTAGGATTTTTTGCAAATATTGCTGTGATGATAACCCTTTGGCTAAGTATTAATTTTCTCCCTTCATCATTATCCGGTTCAGCCTTAGAGGTGCACACCGCTATATCAACGTTGGCACAATACTCACCAATTTTTATTATCGGCTCATTAATGGCTTATTTAGCCAGCCAAACATTTGATGTTTGGTTCTTTAATTATCTTAAAGAAAAAACAGACGGGAAAAAACTCTGGCTTCGAAATAATCTTTCGACCATGACATCTCAATTAATAGATACACTCATTTACCAATTTACATGGGTTATCGCAACAGATTTAACATTTGCAGAGGCATTCGGGCTTGCAGTGGTAAAATACATATTTAAATTTATTATAGCTATAGTTGATACCGTATTTATTTACATTGTTAGAGGTTGGAAGGTACCAGAGTAGGCATTAGGATTAATTGTGAACGACAAAATCAATAAATCAGATCAAGAATGGAAAGATGCTCTTTCTAATGAATCTTATGAAGTAACACGCAAAGCTGGAACAGAGCGTCCTTTCACAGGAAAATACTGGGATCATTTTGATGATGGGACTTATAAATGTATTTGTTGTGGTGAGCCTCTTTTTAAGTCTGAAACAAAATATGACGCTGGCTGTGGCTGGCCTAGCTTTTATGAGGCTCAAGATAAGAATTCAATTGATGAGCTTCCTGACTATTCATTATCTAGAGAACGAACAGAAATTCGATGCAGTAAATGCGATGCCCACTTAGGCCATGTTTTTGATGATGGTCCTAATCCAACTGGTTTGAGGTATTGTGTTAACTCTGCAGCAATTGATTTTGAAAAAAAATAAACTGTTAATCATAGGTACTTAGTTGAGCTCTTTGTTTTCAACAATCAAAGTAGGAGGCTGGACATTCGCATCAAGGATTTTGGGATTGTTGCGAGATATGGCAACCACCAACCTGTTAGGCGCTTCAGTATTCCATGATGTTTTCGTTGTTGTACTCAAAATACCCAATGTCTTTCGAAGATTTTTTGCTGAAGGCGCGTTCAGTCAGGCTTTTATACCGATCTATAAATCGTTAATCTCAAAAAATAAAGAAACTGAAGCCAGTGCATTTTTAAATTCTTTATTGGGTTTAATGATCACCGTATTGTTTTTCTTCACTGTTGCTGCATTAATCTTTGCGCCAATCTTTATTTTCTTTTTTGCACCAGGATTTTATTTTGATTCTGAGACTAAATCCCTTGCGGTGGAGATGCTTAGAATTATGTTTCCTTATCTTGCATTGATCTCATTGGTCTCATTTGCAGCTGGCATTCAAAATTCACATAACTCTTTTTCTGTTCCCGCTGCAACGCCTCTTATCTTCTTTGCAGTATTTGCTTCAAGGTTTTTTGAAATTTCTGTATTTGCACTTGCGTGGGGAGTTTTATTGGCTGGGTTTTTACAGCTACTTTTGCAAATGTTTCCTCTGACTCGCATTGGTATTATCCCCAAGATAGCATTTGATTTTAAAAATCAACACATAAGAAGGTTTGGCTTACTTATATTGCCGGCAATTCTTGCTGGAGGTGTTGCACAGATTAACCTCTTAATCGATACAATTTTTGCTTCACTTCTATCACCTGGCAGCCCAACTTGGTTGTATGTTTCGGATCGGTTAATTCAATTTCCTTTGGGTGTTTTTGCAATTGCAATTGGCACCGTCCTTCTTCCAAACTTAACTCAACATTTTGCTAATGAAAATCTTTTAGAATTTAAGAGTACGTTAATGAAGGGCATCAAATTAGTTATATTTATTGGCATACCCTCATCATTAGGATTAGCTATTTTTGGATATCAAATCTTAGAGATGCTTTTCCAAAGAGGTGCCTTTACCGCTAATGATGTAATGATGGCAAATTTAGGATTACAAATGTTCACAATTGGGTTGCCATTTTTTATGCTGATGAAAGTATTGGTTCCATGCTTTTTTGCTCAGCAAAATACCAAAACACCACTTTATGTCGCTATCTTGAGCTTATTAATAAATATAATCTTAAATTACCTATTTGCATTTTATTTAGGCTTTGGTCATTACGGCTTAGCTCTTGGATCATCATTAGCAGCTGTTGTGAGTGTAATGATTCTCTTAATGATCTTAAGTTTTGAAAAATTGATATTCATATCATTAGATTTTATTAAATTTATCTTCAAAATTTCTTTTGCAACATCGCTAATGGTTTTATATTTGCTGGCAGTTACTGACCTAGTTAATTTCTCTATCTTTAATGGAATGTTTTATGTCATAAGCATCCTTTTAGTTATTTGTGTCGCAGCTTTAATTTTTTTACTCGCTTCATATGTTTTAGGTATTCGACCTAAGGATTTGTATCAATAAATGTATTTAATTAGAGGATTACAAAACATTGAGTTGTTTAAAGCGCGCTTTGGTGATCTGAAGCTAAGTGCAACCATTGGTAATTTCGATGGTTTACACCTTGGCCATCAACATATCTTAGACTCCGTTAAAGATCATGCTTCAGGCGAAGATTTTGCCTCCATGGTTTTTTTTACAGAGCCACATGCAAGTGAATATTTTGCGGAATTTTATGACGCAAAAAAAAGTCCACCCCGTATTTGTCCATGGCGAGAAAAAGTTACTTTATTAAAAGATTACGGCATTGATTTTGCTTTTTTCTTAAAGTTTAATCCTGCACTAAATCGCATGTCACCAGAAGAATTTATCAATCAAGTTTTAGAGCAATTAAATCTCAAGTATTTAAGGGTGGGGGATGATTTTAGGTTTGGGAAGGATCGAGCTGGAGGTTTCAACATGCTAACCGATTGGGGGCAAAGCTCTAATGTCGAAGTTGTATCCACTAAAACGATTCTTTTTAAAGATAGAAGAGTAAGCTCAACATGGATCAGAGAGGCACTCCAAAATGATGATTTTAAGTTAGCAAGTCAATTGCTAGGTAGGCTATACTATTTTTCTGGCAAAGTGGTAAGAGGTCAGCAATTAGGTAGAACCATTGGCATACCAACGGCTAACCTTTGGATGCCTAAGCAA
>LUMQ01000331.1_pt1 | contig 23528 bp, 27 predicted proteins | sample 729621 | NCBI WGS metagenome assembly LUMQ01 (sample SAMN03860259, study PRJNA289734) | marine metagenome | biome: seawater column; feature: ocean; material: water; isolation source: Red Sea water column Station 12 - depth 25m | place: Saudi Arabia: Red Sea | collected 2011-10-15 | depth 25 m | reverse complement strand
TTTCATTTTTAATATAAGATGATACCAGTGAATATACTGACTTATAGCTTTTAAGTTTGAGTAATGAGGGCAATTGTTTCATCATCACTGATGGCTTGTCAAAGGGCACATCAGCTAGTTCTGTAAAACCTTTATCAAAAATTTTTTTAGTGAAATTAACAAGTTTTTCATATCCTTGAGCATCATCTTTATTAATAAGCTCAATTTGTCTTTTCATTTCATTTTCGTCGCCAGAGTAATTGAATTTCGATTTATCCTCAAAAATGAATTGATACCAAACTTTAAGAGGTGTTAATTTAATGTAATCATTTGGATTTTTTTGAAATAATTCAAACAATTCATTAATTAAGTATGGAGCCGTAATTACTGTTGGACCACCATCATAAATGAACCCATTCTTTTTAAAAACTCTTGCTCTACCACCTAGGTCTTTGTGTTTTTCAATTAATGTAACATTATGACCCTTAGCTTTAAGACGAAGAGCAGCAGCTATACCACCAAAACCAGAGCCAATTACAACAGAATTCATCTAATCAATTTATAGCTTTTTTGAAAAATTGTAAAAGTATTATGAGTTAATTTTCTTTAACTCTTCCTTTGTTTCATCTAAATTTTTTTGAAACAATCGATCCAATTTTGACTTATCAACCGATGTAGAAATAATTTTTTTAACTGAATCTAGTGCAATTTTAATAGAGGTATTTTTTATTTCATTTATCGCGGATTCTTTCATTTGACTTATTTTATTTTCAGCCAAATTTTTTTTAATTTCAGATGATTTATGAAATTTATCATTTAATTCAATAATCAATTTATCACTATCTTTTTTTGCTTGTTCTATAATATCATCACCAACTGATTGTGCTGTATTTAATTTATTTTGAGCTTTTTCTAACAAAACTTTAGCTTCAGATCTTAATTTTTCACTTTCATCTATCTCATTTTTGATATCTAAGATAAGCTTATTTAAAATTTCATTTATTTTTTGTGGGACTTTTAAATAAATTAAACCTCCAAAAAATATAACAAATGAAACTGCTACCCAAAAAGTTGCATCAATTGCCATAATATTTATCTCCATTTCTTTTAGATAAATCATCAACAATTGCGGAAATACTACTACTGTTTATTTCAGCTCCAATAAGTTTCTTTATTAATTCTGATGAAGTTTCTATAGCAATTTTATTTATTTTTTCAGGTGCATTTTTCTTTAAAACTTCAATTTCTTTTTCTGCTTTCTTAATTTCTTCATCGATCTGACGATCTAAAACTTCTTTCTTCAAGTTGATATCTTTTATAACTTTTTCTCTTGCATCTTTATAAATGTTTTTTGCTTTTATTTTACTTTTTAATATAAGATCATCATACTCTTTAAGTTTAGTATCGCTTTCAATTCTTTGTTTTTCTGCTGCTTCAATATTTTCTTGTATTTGAGACTTTCTTAATTCTAAGTTTGAACTTATTTTTGGGAGTATGGCTTTTGATAAAACTATATACAAAATACCAAACGTTAAGGTTAACCAAAATATTTGAGAAACCCAAAATTCTGGATTCAATTGAGGCATTCCTCCATTTTCCGCTGCAAAAACCTCTTTTAAAAAAAAGAGGTTTAAAAATATTGAGTGGAAAAAATATTTTTTAATCATTAAATCTAAAACGCAAAAAGAATAATTAATGCAACTACTAATCCAAATAAACCAGTAGCTTCTGCTAAAGCAAAACCTAAAAGCAAATTAGGAAATTGTTTTTGTGCTGCAGAAGGATTTCTCATTGCTCCTGACAAATAATTACCAAAAATAATTCCAATTCCAACACCTGCGCCTGCTAGAGCGATTGCTGCTAATCCGGCACCTATCATTTTTGCTGCTTCTAATTCCATTATGTCCTCCTTTGTTAGTTAATGGTGTAAATTTAATGCATCATTTAAATATATGCATGTTAAAATTGCAAAAACATATGCTTGAAGAAAAGCAACCAAGATCTCCAAACCAGTAAGTGCAACTGAAAAACTCAGTGGAAGCCATCCACCAATTATCCCGAGACTTACAACAAAGCCTCCGAAAACTTTCATCATTGTATGGCCAGCCATCATGTTAGCGAAAAGTCTGACTGATAAACTAATAGGCCTACTTAGATATGATATAATTTCAATTACTACAATTAAGGGAAGTAAAACAATCGGTACACCGCTTGGTACAAAAAGTTTCAAGTAACCAAAGCCATGTTTTATAAAACCAACAATTGTGACACCAATAAAAATAAATGCTGCAAGCACAAATGTCACTATGATATGACTTGTGACTGTAAAAGTGTAAGGTATCATCCCAAACATATTGCAAAATAAAACAAACATAAATAATGAAAATATAAAAGCAAAGTAAGGTTTTGCTTTAGATCCAGCTGTGTCACTAATCATTTTAGATACGAATGTGTAACTAAGCTCAGCAAGAAGCTGTATCTTGTTTGGTAATACTGAATTTTTTTTTGAGCCTAAGTTAAAAATAATTAAAATTGCTAGCGAACTTATAACCATAAACAAACTTGCGTTTGTAAATGATATATCGAAAGAACCTATTTTAACTTCAGGACCAATTCTATAAACTTCGAACTGGGTCATTGGATTTGCAGCCATATATTTTCTATTTTTGCATGTTTTTTGCAGACTTAATTACATTGGTTATTCCAGCAACTACCCCTACAAAAAAAAAAATTAAAATTAACCATGGTTTAGTACCAAAGGTCTTGTCTAAAATAAACCCAATAATTGTCCCTACCGCAACTGCCGAAACAAGTTCCGTGCTAAGCTTAAAAGCAGTGCCAATTGGGGATGGATTATGTTTTTTGTTTGAAAAATTTCGTTTATTAGCCTTTCTCTTTGCAATTTCTAAGCGAGTTTTAAACTGATCTTTTGACATTTAGTTTATTTAGGCAACCATGCTTTCTGCTTTTTGTAAGTCAACCGCCACTAACTGACTAATTCCTTTCTCAGGCATTGACACTCCGTATAATCTGTTCATTTTGGACATAGTTAAAGCATGATGGGTAACAATAATAAATTTTGTGTTAGTTATTTTGGTAAGTTCATCTAATAAATTACAAAATCTAGTTACATTTGCATCATCTAATGGTGCATCCACCTCATCCAAAACACAAATTGGTGATGGATTAGTTAAGAAAACTGCAAAAATAAGTGAGAGGGCTGTTAGAGCTTGTTCACCACCCGATAATAAAGTTATTGATTGCAATCTTTTACCTGGAGGACTTACTAACATTTCTAAACCCGCCTCAAGAGGATCCTCAGAGTCCACAAGTTCTAATTTAGCATTTCCCCCATTAAATAATTTTGTATAAACTTCATTAAATTTTCTGTTAACTTTTTCGAAAGCCTCAACAAGTCTTTCTCTTCCTTTTTGATTTAATTCATTAATGCTATCTTTCAACTTTACTATCGCAGTCACTAAGTCTGCTCTATCTTGCTCCATTTTTTTTATCTCTAAAACATATTTATTTGTTTCTTCATCTGCTTTTAAATTTACTGAACCTAATTTTTCTCTTTCTTGTTTTTTCTTGTCCAATAAATCTTCTTGATTAACTGCATCAGGAAGTTCTTCAACACCATATAAATTTGAATTTTCCAAAATATTATCTTCTGTAAGATTAAGTTCAGAATTAATCCTATCAATTAAATCACTTTTTCTTTTTTTTAGACCTTCAATGGTTGCACTAGAGCTTGCTTTTCGCTCTCTAATTTGAATTGATTGCTCTTGTATTTCATTAAGTTGATTTCTTAAAATTTCAATTTTTTCGTCTGTTTCATTTATTATTTTTTCATTTTCATTTTTTTCATTTTCGGAAATTCTTAAATTTTCAGAAATCTGCCCTTTTTTTTCTGCTTGGATTTTTGGTTGATTATCTAATTTCTCTAGCTGGTTATTGGATTTATTTTTTCTTTCGGTTAACTCATTCATCATTTTTTCAGAATTTAAAAGCAAATTTTTCCAACTTTCAATTTCCTTTTCAATAATACTAATTCTTTCATTTCTTTTAACAGATTCTTTTTTAATATTTTGATTCATGCTATAGCTGTCCGCATATTTTTCTATACTTCTTTCAATAATATTTAAGGCTTTGATTGCTTCTTCATTTTTATTTGAGGATATAAAATTTTTTATGTTTTCAATTTCAATTTTAAGATCATTTTTTGATTTGTTTAAATCATCATTTGATTGTTTTTCAGTTTCATAATATTTTGAGTCTATTTCAATTAGATCACTTTTTTCTTCTTTAAGTCTTTTTTCATTGGAATTTGCATCAATAATTATTCCTTTTTCTCGAGAAATATCATCATCAATTGTATCTAAAGTTTTTTTAATATTTTCAATTTCCTCTTGTACTCTTGTATTTTCCTTATCCAAATTCTGTAATTCCAAATTAAGTCTTTGAATTTTTGACAAATTTTCAATATTTTTTTCTCTTAATGGATTAACTTTTTCTGTTTCAGATTTAATTATTTTTTCTAAATCTGAAATTTTATTAGTATAACCACTAACTTCTCCTTCTGCCTCGGTATTAATTTCATTTTCAACTTTTATTTCTTTATCAATTTCTAATAATTTTAAATAATAAAGTCCTGCTTCAATCTTTTTAATATCATTAGAAATATTTTTATATTTGGAGGCTTCTTCTGCTTGTTTTTGAAGATTAGCTAGTTGTCTTTCTTGCTGTTTTCTTAGCTCATCCGCACGTTTCAAATTGTTTTCTGCAGCGTTTAATCTTAATTCTGCCTCATGTCTTCTAACATGCAAACCTGAAATTCCTGCAGCTTCTTCCAAAATTGCTCTTCTATCAGTTGGTTTTGCTGTTACTAAAGCACCAATACGACCTTGACTAATCATCGAAGGTGAATGAGCCCCTGTAGATAAATCTGCAAAAAACATTTGAGCATCTCTTGCTCTAACTTCTTTATCATTGATGTAGAACTTTGATCCTTTGTCTTTTTCAATTTTCCTTCTAACATTAATTTCGGTTAATTCCCTAAATTGAACTGGTCCTTCATTACTCTCATTTCTTACTGTAACTGAAACTTCTGCAATATTTTTTGACGGTTTATTCGAAGTGCCAGAAAATATCACATCTTCCATACCAGATCCTCTCATACTTTTTGCAGAGGTCTCTCCCATAACCCACCTTAGCGATTCCACTATATTTGATTTTCCACATCCATTCGGGCCGACAATTCCAGTTAAACCATCTTCGATTAAGAAATTGGTTTTGTCAGCGAATGATTTAAACCCATTTAATTGGATTTTTTTAAAGTCCATAGATAGACTTATATCAGTTTTTCTAAAGATTTTTTTAAATTTTTATAATTAAGGGATTTTTCAAACTTTTTGTTATTAATTATTATCGTAGGAGTAGCATTTATTTCAAAATTTTTTGTCCCTTCGATTCGATCATTTAAAACAAAATCTTCTATTTTTTTATTATCAACACATTTGTTAAAATTTAGACTAAAACCCTCATCTTTTAAAAACTTTTCTAAACTTGCATTTACTTCTTCGATTGTACCACCTTTGATCCAAGCTTGCTGATTAGAGTATAAGGTCTCTAAAATTTCAAGACTTTGACTTTCTTGACATTGAGCAATTTTTGCAGCATTTAAAGCAGCAAGATCTAAAGGAAAATGTCTAAATTCAATTTTGACCAATCCTTTATCTATATAATCTTTTTTTAGCTCTGGATAAACTTTTTTGTGAAAATCTGCACAGTGGCTACATGTTAAAGACTCATAAGCAATAATAGTAATTTTTGCGTTTAAATCTCCAGAAACAATTCTTTTAATTTCTGAGTTTGCATTGGTAAAAGAAGCAAGAAAAAAAATTAGTAATATAAATATTTTTTTCATTTTTCTTTAAATACTTTTGACAATTCTATTAGTGATTTCTTTATTTTTTCATTTTTAACATCATTAATTTTTTTATGAAACCTATCAATTGTCACATTATTCCTTTCTGAGCTTTCTTTTGTAATTTTCAAATTTTCGTCATCAAAACTCATAAATTTAATTTTTTCAACAACAGTGTATCCAAAATGATTGTTCATCCTATCAATAATATTTTTTTTTGAATATTCTAAATCAACTTCATGTCCTCTTTTGACCATGATTAAAAGAGTGCTAACACTAAATTTATTGGAGTTTTTTAAAGATTTCGGATAACAAACCTTAAACAAACTATCCCCAATAATGATTTTCCAGTTATTTAATATTTCAGAATAAATATGTCCTTTTTTATTAATGACTCTTTTAATATTTTTTGGCAAAGTGTCTTTAAAGGATCTTAATCCTTGAATGCTTCTATTTCTCTGCTTAGTATATTTTTTATAATGCATACGAAAGAACAATTATTAACAAAAAAAATTCTCAATTGGTATGATTTAAATAAAAGGTCGTTACCATGGCGAAAAGATGTTTCTTTTAAAAAAAAACAATATTACACTTTAGTTAGTGAATTTATGTTGCAACAAACACAGGTTGTAACAGTTATTCCTTATTTTAAAAGGTTTATAAAATTTATTCCAAATTTGAATTCACTTGCGAAAGTAAAAAATGAAAAATTAATTAAACTATGGGAGGGTCTGGGGTATTATTCAAGAGCTAGAAATTTAAAAAAAACCGCTCAATTAATTATAAAAAATTTTAAAGGAAATTTACCAAATAATTTTGATGATTTGACTAAACTACCAGGAATAGGAAATTATACTGCAAGTGCAATTTTAGCTATTGTTTTTAATAGACCATACATTCCATTGGATGGAAATATAGAAAGAGTTTTGAAAAGATACCTTTATTTAAAAAAAGATAAAGAAATTCAAAAATCTAATCTTATAGAAAAAAAAAATATATTTGGAAAATCCTTGAGATCAAGTGATTATGCACAAGCCTTAATGGAATTGGGAGCCTTAATTTGTAAACCTACAAATCCAATATGTAATGAATGTCCAATTTCAAAAAATTGTAAATCTTACAAAAAAAAAGATTTTAATTTAATTAAGATCACGAAGAAAAACATAGAAAAATATTTCATTTTAAAAGTGTATAAAAAAAACCAAAGTTATTTATTAATCAAAAATACTAAGTTTAATTTTTTAAAAAATTTATCAATATTTCCTATGGAGGAACTTTCAAATCCTAAAAATTTTAATGAAAATTTAAACTTTAAAATGTCTAACATGAATATGAATATAAAAATTCAATATTTAAAATTTAATCAAAAATTTCCCTCATCTTACTGGATAGATAAAAAGAAATTAGATAGTTACATGTTGCCATCATTTACAAAAAAAGTTGTTCAATATCTAGAGAAAAATTAATGAAAAAAATTGCTATTATTGGAGCTGGTATTTCAGGATTATTTATTGCGAATTTATTTAAAAAAAATTCAAATTATCAAATATCAATTTATGAAAAAAATAACTCAATTAATTTAGACGAGGGTTATGGAATTCAATTATCTGTGAATAGTGTGAAGCTTTTAAACAAAATTGGATTTTATAAATTTAAAGATGAGAAAAAATTCAATCCAGATAAAATAAATTTTTATTCTATTAAAAGCACAAAGAAAATATGTGACTTAGATATCTCTTATTTTAACTCAAAAGACTGTAAGTACACTACTTTGAAAAGATCTGATTTGATAAATTTTTTAAATAAGGATGTAAAGGATTTGATAAAACATAGTCATAGTATTTCTCAGATAGAACATGAAAATCATAAAATTAAACTTACTTTTGAAAATAGAGAAAATTCTGAATGTGATTATTTAATCATTTCTGATGGTGTTTTTTCAAGTAGTAAAAATCTTATTTCAAAAAATCCAACTCGACCAAAATATAATAACACTCTTGCTATTAGAGGAATGATACCAAATTCTCCTAAAATTGATTATAAAAATATTTCGTTGTTTTTAGGTCCTGATTTTCATCAAGTAATTTACCCAGTATCTCAAAATGGAGATTTAAATTTTATAGCGATAATGAGATATGAACTTACTTTAGAAAAACAAAAAAACTATTCTTTATTTAGTGAAAGTTCTTTTATTAAAAAAGTTTTAGAAAATGTTCCAAAAGAAAATAAAGTTTTTTTTGAAAACGTTAAAGAATTAAAGATATTTCCAGTTTTTGTAAGTAGCGATTTTTTTGAAACTAAAAATGATAATATTAATCTTATAGGCGATGCTTTTTTTGCTTTTCAACCATCATTTGCCCAAGGGGCATCACAGTCCATAGAGAGTGCTTATGAATTATTTAAGAGTATAGAAAATAATACAGAAGGTAATTATTTTAAAAGCAGAGTTTACAAAACTAAAATGGTAAATAATAGATCAAAATTCAATCAGTTTGCATTTCATTTATCGAGCCCTTTAACTACATTTTTTAGAAATATTTTTTTAAAAAGGTTAGTTAAAAATAAAAAGTTTTTAGAGAGTTATTTGGGAAAAATATATAACAATTAACTATTAGAAATTAATCTCTGTCTTAAATGATCAATGGGAACTGACCGACCATCTAAATTAAAGTGCCAAAAAGTCCATCCATTACAGCTTTCAGCTCCAAGTAATGTAGCAGCAACTTTGTGAATTGAGCCTTCGGCTTGGGCGTGTTTAATACTGCCATCAGCCATGATTTTTGCATTAATTTTCTTTTTATTATCAAAAATGGTAGTACCTGGTTTAATTATTCCTAATTCAACTAATGAGCCAAAAGGTATTCTTGGTTTTGATCTACCATTTTGCAGGGTATCTAAATAATCATCTTCAATAGGTTTAGTTACTTTTAATCTTTGTTCAGCAGCTTTTAAATAGGTCTTTTCTTTTTCAATTCCGTAGTAATTTCTACCTAGTTTTTTAGCTACCGTTGCTGTAGTTCCAGATCCTAAAAACGGATCTAAAATTAAATCATTTTTATTCGAAGTAGCCAATAAAATTCTGTGAAGTAGGGCCTCTGGTTTTTGGGTAGAATGTACTTTTTTACCATTCTTCTTCAGTCTCTCAGAGCCATTACAGATCGGTAATTCCCAATTAGACCTCATTTGAAGATCATCATTCAAACACTTTAAGGATTGGTAGTTAAAAGTATATTTTGATTTTTCAGATTTTGATGCCCAAATTAAAGTTTCATGAGCATTTGTAAAACGTGTCCCTCTAAAATTTGGCATAGGATTTTTTTTGTTCCAAATAACATCATTTAAAATCCAAAATCCTAAATTTTGTATAGCTGTTCCAACTCTAAATATATTGTGGTAACTACCTATTACCCAAATTGCTCCATTTTTTTTTAAAATTCTTTTACACTCAGTTAGCCAAGAGAAAGTAAATTCATCATATTTTTTGAAATTTTCAAATTGATCCCATTTATCATTTACCGCACAAACTTTAGATCTGTCAGGTCTTGTAAGCTCACTTTTAAGTTGTAGATTGTAGGGAGGGTCTGCAAAAATTAGATCAAAAGTTTCATCAGGAATTTTTTTTAATTCTTTTAAACTATCTCCATTAATTAATTTATTTTTTAAATCTAAATTCATTTTTTAAAAATAAATTAGACTCTAAAAAGATTCTTGGGTCAACCTACGATTGAATAATTTGGATTCGATTTGTGTAAAATTTTTTTTGGATTACTATATATTGTGTTTCTACGTGAAACCTATCTTATTTTATTAATAGGTGAAAAAGTTTTCCTATGATGAGATGTAACACCTAGTGTTTTAATTGCTTTTAAATGTTGTTTTGTCCCATACCCATAATTCTTATCCCAGCAATAACCTCTAAATTTTTTTCCTAAATTAGTTATCATTTTATCACGTGTAACTTTTGCAATAATTGATGCAGCAGAGATCGATGGTATTTTTTGGTCACCTTTAACTACTGAATTTAATTTATAATTTTTGATTTTTGGTAATTTGTTTCCATCAATCAGCACTAAAGAGGGTTTTTTTCGTAACTTTATAATAGCTCTTGTCATCGCAAGTAAGCTAGCATGCAAAATATTTTTTTTTTCAATTTCTTTAACGGTCGCCCTTCCAATGGCCCATACGGAGTTTTTTTTTATATATTTTGCTAAAATTTCTCTTTTTGTTTTTGTTAATTTTTTTGAGTCTTTTAATAATTTTTTATTTATAGAGTTATTTAATATTACTGCTGCAGCATATACAGGGCCTATTAAGCTTCCTCTGCCCACTTCATCTACACCAGCAATTACTTTCATTAAATATTTATATTTAAATCTTGAATTTTTTTTTTAATTTTTTTTAAATCTTCCCACGAATATTTCTTATTTTCGGGAAATCTGATTAGATAGGATGGACTAAAAGTTATTATAATTGGAATACTAACATTATTAGAGATTAATTCTCTCCATTTTCCTCTTTCATCTGAGATTTTATTATTCATTCCGGTTACAGTCTCCATAGCAGTGCTTCCCATCAGCACTAAAATTTTTGGATTTATAATAGAAATATGTTCTTTTAAGAATTTTGAGTACCGCTTTATATCTTGAGTAGATGGTTTTTTGTCTTCAGGAATACGAAAGTTTATAGAGTAAGTGAGATATATTTTTTCCATTTTAATATTGATTGCGATTAACATTTTTTTTAAAAGTTCTCCCACATCTCCCTGAAAAGCAAATCCAGTTTCATCCTCTTTTTCTCCAGGAGCCTCGCCAATTAACATAATTGGACTATTAATGTCGCCATGACCAAAAATAAGATTTTTTGAATTCTTTCTTAAATTACAATTTTCAATTGAATTTATTTTTTTTTTAAGTTCAAAAAGTTTCTCGATTTTATCGTCTTCAATATTTCCTGTGTTATTTTCATCAGATTTGAACCTATTTATTGCATTTTTATGAAAAGAGAAATTAGGTTCAAAGCTATCTATTAACTCCTGCTCGTAATTAGCATTTTGATTTAAAAGTTTTTTCATCATAAATTATATTTAATGTTTTTTAAAAATATAAAATTTATTTTAATTTTATTATTATTTTACCAAAATCCCTCGTATTCTAAAAGCAGAAGTTCTGAAAATTTTGATGCTAAAAATTTATCGAATTATTTTTCAGGTATTATAGCTTTAGAGAATAAAAATAATTCTTATGCTTTAAGTTTCTTTGACTCCTCAAAAAGTCTAATAAACAAGCACGATCCTTTTATTGAGAAATATATAACATCTTTAGTTTTAGAAAATAAAGTTTCAAGAGCAATAAATATAATAAAAGGAAATATTAAAAAAGATAATTCAAAATATTTTGATGCTTACTTAATATTGATTTTAGAGAGTATTAAAAACAAAAATTTTGAATTAACTGATAAATATTTAGATGAAGCCTTTAATGTTTCTGAACAAAGAGGTTTAGAAATTGCGATTTTAGAAAGTTTTAAAGATTATGTTTATGTATTTAGAAATAAAACAATTAAACAAGACAATAGAAATTTTGGAAACCTTTCATTAATCAATCAAATGTTTCAAAGATGTTATTTAGATGATCCTAGAACAGATAATTTTTTCTTTAACGTAATAAATAACAATGAAGCTGATTACTCTAGATATAATTTTTTTTATATGAGTTATCTAATCGAAAATAATAGAATTGAAGATTTAAATAAACTAGTAAATGAAATTGGATATATCAATGCTAGCTTACTTCTTTCGCAAGCTAAAAGTTGGATTGAAAATAAAAATCAAAAAAAAATAAATCAAGTTTTTTCGTGTAAAAATCATAATCATATTATTGGTGAGTTTTTATTTTTGATATCGAGCCTTTACTCTTCTCAAGATAACTTTGAAAAATCAAATTTTTTTATAAATCTATCACTTTATTTGAACCCAAAATTTATTTATAATTTTTCTCTAATTTCAGAAAATTACTATTCAATTAAAGATTATAAAAAAACAAAAAAAATTCTAAGGAATTTTAAAAAGGACGATGAGTTTTATTATTGGTATAGGATAAAAAAAGAAGCTCAAATAATTTCAAAAGAAAAAAATGTTGATGAGTCAGTTAAATTTATTGAAGCTAAATTTTATCATTTAGATAAATCTAATGTAAAATTTCTATATGATTTAGCTAATTACTACAGAAGTTCTAAAAGATATAAGGAGGCAATTCCTGTTTACACAAAAATTTTAGATGAGTTTGATAATAATGACGAGATGAAATCCGATTTGTTATACAGGCGAGGGAGCAGCTATGAAAGAATTAAAAATTTCGATAAAGCAGATGATGATTTGTTAAATTCACTAAAAATATATCCTGATGATGCTTACGTATTAAATTATTTAGCCTATTCTTGGTTGGAAAGAGAATACAAAATAAATGAAGCAATTAAGATGCTAGAAATTGCTTATGAAGCTGAAAGTGATGATCCATATATAATAGACTCGATTGGCTGGGCCTATTATCTGATTAATGATTTTTCAAAAGCGGAAGAATTCTTGATTAGAGCTGTTGAATTAATGCCAGATGATTTATTGACTTATTTGATGATATCTTAATTGAGAAAATAAAGTCAAAAAAAAATAAAGTTGAATTTGTTGGTAAATTTTCAAAAAGTATTACTAACAATAATACAGTAACAAAATTATTGAATATTTTAGAAAAAAAAAAATTGTTAAAAGGCAAGAAATTCAAAATAAGAATTTTAAAAAGAATTCCAGTTCAAGCAGGTTTGGGTGGCGGATCTATGAACGCCGCAAGTATATTAAGATATTTTATAAAAAAAAAGATTATAAAAATTAGTACAGAAGAATTAAGAAAAATTTGTAATTTAATTGGCTCAGATGTGATCTTAGGGCTTAATCCAAAATTTACTATTTCAAATACAAGACATAAAATAATAAGATATATGAATATCAAAAAGATTTATACTTTATTGATTAAACCTAAGTTTGGATGTTCTACTAAGGCTATATATTCAAAAGTTAAAAAATTTAGTAGACCTAAATTTTTGTGTCCTTCAAGAAAAATGTTTGATTTAGATTTTTTAAATCAAATGAATAATTCTTTAGAGCATGTGGCCTTTTTGCAATATCCAAAACTCAGACAATTAAAATTTTCAATAGAAAAACTAACAAGCCCAATATTTGTTAGGATGACGGGTTCAGGATCAACTTTGGTCGCATATTTTGCTTCAAAAAAAGTATGTGAGAATGCAAAAAAAAATTTTTATAAAAAATACAAAAATTACTGGTGTATAGCTTCAAAAACTATATAAGGTTGAATTTTTGTGGTATACAAAATTTTATTGGGGCGTAGCCAAGCGGTAAGGCACGGGTTTTTGGTACCTGCATCCTAGGTTCGAATCCTAGCGCCCCAGCCAATTATGAATAGTATTTTAGATATAATTTTTCTTAGAAGAAATAATTTCAAAAATATTAGTGCAAGTATAAAAGATCTTTCGGCTCATAAAAAAGTAGATCGGATTTTTAAAGCAATCAAACTAAACTCTACCTCTGGTGAAATTCGGTATGTTGGTGGCTGTATTAGAAAGATTTTAAATAATGAAGTTGTAGATGATATTGATTTAGCTACAAATTTAGAACCTAAGGAAGTATGTGAAATTTTAAAAAATAATAATATTAAATTCTACGAGAGTGGTATTGAACATGGAACAATAACCGCGATGATAGATAATTTTAAATTTGAGATAACTACTTTAAGAGAGGATGTAGAAACAGATGGAAGACATGCTAAAATAAAATTTTCCAAAGATTGGAAAAAGGATGCCTCTAGAAGAGATTTTACAATTAATTCAATTTACTCTGATGATGCTGGTAATTTATTTGATCCATTTAATGGAAAAAAAGATCTTGAAAATGGCTATATCAAATTCATTGGAGAACCAGATAAAAGAATAAAGGAAGATTATCTTAGGATTTTAAGATATTTACGATTTTATTCAAACTATTCCAAACACCATCACGATACAGATGTTATTAAAAAAATAAAAATTAATATTGGTGGTATTTCAAAACTATCAAAAGAAAGATTATTTGATGAATTAAAGAAAATCACAAATATTAAAACATTAGAAAAATTATCAAAAGACAAAACCAGCTCTGAAATATTCTTAATGATTTTTCCAGAAATTAAAAATTTAGACTTTTTTTCAAAGCTGAAACCACACTCTTATAATTTGGCCAGGGAATTTGATTTTATTTTTCTATTAATGTTAATGATATTAGATAATAGTGATAATGCAGATTATTTTTTATATAAGTTTAATATCTCAAATAAGGATAAAAAAAGGATAAAAATACTAGATAATTTTTATAGAGAAAATTCTTCTAAAAAAATAACGTTGAATGATTTAAATAAGATTTTTTACTTTAGTGGAAAACAAGCAGTTATTGATATTCTAAATTATAAAATTTTTAAATCAAAAAAATTAGATCTAAAGTTAAAAGAATTTAAAGACCATTTTATTAATAAGATTATCCCAATAATGCCTATTAAGGCAGATCTATTAATGTCTAAATATAAAATATCGAAGGGTAAGATTTTAGGCGATAAAATAAAAAGTATTGAGGAAAAATGGGTTGAAAATAATTTTAATATTTCTGATCAAGAAGTTGAAAATATTTTAAAAAATTAAATATATTTTACATCTTTAATTTCAAAATTCTTTATTCCTGCTGGTGTAGAAATTTCAACTAAATCATTTCTATTTTTTCCAATTAATCCTTTTCCGATCGGTGATTTAAAGTAAATAAGTTTTTCTTTTAAGTTGGCCTCATCTTTTCCAACAATTTTATAATTTATGTTTTCGCCACTATCTAAGTTTTCTAAAAAAACTGTTGAACCAAAAATTACTTTTCCATCATTCTTTAATTTTGTTACATCAATAACATTAGCTCTTGCAATAATATCATTAATTTCTGTAATCCTTCCCTCATTATGAGACTGTTCTTCTTTAGCAGCATGATATTCAGCGTTCTCTTTTAAATCTCCATGAGATCTTGCCTCTGAAATAGCAGCAACTATTTTTGGTCTTTTCTTTTCTTTTAAAAAAATTAATTCTTCCTTAAGTTTATTTAATCCATTAAGAGTTATTGGCTCTTTGTCCATATTATTTCCATTTCGCTAATGGAGGAAGTGACATCAAAATACCTTCTGTATTCCCACCAGTTTGTAATCCAAATTTTGTGCCTCTATCATAAAGTAAATTAAATTCTGTGTATCTACCTCTTTTAAAATATTGTTCCTCTTTATCTTTAGCTGTCCATTTTTTTTTGATTTTATTTATTATGATTTTATTAAAAATTAATTGAAATGTAACCCCTACATCTCTAACAAATTTAAAATCATTTTCAAAGTTATCATCCTTGTAGTCAAAAAAAATTCCACCTATTCCCCTAGGCTCTTTTCGGTGTGGTAAGTAAAAATATTCATCACACCACTTTTTATACTTTTTATAATAATTTTTATTATGACGATTACACATATTTTTTAAAATTTTGTGAAATTTAATCTTTTCAATTTTGTCAAATTTTGACGGCGTGACATCCATCCCTCCTCCAAACCAATCTTTCGTAGTACAGATATATCTGGTGTTAAAATGCATAGCTGGTATTAATGGATTTTGCATATGCATTACTACGGAAATACCAGATGCCCAAAATCTGGGGTCTTTTTTCGCTCCAGGAATATTATTTTGAAATTGTTTAGGAAATTTCCCGTAAACTTTTGAAAAATTTACTCCAACTTTCTCAAAAATTTTTCCATTTTGTAAGATTCTATACTCACCTCCACCCTCATCTTTAGTAATATTTTTTTTCCAGGATGTTGATTTAAATTGAACTCGTTTATTTTCAAGTTTTTTAATATCTTCACAAAATGAGTCTTGTAAAGACTTAAACCAGTTGCTTGCTAAATTTTTTCTTGTATCAAAATCCATTTTAAATTAATTCATTTTGTTTTAAACTTTCAGCTAATATAATTGCTACTGATGATGCAATATTAAGAGAACGCTTATCATTTTTCATAGGAATTTTTAGTCTATCTTTTATTGATTTATGTACTTTATCAGGAACTCCAGCACTTTCCCTTCCAAATAAAATTGTATCATTTTTATCAAATTTAAATTTGGTGTAAGATATAGAAGCTTTAGTTGTCATCAATATAATTCTTTGATTCTTTTTTGATGTAAAAAAATCATCTGCACTTTTATAAAATTTAATATCTTTTTCATCCATATAATCCATTACTACACGTTTAAATCTCTTATCATTCAATAAGAAACCACAGGGCTCTATAATTTCTAGTTTTGCACCAAGACAAGAGCAAGTTCTTATAATTGCAGCTGTATTTTGGGGTATATCAGGTTCAAATAATGCAATTATAGGCCCCTGAATTGTTGAATTCTGTGTCATTCTTTCAGTAGTAAATTTGTTATTTTATATTATATGAATTCATATATTTAAGTAGAAATAATCTATATTGAGTATATTTAAGAAAAAACATTAATGTCAGAAAAAAAAACCAATAGACGAGATTTTTTATTTACAGCAACCTATGCCGTAGGCGCAGTAGGGGTGGGAGCAACAATCTGGCCTATGATTGATCAAATGAATCCTGATGCCTCGGTAAAAGCACTTGCGAGTACAGAGGTAGATGTGAGCGCGGTTAATCCAGGCAAAACTATAACAGTTTTGTGGAGAGGTAAACCAGTTTTTATTAGAAGAAGAACTCAAGATGAGATAGCTGAAGCGAGATCAGTAAAGCTGGAGGAATTAAAACATCCTGAAAGTGATGAAGATCGAGCTAAAGATCCAGAGTGGCTTGTGATGTTGGGTGTATGCACTCATCTTGGATGTGTTCCATTAGACCAAAAAGGTGATTACAATGGTTGGTTTTGTCCATGTCATGGATCTCATTATGATACATCTGGAAGAATTAGAAAAGGTCCTGCTCCAACTAATATGGAAATTCCTAAATATGAATTTGTCAATAGTAATACAATTAAGATCGGATAATAATAATGAGTGATCATCAGTACACCCCAGAGTCTAAATTTGGAAAATGGTTTAATGACCGTTTACCTCTGCTTACACTCGCAAATCACTTAACTGATTATCCAACGCCAAAAAACCTAAACTATTGGTGGACTTTCGGAGGAATTTTAACTTTCTGTTTAATAACACAAATTGTGACAGGCTTAGTATTAGCAATGCACTACATCGCACATGCTGACATGGCTTTTGATAGTGTTGAGCATATTATGAGGGATGTAAATTATGGTTGGTTAATTAGATATATTCATGCAAACGGTGCATCAATGTTTTTTTTAGCAGTCTACATTCATATATTTAGATCTCTTTTTTATGGTTCTTACAAAGCTCCAAGAGAAATAATTTGGATCATTGGGATTATAATTTATCTTTTAATGATGGCAGCTGCATTTATGGGCTATGTTCTTCCATGGGGGCAAATGAGTTTTTGGGGCGCAACTGTAATTACAAATTTGTTTAGCGCAATTCCTTTGGTTGGTGAAGGAATAGTTACTTGGTTATGGGGAGGTTACTCAGTAGATAACCCAACACTTACTAGATTTTTTACACTTCATTACTTAATACCATTTTTGATTTTAGGCTTAGTAGTATTGCATATTTGGGCATTACATGTTCCTGGAAATAACAATCCAGTAGGTATTGATATTAAGAAGCCATCGAAAGACACAGTACCATTTCATCCTTACATTGTTATCAAAGATGGTTTTGCTTTATTAATGTTCATGATCGTTTTTGCATTTTTTGTTTTTTATACACCAAATATACTTGGCCATGCAGATAATTACATTGAAGCCGATCCTCTAGTAACTCCAGCCCATATTGTTCCTGAATGGTACTTGTTACCTTTTTATGCAATTTTGAGATCAGTTCCTGATAAACTTTTAGGTGTTGTTGCAATGTTATCAGCTATTTTTATTTTAGCAGCTTTACCTTGGCTTGATACTTCAAAGATTAGATCTGCAGTCTTTAGACCATTATACAGACAATTTTATTGGATCCTTGTTGCAGATGTTTTAATTTTAGGCTACGTCGGAGCGATGCCTGCAGAAGGATTGTATTTACTAATTGCAAGAGTAGCTACAGCATATTATTTTTTACACTTTTTAGTGATTTTACCAGTTTTAGGATTTAGAGAAAAAACTCTTCCAATACCATTGAGTATAACCGAGCCAGTTCTGGGAGGATCTCCTAATTTAGCTACGGCAAAAAATAAAGAAAGTTCAATAATTAAGTGAAAAACTTCTTAAGAATATTTTTTCTATTCGTAGTATTTTCTGGGGTTCAATCAAATTCTATTGCAGCTGAAAAAATAGAGTATTTAAAAACTGATTGGAGCTTTAAAGGACTTTTCGGTAAATTTGATAGAGCTGCGCTTCAAAGAGGATATCAAGTTTATACTGAAGTATGCTCATCATGTCATTCAATGAAATATTTGAGTTATAGAAATTTAGCACAAAAAGGCGGGCCTGAATTCACAGAGGCTCAAGCAAAAGCAATTGCAGCATCTTTTGAAGTGAAAGATGGACCGAATGCTGATGGTGATATGTTTACAAGACCAGGAAAATTATCTGATAAATTTGTAATGCCGTATGAAAATGTTAAGGCTGCTCAAGCAGCTAATGGAGGTGCATATCCTCCTGATATGTCAGTATTAGTTAAAGCAAGAGGTGGGGGTGTAGATTATATCTATTCACTTCTTCAAGGATATGAAGATCCACCGGTAGGAGTTACCTTAGACGATGGAGTTTACTATAATAAATATATGTATGGTAACAAAATCAAAATGTCTAACCAATTATCGGATGGATTAGTTGAATATTCTGATGGCACAAACTCAACTGTTGAGCAAATGTCGAAAGACGTAACAACATTTTTAATGTGGGCAGCTGAGCCTCATTTAGAGGCACGACATCAAATGGGTTTTAAAGCTATTATTTATTTAATAATTCTTACTGTTCTAGTTTATTTTAGCATGAAAAGAATATGGTCACGTATTGAAACGGAAGTTTAAAACATCCCCATCTTTAACAATATAATCTTTTCCCTCTAATCGCATTTTACCATTGGTTTTAGAATTTACCCAACCATTGTTATTTATAAAATCCTCATAAGAAACTGTTTCTGCTCTAATAAAACCCTTTTCGAAATCTGTGTGAATTTCACCTGCAGCCTTTGGTGCTGTACAGTTTTTTTGTATTGTCCATGCCCTTGTTTCCTCTGGCCCAGAGGTGAAATAAGTATCAAGTTCAAGAATTTTATATCCTTTTTGTATCAATAAATCTAATCCAGTTTTTTTTATTCCAATCATTTCCATATAATTTTTTCTTTCATTTATATCTAATTCATTAATTTGATTTTCTATATCTGCTGAAATAATAAGAGTATTTTCTTGGTCAAACTTATTGACAAAATCTCTAGTATAAGCGTTACCATTCTGAATACTTTTTTCATCTACATTACAAACGAATATCTTTGGTTTTAAAGATAGCAATCCACTTTGTTTAAGTTGTTTTTTATCAAAAAGACTTTTTAGATTAGATAAATCTTCATTATTGTTTATTGAATTTAAAGTCAACTCAAGAATTTTTAACTGTTCATCATCAATATTTTTCTTATTATTTTTTTCTAGTCTTTTTTGAATTGACTCTAAGTCTGCAAGCATCATTTCAGTCTCTATAATTTCAAGATCTCTTACAGGATTTACATCTGGATTAACATTCTGTATATCATCAGAATCAAAGCATCTAATCAAATGAATTACTGCATCAACTTCTCTAATATGTGAAAGAAATTTATTACCTAAGCCTTCGCCTTTTGAGGCTCCCTTAACCAGTCCTGCTATGTCAACAAATGATATAGTAGTATTAATAATTTTTTTTGAGTTTGAAATCTTTGCTAAATTTTCCAATCTTTCATCTGGAACAGGAACAATCCCAATATTTGGATCTATAGTACAAAAAGGAAAATTTGCAGCTTGTGCTTTGCTAGAATTAGTTAATGCATTAAAAAGAGTAGATTTTCCTACATTTGGTAATCCAACAATACCACACTTAAAACTCATTATTTGTTATTAACTGTACTAGAAAATAAATCTAATTTTTTTTCAACAAGTATTGAGATGGACTCGGTAATATTATTTAAAGTTTTTTCGATTCCAACTGACTCATCCTCATTAAAATTTTGTAAGACATAATCAGCAATTTCCATATCGTTTTTTGGTTTTCCTATTCCAATTCTGACCCTTGAATATTCCTTTCCAATAAATTTATCAATAGAGGCTATTCCATTATGACCTGCACTAGAGCCGCCAAATTTGGCTTTTATCTTTCCAAATTCAATATCAAGATCATCATGAAAAACTACTACATCTTCAGCATCTATTTTAAAGTACTCAATTAATTCTCTGATACATATTCCAGAATTATTCATAAACGTAAGAGGCTTAATGGCATAAACTTTTTTGTCGCCGATATTTCCTGTTGTTAGAAGTCCTTTAAATTTTGGTTTTTGTTTAGACAAATTAAATTTTTTATTAATAGAGTCTATCATCTTAAAACCTATATTATGTCTATTGTTCTCACTATCTGGAGTTGGATTGCCTAGACCTACAAATAAAATCATAATTTAATGAGATTAGATTTAACCTAATTGATTATTTTTTTTCTTCAGAAGATTTTTTTTCTGCAGGTTTCTTTTCATCGCCTTCTTTTTTATCACCTTTTGCACCTTCTGCAGCTGCCTTATCGCCATCTGCTGACGCAGTTGCTTCTGCTCCTTCAGCACCTTCTTCTCCTTCAGCAGTTTCAGCTTCTGCTGGTTTCTCTGGTTCTTTCATAACCGTAGGAGCAGCTAATGTAGCAATCACAAAGTCTCTTCCTTGAATTGTTGGGGTAACCTCAGGATCTAATTTAACTGATGAAATTTTAAAGCTAGATCCAATATCTACACCGTCTAGATCTAATGTTAAACTTTCAGGTATTTTTTCACTTGGACATTTTAATTCAACTTTTCTTCTTACAATATTTAAAACACCACCTCTTTTTAATCCAGGTGATTTTTCTTGGTTAATAAAGTTTACTGGAACCTCAATTTTGATTTTAACACCGGGTAAAACTCTTAAAAAATCCACATGAGTAGGTTCATCTGTAATGATATGATACTTCACTTCTCTTGGTAGTACATTTTGACTTTTTCCACTAATATTTAGTGTAATAATATTTGATAAAAAATTTTCTTTTTCAATCAAAGTTTTTAATAATTTTTTTGATATAGAAATTTTTTGATTTTCTTCTTTTCCGCCATAAATAATTGCGGGAACATCTCCGTTTGCTCTAATTAAATTAAGCTGACTTTTTGTTTTATTATCTCGGATATTTGCTTCTAAAGAATTCATGAAGACAGGTTTTTAACCCATGTTTATAAATAATCAAGATATTTATTTAAATAAATCCGATACTGAGGTAGAATTAGAAATTCTTTTAATTGCTTCTCCCATTAATGCAGATATTGGTAAAACTTCAATATTTTTTATATTTTTAGTTTTTTCTCCATTATTTATAGTATCAGTAATTACTAATTTTTTGATGGCAGATTTTTGAATTTTTTTAACTGCATCACCACTTAAAACTCCATGAGTTATATATACAAAAACTTCTTTAGCACCTCTTTTTTTTAAAGCTGCTGCTGCATTTACAATTGTGCCTCCTGAATCAATTATGTCATCAACTAAAATACAAGTTTTATTTTTTACATCTCCTATAACATTCATTACTTGAGATTGACCAGGTTTAGGGCGTCTTTTATCAACGATTGCTAGTTCTGCATTTAAAAGTTTTCCAAGTGCTCTTGCTCTTTCTGTTCCACCAACGTCAGGAGCAACACAAACAATTTTTTTGCTTTTAATTTTTTTTCTGACATGTCTAGCAAAAATAGGTGTTGCAAAAAGATTGTCTACAGGTATGTCAAAAAATCCCTGAATTTGTCCCGCATGCAAATCCACAGTCACAATTCTGTCTGCTCCTGCTTTAGTAATAAGATTTGAAACAAGTTTTGCTGAAATAGATGTTCTTGGAACAACTTTTCTATCTTGTCTTGCATATCCAAAATAAGGAATGACTGCAGTGATATTTTTAGCGGAGGATCTTTTTAATGCATCAATACACAACAACAATTCCATTAAATTATCATTCGCAGGAGAAGAGATAGATTGAATTATAAATATACTGTTACCTCTTATATTTTCATTAATTTCAATATAAATCTCACCATCAGCAAATTTTCTAATACTTGAATTAACTAGTTTTGATTTTAAATATTTTGCAATACTTTTGCTGAGAGTTTTATTACTATTTCCTGTTAATAACTTCATTAAGAAATCAATTAATCATAATTATTGAAATATTTCTACCATAATCATCATGTTTTAAACTTAAAGATCTTCTTGCACTAAAAAAATTATTTTTTTTATCATAAGTATCAATATTTACCATATCAATTTTTTTAATTTTATTTGTTTTAAGTTGATATTTTACAAATCCTGGTAAATCAAAAAAAATAGTATTTTTTTTTGTTTTGAAAAACAATCTATTTCTTTTATCTTTCTTTATAAATTTTTTCTTAAAATCCTTTTTTACATTGTAATTATTTTGCTTAATACAAGGCCCAACAGCAGCAATAATGTTATTTTGTGTACTTCCGTTTTTTAATAAAAAATTAATTACTTTTTTAATTATATCTTTAAAAGCACCTTTCCATCCTGCATGAATTGCTGCAATAATGTTATTTCTTTTATCAAATAATAAAATTGGCACACAATCTGCAGTTAAAACAGCAATCGGCAAATAGCCTACTCCGCAATTTAAACTCCTATAAATTCCGCTAGATTTTCCTCCATTCCTATTAAAAAAACCATGGGAGATATTTTTTTGTTTCAACAATTTTTTTGATTTAATCAATTATTGAATCCTAATTTGAATGTATTTTTTTTATTTTTTATCAACATTACTTTAAATAAAGAACCCATTTGTTTATCGTCAATTAATCTATTAAGACGATAATAAATATCAGCCTTTTTTAAAAAGTTTAGTTTTTTAGATATAATTTCTGCTCTCTCTTTAATTCCCATTTCTACTAAAAACTTTTTCTGGGTTGTTAAATAATTTTCCAAACTGTTAAATTGTGTTAAAAATTTTTTAAAAAGCTCAAAATTAATATTGTGAGTTATATCTACGTTACCAATATTGTTTAAAATGTTGGCAAATTTGTGGTTGGCAACTGCTTTAAGAGTATTTTTCATCTTTTTATCAGTGTACCCATAATCAATTATCAACAATCCTCCATCATTTATTTTTATTATTTTTGATATTTTTTTAAGGTAATCATGACCAAGATTTGAATACTCCATGAAATTTTGATTTTGAGATATTTTAAGATTAATTTTTTTTTCTAATTTTTTTATATTAATTTTTT
>LUMQ01000697.1_pt1 | contig 23633 bp, 32 predicted proteins | sample 729621 | NCBI WGS metagenome assembly LUMQ01 (sample SAMN03860259, study PRJNA289734) | marine metagenome | biome: seawater column; feature: ocean; material: water; isolation source: Red Sea water column Station 12 - depth 25m | place: Saudi Arabia: Red Sea | collected 2011-10-15 | depth 25 m | reverse complement strand
GAATTTATTCATCCGAAGAAGTTAAAAAATCAAAATTAAAAACTGATAAAGTAAGTTATTTTGCTAAAAGATTTGCAGCAAAAGAAGCTTTTGTAAAATCACTAGGAACAGGTTTTCGTAAGGGTATAAACTTTTCTGACATTTCAGTAGTCAATGACAAAGTTGGTAAACCTTTAATTAAAATAAATGATAAAATCAAATCAATAATCTTAAAAAAAAATAAATTTAAATCTTTCAAAATATTTTTATCTTTATCTGATCAAGATAAACATTCTATTGCCTTTGTTATTTTAAGTGGGTTAAAAAAATGAAAAAAATATTTACTGAAAATGCAATAACAATTTTTTATGCATTAATTATTGCTATTATTATTAGATCATTATTAATTCAACCTTTCTATATACCTTCCTCGTCTATGGAACCTAATTTGTTAGTCGGTGATAGATTGTTTGTAACAAAATATTCTTATGGTTATAGCAAGCACTCTTTTCCCTTTAGTCCACCTATATTTAAAAATAGGATTCTATTTCAAAAACCTAAAAGAGGTGATGTAGTAGTATTTAAAACGCCAGCAGATAATAGAACAGATTATATAAAACGTCTTATTGGCTTACCTGGTGATACTATTCAATTTATTGATGGCAATATCTATTTAAACAACTTAGAAATATTTAAAAATCTTAAATCAAAAAATCAGTTCGTATTTTGTGGATCAAATAAGATTGAAAGTAATTTCTTTAATGAAAAATTTTCAAATGGAAAAGAATTTAAAACAGCATATTTTAGTAGTTTTACTCTTCAAAATACAGATTTATTTGTAGTACCAGAAGATCATTATTTTTTTTTAGGAGATAATAGAGATTGTTCAAAAGACAGTAGATTCTTATCTAGCGTCGGATATGTACACAAAAATAACCTTGTTGGAAAAGCACGTTTCATTTTTTTTTCCTCCGATGCAAGGAATGGGAGTATATTTGAATTTTGGAAATGGGGTGAACTAATCAGATTTGACAGGTTCTTTAAAGTAATTAATTAAAAAATTTATATGAGTTTAAATGATCTCGAAAAAATATTGCAGATAAAATTCAAAAATAAAAAAATTTTAGAAAAATCACTTATTCATAAAAGTCTTGATCCAATAAATAATAATGAAAAACTAGAATTTTTAGGAGACAGAGTCTTAGGTTTTGTAATTTCAAAAAAACTATATGAAATTTACCCAGAGGAAACCGAAGGAGCTCTGGATAAAAAATTTGCATCACTTGTAAATAAAAATATGTGTTTAAGTATTGCGAATAAACTAAATCTGTCTAAATTTATAAAAACAAATACAAATAAAACCAATAATTATAAGCCAGAAAATAAAATTATATCCGATACATGTGAAGCAATAATTGGAGCTATTTTTTTAGATCAAGGAATTAAAGTTGTAGAAAATTTTATATTAAAAATCTGGAATGAGTATATTGAAAACACACAAGAGACCAAAATAGACTCTAAAACAATGCTTCAAGAATTTTCACTGAAAAAATATAAAGTATTGCCTAAGTATACCTTGTTAAAAACAAAAGGACCAAAACATAAACCTGTATTTCATGTTCAAGTCAAAATAAAATCTTCAAAAAGCATTGATGGAATTGGTTCTTCAAAAAAGTTAGCTGAACAAGATGCAGCCACTTCTCTTTTAAGAAAAATGAACTTATTATGATTTGGGACGATAAAGGATTTCTATTATCCAAATTTAAATATAGTGAAAATTCAGTGATTGCAGATTTTTTTACAACAGAGCATGGGAAATCTTCAGGTATTATATTTGGAGCTTCTTCGAAAAGGATAAAAGGCTATCTTCAAATTGGAAATAAATTTCAATTAAATTATCAAAGTAAAAATGAAAGTAAAATTGGTTCCTTTAAAGTAGAGATTATTAAAGCTGAAACACCTCTTTTCTTTAATGACAGAAGTAAGCTACATTGTATTAGTTCGTCAATGAGTATGGTTAAACTTCTTACAGCTGAAAATCAAAAAAACACAGAAATTTTTAATTTGATTGAAAAATTCTTTATGTTGATCAAAAAAAATAATTGGTTAATGGAATATATTATATGGGAACTAGAATTATTAAAACTTTCAGGTTATGATTTAAATTTAAGTAAAATTGTAAAGAAAACAATTGAAAATAATAAATCAAAATATTTTGTTGAGTCTCAAACTGAAAAAAAAATTGTTCCAAATTTTCTTGTAGAAAACAACAATGAAGTAGCAGACAAAAATGATCTTATTAGAGGAATACAAATTGTGACTAGTTATTTAGATAAAAATATCTTACAGCCAAATAATCTAAATCATCCACTTCAAAGAGTGGACTTTATTAATACACTTAAATAATTTACAGGTTTTTAGCTATACTAGTTGAAAAATATGAAATTATCGCATTGGCACCAGCTCTTTTAAAGCTTGTCAGTGTTTCATATATTATTTTATCGTCCACTAGACCTTTTTTTATTGAATTCATTATCAAGCTATATTCTCCAGAAACTTGATAGGCTAGAACTGGTATCTTAAAATTTCTTTTCACGTCTCTTATGATATCTAAATAAGGGAGTCCAGGCTTAACCATGACCATATCTGCTCCTTCTTTAATATCTAACGCAACTTCTCTTAGTGCTTCATCTCTGTTGCTAAAATCCATCTGATAAGTTTTTTTGTCTCCTTTTAAAAGATTTTTTGATCCAACAGCATCTCTAAAAGGGCCATAGAAACTTGATGCATATTTAACAGCATAAGACAAAATTCTCACATTTGAAAAATTATTTTTATCTAAAGCTTTTCTAATTTTTCCAATTCTTCCGTCCATCATATCTGAAGGCGCAATTACATCACAACCAGCCTTTGCTTGAATGATAGATTGTTGGATCAAAATATCTATTGTTTTATCATTAAGAATTTTATTTGATTTTAAAATTCCATCATGTCCATGTGATGTATATGGATCTAATGCAACATCGCACATTATTCCAATTTTGTTTCCAAATTTTTTTTTGATTAATTTTGTGGCTTTACAAACTAAATTATTCTCATTCAAGGCTTCTGATGCATGGTTATCTTTTAGTCTTCTCTCAGTGTAAGGAAATAAAGCTATCATCGGAATTCCTAAATCAATTATTCTTTTCACAAAACTATTAAGTTTATCGATCGAATACCTATACACTCCAGGCATAGATGTAATTGGTATTTTTTTATTTTTTCCTTCTATTATAAATATAGGTTGAACAAGATCATTAACAGATAATGTATTTTCTTTAGTTAATCTTCTAATCCAATCATGTTCACGATTTCGTCTAAGTCTTAAATTTGGATATTTTCCGGTTGTAATCATTTAAAAATTATTTTATATGCGACAATAGTTATATATTATATAATAATTATTAAGCTATTAATAAAATACATTTATGTCACTTACTTTCAACGACTTTCAAAAGCAGGAAATCAACTTTGACATTGAAAAACTTAAAGAGGCTTGTGATCAAGTTTTAAAAATCAAAGGTTTTGACACTAGTTTAGGTATACCACACTTTGCGGGGATTTCTTTAAACCAAATTCCAGGTGATCCAGAGTCAATTAAAGGGTCAAAAGTTCGAGGTGTATATTGGACAAAACCTGATAGCTCAGGAAATGAAGTTTCAAGAGATGAAATGATAGATGAAAGTAAATATACAGAATTTGTTAAAGATTTTAAAGGGACGTATTTCGAAACTGTTTATAACGAACTTTCAAAAAAATATAAACTTGGCAGAGTTAGACTTCTTTTAAAAGAACCGAGGTCAACATTAAGTTGGCATAGAGATCCAGAGCCAAGATTACATATTCCAATTTACACAAATCCTGGTGCCATTATGGTTGTTGATCAAGTTGCAAAACATTTGCCAGCTGATGGCTCAGTTTGGATCACAAATAATACAAAGTATCATAATGCTTTTAATGGTGGCGAAGAGAATAGAGTTCATCTTGTTGCATGTGTACTAGATTATAAGTTTAATTAATTTGAGTAAAATTTTTATTTCTTCTGATCATGCAGGTTTTAATCTCAAAGAATTTATTAAAAAAAAATTTATTAAAAAAAAGAGAAAAATTTTTGATTTAGGTCCTGATAATAGTAATTCTGTTGATTATCCAATTTACGCACATAAACTATCAAAAGCTGTATCAAAAAATTCAAAAAATTTTGGTATTTTAATATGTGGCTCAGGTACAGGAATGAATATAGCGGCAAATAAACATAAAAAAATACGTGCAGCCGCATGTTACAGTATAAAATCTACTAAATTATCAAGAATGCATAATAATGCTAATATTATTACCTTAGGTTCAAGGTTGATATCCAGAAAAAATGCTTTATTGTTTATTGATACTTTTTTAAAAACAAAATTTGATGGCGGGAGACATCAAAGAAGAGTAAATAAAATTTGAGGATATTATGTCTAGTGAAAATAAATATGTAAATGATCAATACAAGGGTTTTTTTGAGGATAGCTTATCTAAAACAGATCCAGATCTTTTTAAAGCAATTAGTGATGAACTAAGAAGACAACAACAACATATAGAGTTAATAGCATCAGAAAATATTGTTTCTCAAGCTGTGCTAGAAGCTCAAGGTTCAGTTTTAACAAATAAATACGCTGAAGGATACCCTGGTAAAAGATATTATAATGGTTGTGAGCATGTTGATGTTGTGGAAAATTTAGCAATCGAGAGATTAAAAAAATTATTTAATTGTAAATTTGCAAATGCTCAACCACATTCAGGTGCTCAAGCAAATGGTGCAGTTTTTTTAGCTTTGCTAAAACCTGGTGATACTTTTTTAGGAATGAGCTTAAACTCAGGGGGACATATAACTCATGGATTAAAAATTTCTATGTCAGGTAAATGGTTTAATGCAATTGGTTATGATGTCGATAAAAAATCAGAATTAATTGATTATGACAACGTTGAAAAATTAGCATTAGAACACAAACCAAAATTAATTATTGCTGGCGGTAGTGCTTACTCAAGAGTAATTGACTTTAAAAGATTTAGAGAAATAGCAGATAAAGTTGGAGCTTACCTTATGGTAGACATGGCTCACTTCTCAGGTCTTGTAGCTGGCAAAGGTTATCCTAATCCGTGTGATTATGCTCACGTGGTAACATCTACAACACATAAAGTTTTTAGAAGTGCAAGAGGTGGTATAATTTTAACTAATCACGAAGATCTTTCAAAAAAATTTAACACTGCCGTTTTTCCTGGATATCAAGGTGGACCATTAATGCATGTTATAGCTGCGAAGGCTGCTGGTTTTCTTGAGGCATTACGACCAGATTTTCAAGATTACATAAAATCTGTTTTATCCAATGCAAAAATTTTAGCTGAGACATTAAAAAATAATGGTTTTAAAATTTACTCTGGAGGTACAGATACTCACTTGATGGTAGTAGATCTAAGACCTTTTAATTTAAAAGGAAATTTAGCAGCAGAAAGCTTATGCAGAGCTAATATTACTTGCAATAAAAATGGAATTCCATTTGATACTGAAAGCCCAATGGTTACATCGGGAATAAGACTGGGCTCTCAAGCTGCAACAACCAGAGGATTTGGTTTAAAAGAATTTGAAATGGTGGGACAACTTATTACAAAAGTGATTAAAGGCCTTTCGTCAAATCCAGAAGATAATAGCAAAGTGGAAAATGAAGTAAGACAGGAAGTAATTGAACTATGTTCAAAATTTCCAATTTATAAACACTTAGGTTAAATAAATTTAAATGATATGTCCTTGTGAAAAAAAAGGGGAAACTTCGGTTGTTGACTCTAGGCCAACTGAAGACGGTACAGCTATAAGAAGAAGAAGGCTTTGTACATGTGGAGAAAGATTTACTACGGTAGAAAATCTCCTTTTGACAGAGATAAGTTAGCTAAATCAATTTACATCGCTCTTAAAAAAAGACCTATTGATACAGATACAGTTGAAAAATTTATTACCAAGATCTCTAGATCATTAGAAGAATTGGGACAAAATGAAATTGCATCAAATACCATTGGAACCATGGTTATGGATGGATTAAAAGACCTAGACCCGGTTGCTTATGTACGTTTTGCATCTGTGTACAGAAACTTCAGAGAAGAAAAAGATTTTATTCAATTTGTAGACAAAATAGATGTCTTCAAAAAAAGGTAAAACAAAACCAACTAATAATTATTATATGGGTTTGGCTTTAGCACTTGCTAGAGAAAACGCCGGTTTAACTAAAGAAAATCCATCTGTTGGATGTGTATTAGTTAAAAATAATCAAATTATTTCAACTGGCATAACCTCAGAGAATGGGCGTCCACACGCAGAATATAATGCAGTAAAAAATAGCGCTGATAATGTAAGTGGTTCAACTGCCTATGTCACTATGGAGCCATGCACTCATAAGGGTAAAACTGATCCTTGTTCAAGTTTACTAATTAAATCAAAGGTAAAAAAAGTTTATTTTTCAGTCTCCGATATTGATGAAAGGACTTCTAATAAAGCTCTCAAAGTCTTTAAAAGAAAAGGTATTGTTGTCAAAAAGGGAATTCTTAAAAGAGAAGTAAAAAATTTTTACTCTAATTATTTTTTTAATCGCAAACATAAATTGCCTTATATAACAGGTAAAATTGCTTGCTCTAAAGACAATTATATTAAATCAAATAAATCTCAGTATATATCAAATCAAGAGTCGTTAAATGTTACTCATTTATTGAGATACAGAAATGATGGTATTTTAGTTTCGTATAAAACAATTAACGCAGATAATCCAAAGCTAAATTGTAGATTACCCGGTTTAGAAAATTTTTCTCCAAAAATATTTATTATAGATAGAAATTTGAGGACAAAAAATTCCTCATATGTGCTTAATTGTATAAATCAAAGAAACACTTTTATATTCCATAATTCTAATAAATTAAAAAAAATTAAATATCTTAAAAAAAAAGGGATTAAACTTATAAAAATAAAAGATGAAAATATTGGCAAATTTGACCCATATAAAATAGCAAAAGAGATCTATAAAAAAAAGGTCTATAATCTATTAGTTGAGGGAGGTTTTGATATTACAAAATCTTTTTTAAAGAAAAATTTTTTTAATCAATTTTACTTATTCAAAAGTAATAATAGTCTTAAATCAAATGGATCAATTAAAATTTCAGATATATTTTCTGGATTAAATAAAAATTTTAAAAATAAAAAAATGTTAGACACTTACTCTAATAAAGATAAAATCATAAGGTATTTTAATTATGTTTAATGGAATTATATTTAATAAGGGTAAGGTTGAAAAAATTATAAAATATAAAAAAGGACTTAATCTTTTTGTTAAATCTTCATTAAAATTAAAAAAAAAAGATTTAGGGACCTCGATATCATGTGATGGAGTTTGTTTAACCTTATCCTCTGTTAAAAAAAATATTCAAGGTTTCTATTTATCAAATGAAACTCTTAAAAGATCGAAATTTCAAAATATTAAAAAAAGAGACATTATAAATCTTGAACTACCTTTGAAATATGGTCAAAATATATCAGGTCACATTTGTCAAGGTCATGTTGATACCGTTGGAATAGTTAATAAAATTACTAAATCAGATAAGTCGATTATTTTTGACATCTCGATTGATAATAAATTCAAAAAAGATTTAATAGAGAAAGCATCTATATTAATTAATGGTGTTTCATTAACAATTTCGAAGATAACAAAAAAAGGTTTTAAATTATGGATAATTCCACACACTTTAAAACTAACTAATTTAAACAATTTAAAAAAAAAGGATAAAGTAAATATTGAAATAGATATTTTGTCAAAATATGTGAAGAGATATGTCAAAAAAAAATAGTTACTCAAACATTGAAACAATTATTCATACCGCTAAAAAAGGTGGAATGTATATATTAGTGGATGATGAAAATCGAGAAAATGAAGGTGACCTTGTTTTTTGTGCTTCCGACGTAGATCAAAAAAAAATAAATTTTATGGCTAAAAATGGCAGGGGTTTAATTTGCCTAACTTTAAATAATACACAGGCAAAAAAATTAAATTTAAATTATATGGCCCCAGTTAATCAATCAAGAAACCAAACAGCTTTCACAGTGTCAATTGAGGCTAGGAAAGGTATTTCAACAGGTATTTCTGCCAGAGATAGGGCAAAAACTATTAAAGTTGCAACAAGAAGAAATGTAAAAAAAAAAGATATTGTTTCACCGGGACATGTTTTTCCAATAATTGGTAGAGAGGGAGGGGTATTAGTTAGAGCAGGACATACAGAGGCATCAATCGATATCTCTAAACTAGCTAAGAAAAATCCAGCAGCAGTTATTTGTGAAATAATGAATGAAGATGGCACAATGGCTAGGGGACAAGATCTAATCAAATTTGCTGATAAGTTTAATCTTAAAATTGGGAAAATTGAGGATCTAATATCTTACAGACTAAAAAAAGAGAAACTTATTAAATTAAAAAAAACTTCAAAAATCAAAATACAAAAACAAATTTATAAAATTAAAATTTATGAAAATATAATTGATGGTTCAGAACATTTTGCTTTAATTAAAGGAAACTTAAAAAAAAAAATATCAACTAGACTAAGAGTAATTTCTTCAAATGTTGTTGAAAATTATTTAATTAGTCAAAAAATTCCAAATTCATTTAATAAGACAATTAATTACTTTAAAAAATTTAATAATTGTGTACTTATTTTTATAAGAGATCCAAATTTGAAATCAGTATCACAAACCTTAAAAAAACATAAAAATAATGAAAACAATAAAATGGGACAAGATAAATTAATAAAAACCTACGGTATAGGAGCGCAAATAATTAAATCGCTTGGTATTAAGAATATGATATTGGTTACAAGATCAAGAAAAAAAGTTGTTGGTCTTGATGGATATGGAATTAAAATTGTCAAACAAGAAATTTTAAAATGAAAAAAAAAATATTAGTTGTAATAGCAAATTATTATACAAATATTGCAGATGAGTTATTAAAAAGTGCTCTAAATGAGTTAAAAAATATTCATCAAACAAAAATTATAAATGTACCAGGTGTTTTTGAAATTCCTGTGACTATTTCAAAATTTATAAAAAAATTTGATGCCGCAATAGCTTTAGGCTGTGTCATCAAAGGAGAAACACCTCACTTTGATTTTATTTCTTCTGCAACCACAGATGCAATAATGAAAATAAGTATTGATACTAAGAAGCCAGTTGGAAATGGTGTAATAACATGTTTAAATAAAAAACAAGCAGAAGCACGTGGTAAAAAAGGTAAAGAAGCCGCAAAAGCTGTTTTATCAGTATTATCTCAAAAATAATGAAACTTCATTATTCTCCAAAAAAAAATCCCAGAGTAATAGTAATTCAAAAAATTTACTCAAAAACCTTTAATAAAGAAGAGAAAATAACTTTTGAAAAACATAGATTTAAAAAATTTATAAAAGATGTTGTTTTAGGTACTTTAGAAAGAGACGAAGTATTATATGAAGAAATAAATAAATCATTAAATGATATAAAATTTCAAAATATGGATAAAATTTTACAAACAATAATTAAAAGTGCTGCTTATGAATTATTGTATAAAACCAAAATCCCTAAAAAAATTATTATCAAGGAATATTTAAATGCATCAAACTTTTTTATTGATAGCTCTAAAACAAAATATTTAAATGCTTTGCTTGATAAAATCTCAAAAGAAGTCAGAAAAAATAATGAATGAGTTCGAAATTATTAATAATTATTTTAGAAAACTAGCGACCAGTAAAGCATCCTTAAATCTTAATGATGATATTTTTTTTGATAAAAAAAATAAATTAGCAGTTTCAACAGACACTTATTTTGAAAAAATACATTTTTTAAATTTTAAAAAGCCTGGTCAGGTTATAAGAAAAATAATAAGATCCTCTATATCTGACCTAATATGTAAAGGCGTTTATCCAAAATACATCTTCATTTGTGCATCGGGAAATAAGCATAATTTCACAAAAAATAATTTGGCACAAATATCAAATTCTATTAAATCAGAGCAAAATAAATTTAAAATTTCTATTGGAGGAGGTGATACAGTTAAGTCAAACAAATTATCATTTTCAATTACCTCGATAGGGTACGCCTCTACAATTATTTATCGTAATAAAGCAAAAAAAAATGATGACATATATGTAACGGGAAATTTAGGGGACAGCTTCACTGGATTATCTATTTTAAAAAATATAATTAGGACTAATAGTCGGTTAGAAAAATATTTTATCGATAAGTACTTTTCTCCTGAATTACAAATAAAATTTATTAAAAAATTAAAACAAGTTGCTAGCTCTTCAATAGATATTTCAGATGGTTTATTTGCTGACTTAAAAAAACTTATTAATAAACAAAAGTTATCATATAAAATTTATCTTAACAAAATACCTATCTCCAAGCAGTTATTAAAATTAATTTTAAATAAAAAATTTAAAAAAATTAAATTTATATCTAATGGTGATGATTATCAGATTTTATTTACAGCACCCAAGTTCAATCAAAAAAAAATTAAGGATTTTTCACTCAAAAATAAGATTCGAATAACTAAAATTGGAACAATGACAGATAATAAGCATAAATCTATTATTCTAGATGGCGCTGGAAGACGAATATCGCTTAAAAACAAAGGATATTTTCATACTTTTTGACCAAGTTAAACGTTGCCTTTTATAATCTTTTTTGTATTGTCCGATTTTTAATAATTAATAAATAATTAAATCTAGGAATTAAAATGAACTCATCAGTAGAAACAATATTAATTTACACAATATTAGCAGGATTATTATCAATAGTTTATGGTTTTTTTACAGGTAAACAAATTTTAAATGCAAGTTCGGGCAATGATAAAATGCGGGACATAGCTTCAGCTATTCAGATTGGTGCAAAAGCTTATTTAAACAGACAGTATAAAACCATAGCCATTGTCGGTGTTGTTGTCTTAATAATAATTAGTTATGCTTTTAGTATTCTTGTAGGACTTGGTTATTTAATTGGTGCTGCCCTTTCAGGAATTGCTGGCTATGTTGGGATGTTAGTATCAGTAGAGGCTAATGTAAGAACAGCAGAGGCATCAAGAAAAGGTTTATCTAATGGGTTATCTGTAGCTTTCAAATCTGGTGCAGTAACAGGGATGCTTGTTGCTGGATTAGCTTTACTTGCTATTGCTGTTTATTATTATTTATTATTAAAATTTAATATAAACGAGAGAGAGATAGTTAATGCACTTGTTGCACTTGGATTTGGCGCTTCATTAATATCAATTTTTGCTAGACTAGGTGGTGGAATATTCACAAAAGGTGCAGATGTAGGTGCAGATCTCGTAGGAAAAGTTGAAGCTGGGATACCAGAGGACGATCCAAGAAATCCAGCTGTTATTGCTGATAATGTTGGTGATAATGTAGGAGACTGCGCAGGTATGGCAGCTGATTTGTTTGAAACATATGCTGTAACTATAGTTGCAACCATGGTTCTTTCATCTATCTTTTTTGTAAATGATTTAAATATGATGATTTATCCTTTGACTATTGGTGGTGTTTGTATTCTTACCTCAATATTAGGTACTTTCTTTGTTCGATTGGGTAATAGTAAAAATATTATGGCAGCCTTATATAAAGGCTTTGTCGCTACAGCAATTTCTTCTTTAATTTTGTTATATCCCCTAACAGATTATGTAATTGGTTTTACTACAGAGTATAGTGTAAATGGAATTTTATTTAATGGCAAAAGTCTTTATTATTGTGGTGTAATTGGTTTGGTTATTACGGGTCTGATAATTTGGGTCACAGAATATTATACAGGAACTAATTATAGACCTGTTAAGAGTGTAGCTAGTTCATCAACAACTGGTCATGGAACGAATGTAATTCAAGGTCTTGCAGTTTCATTAGAAGCGACTGCTATACCAGCACTTATTATTGTATCAGGTATATTACTTACTAATTATATTGCTGGACTGTATGGTATTGCAATAGCAGTTACTACTATGCTTGCATTAGCAGGAATGGTTGTTGCCTTGGATGCATATGGACCAGTTACAGACAATGCTGGTGGTATAGCAGAAATGTCAAAATTACCAAATAACGTTCGTAAAACTACAGATGCATTAGATGCAGTAGGTAACACTACTAAAGCAGTTACTAAAGGATATGCCATTGGTTCCGCAGGGTTAGGCGCTCTAGTTCTTTTCGCAGCTTATACAGAAGATATTAAACATTTTTCAAAAGAAGCTGGATCTAAATTAGAGGGAATTGTTGTAACGTTTGATTTATCCAATCCATATGTAGTCGTAGGTTTGTTAATAGGTGGTATGTTACCATATTTATTTGGTTCGATGGGAATGCAAGCTGTTGGAAGAGCAGGTGGGGCTGTTGTTATAGAAGTTAGAAGACAATTTAAAAAATTTCCAGGCATCATGAAAAGAAAACAAAAACCTGACTATGCTAGGCTTGTTGATCTGTTAACTGTTGCAGCAATTAAAGAAATGATAATACCTTCTTTGTTACCAGTATTATCTCCAATAGTTTTATATTTTATAATTTTTGCTATTGGTGGACAAGTTGCTGCATTAGCATCAGTAGGTGCAATGTTACTTGGTGTAATCATCACAGGATTATTTGTTGCTGTATCAATGACAGCTGGAGGTGGTGCATGGGATAATGCTAAAAAATACATTGAAGATGGAAATTATGGTGGTAAAGGCTCAGAAGCTCATAAAGCTGCAGTAACAGGCGACACTGTTGGAGATCCTTACAAAGATACTGCTGGTCCTGCTGTAAACCCGATGATAAAAATAACTAATATAGTTGCATTACTCTTACTTGCTGTAATTGCTGGATAATTATTTTTTTTTCATTGGTTCGTTTATTTTTTGTCTCATACTAGATAAAAAATCATAAACAAATGATCTTTTTCTGTAAACTGAGTCTGTTGAAGCAGTTGCAAATTGTATATCCTTCATTGTATTTTTATCGTAAAACTTTTTGTCGGCTAAAAGTCCAAATTCATCTATTTCAAGCACTAAAACATTATTAACTATTAATTTTTCTTTTCCGAGTTTATATATTGATCCCGTCGATATTTTTCTTTCAATATATATCCAAATGTCGGTGTCAAATGAACTTTTAGTCGAAGGCTCACCAAGTAATTTTAAAATATCATTTCTATTTGTATTGTTAATTTCAAGATTTTTATGCTTTTTGTCTAAAAAATGAACCCCGTGGTGTTTTACTACTTTATTAGTTGAGCAACTTAAAATAAAAATAAATATAAAGATAAATATATATTTCATGAACAATAATTATATTAACATTTATAACAATTTAGTAAATTTCTCTAGAAATAAAAAAATATTCGAAATTTTTACTAAAAATGATACATTTTCTGATCGTTTAACCATCTTATTATTTCACTTAGGCTTCTTCATTAAAAATTACAAAAGTGAGATCAGCAAAAATGAAATGCAGAACATATATGACTATATTTTTCGCCAACTAGAGCTAAGTATTCGTGAAATTGGCTATGGCGATGCATCAATAAATAAAAAAATGAAAAATTACTTAAATGTTTTTCACTCCATTTTAGACAAAGTTGAAAGGTGGGAAGCTTTCTCAGAAAAAGATAAAGAAGAAATATTTAAAAGCTATGTTAATTTTGATGGAAATTTAACATATTTAATTGATTATTTTGAAAAATATAGAAAATTCTTATCAAAAAAACCTTTTCATTTCTTTACAAAAGGTGTAATTAAAAATAATTTTTAATTATGGCTGTACCAAAACGTAAAACTACAAAATCAAGAGCTGGAAAAAGGAGATCCCATATTCGTGTTTCTCCAAAAAACGTTATTGAAGACAAAAAAAGTGGTGAATATAGATTATCTCACCATTTAGATTTAAAAACCGGCATGTATAAAGGCAGACAAATTCTAGATCCTAAAGAATAATATATTTATAATACATTTAATGTCTAAAAACATAACAATTGCGGTTGATGCAATGGGTGGAGATGGATCTCCAAAAAAAATTATTGATGGAATAGCTGATAAAGAAAAAATTTTAAGTAATTTGCCTTCAGGTTTGAGTAAAGATGTTTATGAAATTTTTGATACGAAAAATAATGTCAAAGGAACCGATACTCCACTAGAGGCTGCTAAAAGGGGTAAAGATACCAGTATGTGGCTTGCTATAGAAAGTGTAAAAAATAAAGAAGCTGATGCAATTATATCAGCTGGAAACACTGGTGCGTTATTAGTCATTGCTAAATTAAATCTTAAAATGATTGAAAATATAGATAAACCTGCGCTTTCAGCATTATGGCCAAATGAAAAAGGGATGAGTGTAGTCTTAGATCTTGGAGCTAATATTGAATGTAGTGATAAAAATCTAATTGACTTTGCAGTAATGGGATCTTCAGTTTTTAAATCTTTATACCCAAATGAAATTGCAAAAGTAGCTTTACTAAATATTGGATCAGAGGAAATGAAGGGGAATGAGGTAATAAAAGAAACATATCAAAAATTAAACAGGATAAAAAGTTCAGATTATGAATTTAAAGGTTACATTGAAGGTAATAATTTAATGAAAGGTGATGTAAATGTAATCGTTTCAGATGGTTTTACCGGGAATATTGCTCTTAAAACTGCAGAGGGCACTGCTAATTTTATAACAAAAGAACTAAAAAAAACTTTTACTAACAATATTATTGGTAAACTTTCAGGATTAATTAATTATTTTAATTTCAAAAAATTTAAAAAAAGACTAGATCCAAGACTTTATAATGGAGCTATTTTTATAGGCTTAGACTCACCAGTTATAAAAAGTCATGGTGCTACTGATTATATAGGTTTTTCTAATTCTCTATCTGTTTGTGAAAAAATCGTTAGAGGTGACTTAATCTCTAAAATTAAAAGTAATATTGCTTGATGAGAATTAATTTAACCAAAAAAGATATTATCAATGCCATTTATATGCAGATTGGTTTTTCAAAAAAAATAGCTGATAATCTATTTGATGATATAATTGAAAGCATAATTGAAAATTTAATTGAGCATAAAAAAATAAAAATTTCTAATTTTGGAACATTTATTATTAGAGAAAAAAAAAGTAGACCTGGGATAAACTTTCAAACCAAAGAAAAAAAATTGATAAAGGAACGTAAGGTAATTTTATTTAAACCTTCAAAAGAATTTAAAAATTTTATAAATGAAAACGATCAATAAACTTGAAAAAGCATATAAAACTATTAGCGAAGTCGCTGAAATCTTGAATTTACGTGATAAAAAAAGTGGAAAGTTAAGCACGCATACTATCCGATTTTGGGAAAAAAATTTTAAACAAATCAAACCTAAAGTTTTTAATTCAAAAAGAAGATATTATGATCAAAATAGTATAGAAATGTTAAAAAAAATTAAATTATCTATAAGTATTCCTGATAAAAATATAAAATTTAAATTAACTAAAATTTTAAAAATTATAAAAGAAATAAAAGATATAAATTAATGGCAAAAAAAACACATGTTAAAGTAAGATTGGTACCTGAAGCTAAACCAGATAGTCCTTTTTTTTATTATGTTAAAAAACCGGCAGGTGGAGAAAAAGCAAAGGTTAAGTTAAAAGCTAGAAAATATAATCCAAGCACCAGAAAACATGAAATTTTTGTGGAGAAAAAATTGCCTCCACATAGCAAATAGTTTATTTTTTTTTAAAGTTTCTTTTCTCGTAGTCTATATACGACCAAATCATATTTTTCCAAATTCTATTGGTGATTTTAGGGTCTATCTTTTTCTGAATTGATTTATTTTTTATTTTCTTAAGGATAAACGATATTCTTTTTTTATCTATTATTTCATTTTTATATTTTTTTAATTTAAGAACTTCATTGACTAAAAGAGTTCTTTTTTTAATTATATTAAGAAGTGTATTATCGAGTTTATCTAGTTTATTCCTTACTTTTGATAATTTACTTTTATTTAATGGCGACATTTATACAATTGGTTGAATGATAAATTATTATATTTATAAAGCATGTTTGTAAATAGTGATATCAAAACTAAGGCGATTACATATTGGTTATTAACCATTTATTTATTATTGATCTTTATGATTGCTATAGGTGGATTAACTAGACTTACTGATTCTGGTCTATCAATTACTCAATGGGAATTATTTAAAGGTATTTTGCCTCCTATAAATTCAAACGAATGGAATATATATTTTGAAAAGTATAAAAAAATTCCTGAATTTATTTATTTAAATAGTGATATTTCATTAAACGAATTTAAATTTATTTTTTATTGGGAGTATTTTCACAGATTACTTGGGAGAATTATTGGTTTAGTTTGTATAATACCATTAATATATTTTTTTTTTAAATATAAAAATAAAAATATCTCGATGTACAAATATACAGCAATATTTTTTTTAGTTTGTTTGCAGGGAATTGTTGGTTGGTACATGGTTGAGAGCGGTTTAGTTGATAGAGTAGATGTGAGCCACTATAGACTTGCAACACATTTATCTTTAGCTTTTGTGATATTATCTCTTACTCTATGGTATATATTTCAAAATTTACAGATAAAATCTTTTCATAATAAAATTTCATCTTCGCTAGTTCTTTCAATTTTTATATTAATATTTTTACAAATTATTTTAGGTGCATTTCTTGCTGGTTTAGATGGTGGGTTAATTTACAATACATGGCCCGATATGAATGGAGATTTTTTACCAAATGATAGTAATGCAAAACTGATTTTTTCCTTAGAGGCATTTAGCACACCTTCAATTGTTCAATTTATTCATAGAAACATTGCTTATATTTTAATGCTTCTAGTTTTTTATTTTAATTACGTTTATATAAAGAGCAGATTACCAATAAAACCCTTATTGATTTTCGATTTAGCAATTTGTTTTCAAATTATTTTAGGAGTTGTAACATTACTATCTGGTGCAAAAATTATATATGCATCTTTGCACCAAATAGGATCAATATTAGTTGTAAGTAGTTTTTTATTTATTTTATATAAAAATTTTAAAACTAACTTACCGCTTTCAGGTTAGGCTTACCAGATGCACTTAGTGCTTGATCTAAATCAGCTATTATATCATCTGGATGTTCAATACCTATAGATAATCTTACATAACCAGGTGTAACTCCCGCAGCTAGAAGCTCTTCAGGTGTTAATTGACTATGTGTTGTTGTTGCGGGATGTATTGCTAAACTTCTTGCATCCCCAATATTAGCTACATGGTAAAACATTTTTAAAGCCTCAATAAACTTTTTACCAGCTTCGACTCCACCCTTAACTTCAATACCAACAAGAGCACCGTTTCCGCCTTTAAGATATTTTTTAGACCGTGCTGCTATATCTCCCTTATGAAGTGTTGGATAGATTACTCTTTCAACATTTTTATGTTTGCTTAAAAAAGCTACCGCTTTTTCAGCATTAGAACAATGTTGTTTCATTCTTAATGGAGCTGTTTCAAGTCCTTGAATTATTCCCCATGCATTATCTGGAGCTAATGGAGCGCCCAAGTCTCTTAGCAAACATACTCTGGCTCTTACTGCAAAAGCTACATTTGCACCAGTTAACTGAGGAACAACTTCTCCCCATACAGCACCACCATAACTAGCATCAGGTTCATTAAACATTGGTTGTCTTTTTTTATCTGCTGTCCAGTCAAAGTTTCCTCCGTCAACCAAACAACCACCAATTACAGTGCCGTGTCCACCAATAAATTTAGTTAATGAATGAACTACTACTGCTGCACCATGCTCGATTGGTTTACATATTACAGGAGCTGCTGTGTTGTCCATTATTAATGGTATATTATGTTTTCTTCCAATATCAGAAACTTCTTTTATAGGAAAAACTCTTAAATATGGATTAGGAAGAGTTTCAGCATAAAAACACCTTGTTCTTTCATCGATTAATTTTTCAAAATTTTTTGGATCAGAAGGATCAGCATATCTACATTCAATACCAAGTTTTTTTAGAGTGTGTGTAAATAAGTTTACTGTTCCACCGTATAAATCTGTTGAACTTATAAAATTATCTCCTGATTGACAGACATTCATAATAGCAAAAGTAGATGCAGCTTGACCCGAGCCAACTGTAACACATGCTAGTCCACCTTCTAATGCAGCAACTCTTTTTTCAAGTACATCATTAGTTGGATTCATGATCCTTGTGTAAATGTTACCAAACTCTTTTAAAGCAAATAAATTTGCAGCATTATCGGTATTCTTAAATTGATAAGATGTAGTTCTATATATTGGCACTGCTACAGAAGTGGTAGATGGATCACTTCTATAATCACCACCATGTAAAGCTATTGTTTCTGGATTTTTACTCATTTTTGTTTCCTCCCTAATTTATTGAAATTCAATTTTATTATAGTTTAAGTTATGGAAGCAAGAGCTAAAAAGGGCTTTATTACTTAACTTTTGTAGTAATTTAGAGGACCTATTAATTGACAAACAATACTTTTATAAGTATTAATCCCGCATCCATGACTAAATTTATAAAAAAATCTGAGATAACCTCAAAATGGTACGAGATTGATGCTAATAACGCTGTTGTTGGTAGACTTGCTACAGTGGTATCAAAAATTTTAAGAGGCAAAAACAAAGCTACATATACTCCACATATGGATACAGGAGATTTTGTAATAGTTAAAAATATAGAAAAAATAAAATTTACTGGAAGTAAATTTCAAAACAAAAAATATTATAAACACACTGGTTATCCGGGGGGTATAAAAGAGATAACTCCAGAAAAATTAACTGAAAAAAATAAACCCGATGAAATTTTAAAATTAGCAGTGAAAAGAATGCTACCAAAAGGACCATTAGCAAAAAAACAGCTCACAAAATTAAAAATTTATTCAGGAAGTGACCATCCGCATGTATCACAGAGTCCAGTTGTATTGAATTTATCAAATTTAAACAGAAAAAATATTATAAAAAATTAAATGGAAACAGCATCAAACTCTCAGACAACAAAATCTAAAATGGATATTGAAGGAAGTAAGTATGCTACAGGTAGAAGAAAAACATCTATCGCTAAAATCTGGCTTAAGAAAGGAAATGGCAATATTTCAATTAATGGTAAAGATTACAAAGATTACTTTAAAAGAGCTAACCATAAAATGCAATTATTGAGACCTCTCGAAATCTTAAATGTTTCTACTTCATATGATGTAAAATGCAATGTGAAGGGAGGTGGACTATCAGGTCAAGTTGGAGCTTTAGTTCATGGTATTTCAAAGGCTTTAGTATTATTTGATGCAAATTCGAAGACTACACTTAAAAAAGAAAAACTGACCACGAGAGATTCTAGGGCAGTTGAAAGAAAAAAATACGGTCATAGAAAAGCTAGACGAAGTTTTCAGTTCTCTAAAAGATAATACTTTTTTTAATTTAAACTGTTATAATATAAAATGGCTAAACTTAATGTATTAGTTGCTGGATGCACTGGTTATATTGGTATTCAATTAATCAAACTCTTGATTAATCACAAGAGAGTAAAAATTAAATATCTTTGTGGAAATTCATCTGTTGGAAAGAAAATTTCCTTTTTTGATAAATCTATTAAGAAAAAATTACCAAAAATAACTAAATTTAATAAAAATAAATTAAAAGATGTTGACCTCATCTTTACAGCATTACCAAATGGTGAAGCACAACTTATATCAAGAAATTTAAATAAAAATAATGTTTTAATTGATCTAGCAGCTGACTTTAGACTGAGTGCTAAAGACTACCTTAAATGGTATAAACAAAAACATAAAGCTCAAATAAATATTAAAAAAAGTATTTATTCATTACCCGAACTTAACTCAAAGAATTTAAAAAAATTTCAAATTTTATCTTGCCCAGGATGTTACCCAACATCAATTTTATTACCACTTGTCCCACTTGTTAAAAAAAATATGATTAATTTGAAAAACATTATTATAGACTCTAAATCTGGTTATTCAGGTGCAGGGAGAGGTGTCCATAAAAAATACAAAAATAAAAACTTATATGAGTCGCTTAGTGCATATGGTGTAGGTTTTCATAGACATAATTCTGAAATTCAAAACGAATTAAATTTAGCATCTAATAAAAAAATAAATTTTAGTTTTACACCACATTTAACACCAATGTTTAGAGGTATCCTAACAACAATATATGTAGATATGAATAAAAATATTACCCAAGATAAAATTTATAAAACACTTATAAATTTCTATAAAAATGATTATTTTATAAAAATAATGAGTAAAAATACTTATTTAAGTACAAATGATGTTATTAACACTAATTATTGTAAAATATCAAGCTTTTATTTTTACTTACTTCATGTATGTCTAGTAAGAAAGTTGATACAAGCTCTTTTAATGAAAATAATTTGTATGATTTATCAATTGAAGAATATAAAGAAATGTTAAAAAATTATAATAATAATAAAGATTTTCCAGATATAGAAAACTAAAATGAAAAAAAATTACAATATTGCTATAGTTGGATTAGGCCAAGTTGGTCTTTATCTTTATAATGAATTAAAAATAAAGAAAAAAGACATTGAAACAAAAACAGGTAAACAAATAAAAATTGTAGCTATCTCAGCAAAAAATAAAAATAAAAAAAGGAAATTTAAAATTGATAAAAAAATTTTTTATAGTAATCCACTAAATATTTTTAAAAATAAAATTGATATTTTAATTGAGTGCATTGGTCTTTCTGATGGAATTTCAAAATCTATTGTTGAAAAAGCTTTAAATAAAAAAATACACGTAATCACACCAAATAAAGCTCTTATTTCAAAACACGGTGACAAACTATCTGAAATTGCGGAAAAGAAAAAAGTGAATCTAGAATTCGAAGCTTCTGTTGGAGGAGGTATACCTATTCTTAGAACAATTAAAGAAGGTCTTGCAACAAATAAAATTTCAAAAGTTTATGGAATCTTAAATGGCACATGTAATTATATATTATCAGAAATGGAAATTACTAAAGATAGTTTCCAAAATGTTTTAAAAAAAGCACAGAAACTAGGTTATGCCGAACCTGGAAATCCAAAATTAGATCTTAACGGTTATGATGCTATGGCGAAGGTTAAAATCTTATCAGCACTTTCTTTTAATAAAACAATATCATCTAATAAATCCCTTATGGAAGGAATAGAGAATATCGAAAGCAAAGATTTTGATATAGCTGAACAACTTAATTTAAGGATAAAATTACTTGGTATAACTGAAATAATTGATAATAAATTATTTGAAAGAGTGCACCCGTGTTTAGTCAAAAATAATACGTATATTGCTAATGTATCTGGTGTAATGAATGCTGTTATATTAGATGGCAAGCCAGTTGGTGAAAGTGTTTTACAAGGGGAGGGTGCTGGACCTGGACCCACTTCATCTGCCTTAATGTCGGATCTTTTATCAATACTAAGAGGTAATATAAAATACCCATTTGGTATTTCTTCAAAAAAAAGAAAAAAAATACAAATTTATGACTCAAACAATTATGTTAATTCACTTTATCTTAGATTTGAGGTGAAGGATAAACCAGGTGTTTTATCGCAAATTACTAAGCAATTAGCAAAATATAAAATTTCGATACAAAGATTAATACAAATTCCTGATAATTCTAAGAAAAAAGCTTCAATTATAATCATCACACACAATGTAAAAGAATATTTTTCAAAAAAATGTTTAAATTCATTTAGGTCAAATAAAAATATAATCAAGAAACCTATAGTAATAAGACTATTTTAATGGAAATCTATATCAAACTTTTTGAGGTAGTGTTTCCAGTATTCTTTGTTGTTGGTATTGGGTATTATTTAGGTAAAAAAAACCCAAAAATTGATACTAAATTTATCACAAATTTTGCAGCTAATATTGGTACTCCAGCAATGGTTATTTACGCCGTTACTTCAACCGGAATTAATTTTGAAATATTTAGAAACTATTTTTGGTACTATTTACTCGCAATTATCTGTTTCTCAATTGTTGGTATAATTAATCTTTTTTTAATTAATACAAAAGATATAATAAGAGAATTGCCACCTTTAATCTTTCCAAATACTGGAAATATGGGCTTGCCAATTTGTTTATTTGCTTATGGATCACAAGGATTAGGAGTTTCTGCTTCTATTACTTCTTTAATTATTTTAATGCATTTTACCGTTGGTGTTTTTTTAGCAGATAGAAAATTTAATTTAGATGTAATAATTAAAAATCCTCCTTTTTATGCAATTATTTTTTCAGCTATAGTACTATTTTACGAAATTGATATGCCAGTGTTTGTAATAAATACAACAGAGTGGTTAATGTATGCAACTATCTTCTTAATATTAATGTCTCTTGGTATAGCATTAACTAGATTAAAGGTTTTTTCCTTAAATAAAGCGGTAATATCATCCATAACTAGAATGTTTATTGGACCATTAATTGGTATTGGATTGATTTGGTTTTTTGATTTGGAAGGTTTTGCTGCCGGAGTTCTATTAATACAATGTTCAATGCCAAGTGCAGTATTGAATTATTTGGTTGGTTCAATTTATTCTCCTAAAAAAGTTGTTGATAGCGTGGCCAGCACTATTGTTGTATCAACATTGATGTCTTTTATAACTATTCCTATTGTAGTATATTTTGCTTTAAGATACTTTTCTTAAATGAAGGCAATAATTTTGAACCTTTCGGCCTGGGCATTATTGCCATTTATGGATGCTATTGCAAAATATCTTTCATCTGAACTATCATTTTTTCAAATAACTTGGGCAAGATATTTTTTTACAGTATTTTGGACTTTGCCTTTAATGTATTTTTTTTTCAGGAAGAATTTAACTTTTTCCGAGAATCCAAAATTGCAAATTATTAGAGGTTTGACTTTATTTTCTGCAAATATTTGTTTCTTCTATTCAATTTCAATTATTTCAATGGCTAAGGCTTTAACATTAGCATTTGTAGCTCCACTTATAACGACAGCATTATCTCCTTTTTTTTTAAAAGAAAAAGTTGGAGTAAGGAGATGGGCAGCAGTTCTAATTGGTTTTTTAGGAAGTTTAATAGTAATTAGACCAGGATATTTAGATTTTAATTTAGCCACTTTAGCAGGTTTAGGTACTGGATTTTTTTATGGAATATATTTAGTAATAACTAGAAAATTACATTCAACAGATAATCCACTATTAACATTATTACTTACTGGTGTAGTAGGGGCTTTCATTTCATCATTTTTTGTTCCAGTTGTTTGGATAAATCCAACTATAAATCAATGGATATGGTTAGGTATAATGGGAATTTTTGCTTGTTTAGGACATATATGTTTAATTTACTCACTCAGATATGCTGATGCCTCTAAATTAGCTCCTTTTGGTTATTTCGAGATAATTCCAAACATAATATTGGGATATTTAATATTTAACGATTTTCCGGATGTTTGGACATTTACTGGACTTACAGTAATTTGCCTTTCTGGATATTATGTATTCAGAAGAGAATTAATTTTAAAAAATTTAAAAGGTAATATAAACTTACCTAAATACTAATATTTTACTTTAATATTATACTGTAAATATGTG
>LUMQ01000092.1_pt1 | contig 23767 bp, 18 predicted proteins | sample 729621 | NCBI WGS metagenome assembly LUMQ01 (sample SAMN03860259, study PRJNA289734) | marine metagenome | biome: seawater column; feature: ocean; material: water; isolation source: Red Sea water column Station 12 - depth 25m | place: Saudi Arabia: Red Sea | collected 2011-10-15 | depth 25 m | reverse complement strand
ATGCTGAAGTAATAGGCGCTGGACTTTCCGCTGATGCTTATCACATGACAGCCCCTCATCCTGATGGAAATGGAGCGATTGCAGTTATGAAAAACTGCTTAAATGATGCTGGAATCAAGCCTGAAGATGTTGATGTAATTAATATGCATGGAACATCAACACCTCTTGGCGATAAGGCTGAGGCAAAAGCTATAAAACAAGTTTTTGGTGAGCACTCATATAATATAAATATAAACTCTACAAAATCGATGACTGGACATTTGCTAGGTGCTGCCGGTGCTATTGAAGCAATTTCGTGTATTTTATCAATGAAAAACAGTATCGTTCCCCCAACAATAAATCATTTTACAGATGATCCAGAAATTGATCCTAAAATGAACTTTACTTTTAATAAAGCGCAAAGCCGGGAGGTTAATTTTGCTTTAAGCAACACTTTTGGTTTTGGAGGTCATAATGCTTGCATAGCTTTAAAGAAACATACTTGAAAATAATACAAAATGGGGAAATTAAAATTAAACCATTTTGCTCTAGATGATAATTTTCATTTGATTGCTATCCATAGCAATAGTGAACTGTTCAAAATTGCTTTTGAAATAAATAATAGGCTTAAAGTTTCTCTCAAAAGAATAGAAGATGTTTCTTTTAAAGATAAAAAGGCATATCATTCGATTTACAAGTATGAATCCTTAAAATATGATTCTAAAATGTTTTTGTTTTCAAACAAATCAACGCTAGAAGAGAATCAAATTTCTCAAGAGCTACTCTTTCGTGACTTATCACAATTAAATTTTATACTCAGTGAATTTCCTAAGGCAGAATATTTTTTGAAAATTGAACAAGGAGAATTTGATATTACATGGCTTATAAATAATTTGAAAATGTGTTCAGGCATTCTATCCTGCTATAAGGTGGAAATCAAGAACGAAAAGTCAAAATATAACCTTATTTTTGAGTAATGAAATTTAAGAAAACTAAAATCATTGCAACTCTTGGTCCCGCTTCTTCGAGTAGAGAAATGATAAAAAAGCTGATAAAATCTGGAGTAGATGTTTTGAGGGTTAATTTCTCCCATGCCACTCATGATGAAGTAGAGAGAATTGTTGACATTGTAAATGACTTAAGAAATGAGCTGGGATCAAATGTATCCTTGCTAGGAGATTTACAAGGTCCCAAAATCAGAATTGGTGAACTTGAAAACGATATTGAATTAAAAAAGAATCAGTCTTTATCAATTTGCTCAAATCTTTCTGAGAGCAATGGTGTTGATAAGATTTTTATAAGCTACCCCTCTTTTGCTAAAGATGTTAAGCCTGGTGAGAATATATTGGTAGATGATGGAAAATTAATATTTAAAGTTATCTCAACTAATAAAAAAGACACTGTTGACATAAAGGTTGTTCAAGAAGGTGTGTTGAAACCCAGAAAAGGTGTTAATCTTCCAAACACTAAGATTTCTCAGCCTGCTTTAACTGAAAAAGATATTGATGATGCAAAATTTGCTGTAAAAAAATCATTTGATTGGATTGCGCTCTCTTTTGTGAGATCAAAAAAGGATGTTTTACAGCTAAGAGAACTAATTGAGTCTCAGTGTGATTACCATATTCCGATTATTTCTAAAATTGAAAAACCTCAAGCAATTGAAAAAATTGATAGCATTATAAAGGTCTCTAATGGAATTATGGTCGCAAGAGGCGATCTTGGAATTGAAATTCCTGCAGAAGAAGTTCCTTTAAATCAAAAGAAAATTGTTGCTAAATGTAAAAAAAGAGGCATTCCTGTTATTATTGCTACTCAAATGATGGAATCCATGATTGATAGCTTAACTCCTTCTAGAGCTGAGGTTAATGATGTTGCCAACTCGGTAATGGATGGTGCTGACGCCATAATGTTGTCAGGCGAAACTTCAATGGGAAAATATCCTTGTGAAGTGGTGAAAAAAATTGGAGATATTATTCATGGTGTTGAAGATTCTCCATTAATTAAAATTCCAGTTGATTTGCCAGAGATTAAATCTGACAGGCTGATTACTAAATCTATTTGTAAAAATGCAGCAACAATTGCGAACGAAATTGGCGCTTCGGCTATTTGCACTTTAACAAATAGCGGCTATACAGGATGGCAAATTTCATCTTGGAGGCCTTCCGCTTTAGTTATTGTCTTTACATCAAATAAAAAGATTTTGACTCAAATGAATTTGCTTTGGGGGGTAAAAGGAGTTTATTATAACAACTTTGAAAGCACTGATAAAACTGTAGAGGAAGTAAATTCCTTGGCATTAGAAAATAAATACATTAAAAAAGGTGATTATGTAATTAACCTTGCTGCAATGCCTATTTATGAAAAAGGTCAGGTCAACACTCTAAGAATTACAAAGATTTAAAAAGCTTAAATGGAAACTCAACGCCAAAGAAAGGTAAGCTCTTTACTGAAAAAAGATTTGTCTAATATTATTCAAGCTTTATTCAGGGAGCACACTAGGCATAATCTTCTGATAAGCGTTACTAAAGTAAATGTTTCAATTGATCTATCGCATGCAAAAGTTTATGTGAGCGTATTCCCATCAAACATGGCCTCAAAATCTATTAGCTTTTTACAAAAAAAAGGGCTAGAAGTGAAAAAAAAGTTTTCTTCTCTTGCTAAAAATCAGCTTCGTGTTATCCCTGATTTTGAATTTTACATTGATGATTCTTTAGATTATATAGATGAAATTGACAAGGCATTAAAAGAAGGAGATAACCCAATTAAATAAAAAGTTGAAGCCTACCAATTTTCTTGCATTCAAATATCTGTTTTCTAAAACAAGGTTCAATATAGTTTCTATCATCTCATTGTTTTCAATAGTGGTTTTAAGCGTTTCTTATTTTTCTTTCACTGTAATACTTTCTGTGTTGTCAGGACTTGAAAATTACAGCCTGCAGTTTTCTAAATCTTTTGATCCAGAAATTAAAGTTTCTCAAAAAAACAATCAATTAATTATTCTTGATGATAGTGATCTCGATTTTTTATCAAAACATGAAAATAATGTAACAAAGATTTTAAAAGGAAATGTGTTAATTGAAAATGATGGGGAGGTTAATTATGCCGAAATAATTGGGGTAGACAAAAACTTTAACAATGTAATTGATTTTTCTAAATTACTTGGTGTAGGAAACTACAAAGGGCTAAATGAATTTAATAGTTACACCAGTTATTCATTAACAGAAAAGCTGGATTTAAACTTATTCAATGCTGCTGGGGCGTATAATGTTTATTCAATAAACAACATCTATCCAGATGTTTTATTTAGGCCATTCAAAAATAATGTTGTTTTATTTTCAGATGGAGTGTTTACATCAAGAAATGATGGTGAAGAGAATGTTATTGTTGCCGACCTGTCTGTTGTTCAAAATCTATTTGGTTTAAACGAAAATACTTGCTCTGAAATATATTTTTCTGATTATAAAAACAAGAATGAATTAAGGCTACAATTAAAAGATCATTTTACAAATTTTAAAGTTCAGTCACATGAAGAGATTAATGAAACTTTGTATAAAATGATTCAAAGCGAAAAGCTAGCTGTAACATTAATTATGATTATGATAATTATAATTTCTGCCTTTAATGTTATCAGTTCAATTGTAATGCTAGTCATTGAAAAGGAAAATGATATAAAAACACTGAAATTCTTAGGGCTAAACAATGGGGGTGTTCAATCTGTTTTTTTTAAAAATGGTTTGCTTTTAAATGGCCTTGGGCTTTTGATTGGATCCATAATTGGAACAATCCTAATAATTCTACAAAAGAACTTCGCGTTAATTAAAGTTGGAGGAATGAACCTGGCTTATCCTGTAGAAATTACTGCTTCAAACTATGTAATTATTGTGGTTGTAGGCCTTGTAGTTGCTGTTGTGTCCTCTTATTTTTCTTCTTTAGCAGTCAAGAAGCTGTAAGCGCTTCTGTTTCATAAAACTTAACTCTTAATTTTTGAAATAATTCGAACAGCTCTTCTGAATAATCTAATGTAACCATTTGAGATCTATACTGCTTAAAGTCAGGAATGTTTTTAAAATAGTTTGAATAATGTCTTCTGGTTTCTAAAACACCTAGTTTTTCGCCTTTCCAATCTATTGACATTTTTAAGTGTCGTTCAGCCATGTCAATTCGCTCAGAAATAGAGGGTTGTTCTTTGTGAGTTTTGTTTTTAAAAAAATGTTTAACCTCGTTAAAAAACCAAGGATATCCAATAGCTGCTCTTCCAATCATTGCTCCATCAAGACCGAAATCATCTCGCATTTCAACAGCCTTTTCAGGTGAGTTGACATCGCCATTGCCAAAAACTGGTATTTTCATTCTTTGATTGTTTTTAACTTCTGCTATTTTAGTCCAGTCTGCAGATCCTTTATACATCTGAGCTCTTGTTCGTCCATGAATTGCTATTGCTTTTGCGCCTGCATCCTGAATTCTCTCTGCAACTTCAACAATTTTTATTGAGCTCTCATCCCAGCCAAGTCTAGTTTTTACTGTTACAGGTAAATGTGTTCTTTTAACAAGTTCTCTTGTTAACATCTCCATCTTGTCTATGTCTTTTAAAATCCCTGCTCCAGCCCCTTTACAAACAACTTTTTTGACAGGACATCCAAAATTAATATCAATAATGTCAGGGTTTGTTCTTTCAACAATATCAACAGCTTGAAGCATAGAGTCAAGATTTGCTCCAAAAATTTGTATTCCAACAGGCCTCTCTTTTTCATAGATATCAAGTTTTATTACACTTTTTGCAGCATCTCTTATAAGCCCTTCGCTAGATATAAATTCTGTGTATACAACATCTGCTCCATTCTCCTTACAAAGAGCTCTAAAAGGAGGATCACTGACGTCTTCCATTGGAGCCAACAAAAGAGGAAACTCTCCTAATTCTATGTCGCCTATTTTAACCATTTACTGTTTAATGCGTGACAAATTTAAACTATTAAAATTTATAAGATAAAGGGATTAATTGGATTATATTTGTTCTTAGTTAATGGATAACATTAGAAACTTCTGTATAATCGCCCATATAGATCATGGGAAAAGCACTTTAGCAGACAGACTATTAGACGAAACTGGTTCTGTAACTGATAGGGAAAAACAAGACCAATTGTTAGATGACATGGATCTTGAAAGAGAAAGAGGAATTACAATTAAATCTCATGCTATACAAATGGATTATAAGCATGAGGGCAAAAGTTATGTTTTAAACTTAATTGATACGCCAGGGCATGTTGATTTTTCTTATGAGGTCTCTAGATCTATTGCTGCATGTGAAGGGGCTTTGTTGATTGTTGATGCTGCACAAAGCATACAGGCCCAAACCATTTCAAATCTTTATTTAGCTCTTGAAAACGACTTAGAAATCATCCCGGTGTTAAATAAAATAGATTTGCCGTCTGCTAAGCCGGAAGAAGTTTCTGATGATATTGTTGATTTATTGGGGTGTAATCATGAAGATATAATAAAAGCTTCTGCAAAAACAGGAGAAGGAATTCAAGACATACTTAGTGCAATTATAGAGCGGGTTCCTCCACCAGAAAACAAGGTAAATGATGAATTAAAAGCTTTAATTTTTGACTCTGTATATAATCCTTTCAGGGGTATTGAAATTTACTTTAGGGTTTTTTCTGGAAAAATTAGAAAAGGGCAAGAAATAAAGTTTTTTGCAACTAATAATAAATACAACGCTGACGAAGTAGGAACGCTGGGATTAAAACAACATCCTAAAAATGAAATTTCATGTGGTGATGTAGGATATTTAATTACTGGAATTAAAAACGCTAAAGAAGTAAAGGTTGGAGACACAATTGTTGATGCTAAATCATCAATTGAAGATCCTATTTCAGGATTTGAGGATGTTAAACCTATGGTGTTTGCAGGAATTTATCCAATTGATACAGACGACTACGAAGATTTAAGAGCTTCGATGGAAAAGCTTCAGCTTAATGATGCCTCTTTAGTGTTTACACCTGAAAGTTCTTCGGCTCTTGGGTTTGGATTTCGGTGTGGTTTCTTAGGAATGCTTCACTTGGAAATTATTCAAGAGAGGCTGGAAAGAGAGTTTGACATGGCTGTGATTACTACAGTTCCTAATGTTTCGTATCATGCATTCACAAAGAAAAACCCTGATGAACAAATTATAGTTAACACGCCATCTGACCTTCCTGAGCCTACTCATTTGGACAGGGTTGAAGAACCTTATATCAAGGCTTCTGTTATAACAAAATCAGATTTTGTTGGCAACGTTATGAGTTTGTGTATTGAAAAAAGAGGGCAAATTAAAAATCAAACTTATTTAACAACCGAAAGGGTTGAGCTCACTTTTGATATGCCTTTGGCTGAGATTGTTTTTGATTTTTATGATAGATTAAAGTCTATCTCTAAAGGTTATGCTTCTTTTGATTATACCCCTATAGGTTTTAAGCAGTCGAAATTAATAAAGATGGATATCTTGTTGAACTCCAATCCTGTAGATGCTCTTTCTGCTTTAATTCATTTTGACAATGCTTACTCTATGGGTAAAAAGATTTGTGAAAAGCTCAAGGAGCTTATTCCAAGGCAACAATTTGACATACCTGTACAAGCATCAATAGGTGCAAAAATCATAGCAAGGGAAACTATAAAAGCTGTAAGAAAAGATGTTACTGCTAAGTGTTATGGAGGTGACATCACTCGTAAAAGAAAACTTTTAGAAAGACAGAAAAAAGGAAAAAAGAAAATGAGACAGATTGGAAATGTAGAAATTCCTCAGCAAGCTTTTATGGCGGTACTAAAATTAAACGACTAAAGTTTGTTAAAAACTATTCTTCTCTTCCTCGACTTTTTTCTTATATCTTCTCCACAACTTTTTTTGATTTGTGTCAAGAGATATCTCACGCCCATCAATAAATGCATGTGTTAAGTCATTTGTTCTCATATCTAGAGCGTCTCCATTTGAAATGAACAAGGTTGCGCTCTTGCCGATTTCAATAGAGCCATAGCTGTCTTCAATACCAAGAGCTTTGGCCGCATTTAATGTTATTGCCTGTACAGCTTTTTCTATTTCTAGACCATAAGCAGCAAAACTTCCTGCAAAAAAAGGTAGATTTCTAGTGTTCATCCTAGTCATTTCGCCTGTTGCATCAATAGAAATAGTGACACCTTTTTTAACTAATTCAGCTGCTAGTCGGAATCTCGATTTCACATCCTCATCTTCCATTGATGGGAGGTTGTGTGGCTGCTTCAATGCAACAACAATATTGTTTTCGGCTAGATAATCGCCTGCTCCTAAACAGTTAACACCTCCAACAACAACAATGTTTTTTACTTTTTGACCTTGTAGAAACTTTATGCCATCAAGAATCTGTTGTTTATCGTCAGCATGCAGAAAAAGAGTTGAATTTCCAGTGAAAATTCTTGCCATTGCTTTGTATGGTAAACTTACTGGGCTAGGGTTTTCCTCACTTAAATATGCTTTGGAAGCATCGAAAAAGTTTTTAATTTTTTCTACTTCAGTTTCATACTTATCATTCTTTTTAACAATAGACGGCCCTCTGTAATAAGAATATCCTGATCTAGAATAAAGTGATGGCCAATTAAGATGAATTCCTTGATCATATCGAATAACTGCATCTTCCCAATTCCAAGCGTCTAATTGAACAACAGATGAGGAACCGCTAATTATTCCTCCGTTTGGAGCTATTTGCGACAATAAAACACCATTCATACGCATTGTCTCAACAACTTTTGACTCAGCATTATAAGCTATTATTGATCTAACATGTGGAATAAAATCTCCTATCTCGTCTTCGTCAATTGTAGCCCTTACAGCATCAATTTCTCCTAAGCCTAAACTAGTATTTATTGCAATAAAGCCTGGGTAAGCGTGTTTGTTAGTTCCGTCAATTACTATGTCATAATCTGACTGTGGATAAGCGCTCGAAACATAATTTATAATACCGTTTTCAAAACCAACAAACGAATTTTCTAAAAGTTTTCCATTGCCAACATGTAGAGTAATATTAGTAATTAATATACTCTCCGTCTGTTTTTTTGCTGGAGTCTGCTGTGCTAGATTAGTTCCAAAAAACATTAAAATCAATATTATTAAATAAAGCCTGCTATTCATTTACGTCTACTAAATCTATTGTTTCACATACTAAATACCTTTTATCTTCTACTGGTGCAGGTTGAGTTTTAGCCCCGCCTTTTTTTGCATCTTTTAGTTGAGATATGATAAGCTCTCTCTCTTTTTCATTTTGCTGAATTTTAGACTCTAAATTGCTGTAGTCATAAAATATCGCTCCTTCAATAATTGTTTTTTCAACTACTGCATAAATTGATAAAGGGTTATGAGACCATAATACTAGGTCTGCGTGTTTGCCTACCGCAATACTTCCAACTTTATCATCAATTCTGAGGAGTTTTGCTGGATTAATTGTTACATATTTCCATGCCTCATGTTCTGACAGACCTCCATATTTCACTGCTTTAGCAGCTTCTTGGTTCAATCTTCTCATCATTTCTGCATTATCAGAATTGTATGCAACTGTTACTCCAGCCTCAGTTAAGATTGGCCCATTATAGGGAATCGCATCAATTACTTCGTATTTAAATGCCCACCAGTCTGAAAAAGAAGCTCCTCCAGCTCCATGTTTGGCCATTTTAGTAGCAACTTTGTAGCCTTCTAAAATGTGAGTAAATGTGTTTATTTTGATGCCAAAGCTTTCTGCAACCTTCATAAGCATATTAATTTCGCTTTGAACATAGGAGTGACATGAAATGTGTCTTTCACCATTTAATATTTCAAGAATGACTTCCATTTCAATGTCATACCTTGGTTTAGGGGTTTTAGATTTTTGTTTTTTGGTTAAGGAATTATACGTCTCCCAATTTTCTCCATATTCTTTTGCTCTTTGAAAGAAATCAACATATACTTGCTCAACACCCATTCTTGATTGTGGGAATCTAGAATAACTAGACCAGTTAGATTGTTTTACATTTTCACCTAGGGCAAACTTAATAAATTTAGAGGCGTCTTTCATTAGCATATTTTCAGCTGTTTCGCCCCACTTTAATTTAATAATTGCGGACTGGCCTCCAATAGGGTTTGCTGATCCGTGTAAAATCTGAATTGTTGTTACTCCGCCTGAAAGAGTTCTGAATATTGAAATATCATTGGGGTTTATTACGTCTTCAATTGTAACCTCTGCCGATGAATTATGGCCAGACTCATTAATGGAAGAGGCTGCAATATGAGAGTGCTCATCAATTATTCCTGCTGTTAGATGTTTGTTTTTTCCATCAATCTCTCTAGAGTTATTATTGTTTTTCAAATCTTTTCCGACTGCAACAATCAAACCGTTTGAAACCGCTACATCTGTATTTTTTAAAACACCTTGTTCTTCGCTAGTCCATACTGTTGCATTACGAATGATTAAATTTTCTGATATGGGAATTGTTTTGTTTCCGTACGCTTTGTTTGGAAAAGTCACAGGCACAAAATCGACATCCATTGTTTTTGCTGGATTTTCTTTAATACTATCGTTTACTGCAACATTATTGTTTTTATCAGCTGTCTTTTCTTTTTTGACTATGTGTTTAATACCTAATACCCAGTTCTCGTAAATATCAACTTTATCTTCAAAAATAGGTTTTGAGGTAATTATAAAATTTGCTAAAGAACCCTTTGTTAGCTCTCCAGTAACTCCATCAATATTTAGAATCTTGGCCGGGTTTACAGTCAAAGCCTCTAGCGCTGCTTTTTTTGATAAACCTCTCTTTATAGCCTTCCTGATATTGGGAAGAAAGTCTGCTTTCTTTTTTAGACCATCAGATGTAATAGAAAAGTTTATGTTGTTGCTTTCAAGTAAAAAAAGGTTTGATGGCCTTTGATTCCATTCTCTCAACGAGCCCAGGCTAATTTTCTTTGTTAAATCAGGGTTTGAAACATCGTATGCTGCGGGATAATTAACTGGAATAATAAAAGCATTGTTAAAGCTTGATACTAGATCAAGATCCCTGTATTCTAATCCAGAACCAACAACAGCAAAAGGGATATCAAGTTCTTTTGAAATTTTCAACGCTCTTAAAAAATTTAGATCAGAGCCAGAATTCCAAATTTTTGGTAATGAAGCGTTTTCTAAAGCAGCTTCAATAGCATAATCTTTGTTTTTTGCTACGCCTTGAGAATACCAGTCTAAATCATAAAAAAACTGCCTAATTAACGCCATACTTCCCATAACTGAGGTAGGGTATGACTGATTAGACAGGGCATTTCTTTTGAACGAATAAAACTCTGAACTATTGTTTGATAATACTCTTTGGTTTTCATTGGAAGAGTCGCTTAAAGCCAGTAATATTCCTGTTCCACTGTGAATTCCATTTGCTCTATGAGTATTGACAATTCCGAAACCAGAGGCCCTGAGCTCTTTTGCTTTTTTTGTGTCATAAGAGTAATCATTAAATGCGTTGTAATCACTAAGAATGTGATCATTCCAGTAAAAACCTTCTCTGGTTGGACCATACATTGCGCTTCTTGTTGAGTATTGAAGTCTTTTTGCTTCTTTAATTGACATCGTGGAGGTTGTTTCAATAAACGAAGGATATATGAAATTTCCTTTTTTGTCAATAATTACTGAGTTTTTGGGTATTTTGATGTTGCTGCCAACATCTATTATTTTTCCATCTCTTTCAATCAACACTCCGTTTTGAATTGTTGTTTCAGAATTAACTACGATTGTGGCGTTAACAAAAACCTTATAAGGCTCATTAACGACCTTCACACCGGTGTTGTCTGGAAAATATTCTTTTTGAGCGCCCACCATGAAAGGCAAAAGAATCATAAAAACCTTAAATACGTTCTTCACAATGTTAAATTAATCAAATGTATATTATTTTAAAATTAATATTGTTTAATTATTTAAAGGTTTGGTTTATATTTATTTATAGCAGATGAAAAAGCTTCAAAGAACATTGTCTCTACCTGGCGCCATTGCAGTAAGTATTGGCGGTATGCTTAGTGGGATATTTGTTTTGCCAGGGCTGGCTGTTGGCATCACAGGTTCTTCTGTTTGGCTTGCTTTTTTAGTAGCCTCTGTTTGTATTTTACCCGCTGTTCTTTCTAAATCTGAGCTGGCAACTGCAATGCCAAAATCTGGTGGCACTTACGTTTACATTGAAAGAGCTTTTGGGCCCTTATTTGGAACTGTTGCGGGGATTGGCCTTTGGTTATCTCTCTTATTAAAAAGTGCTTTTTCATTAGTTGGTTTAAGCGCTTACTTATATGTTTTAATTGAAGTTGATGCGAGCTCTACTAAGGGAATTGCCCTAATCGCTCTACTGATTATTTTGCTTTTAAATGTATTTGGGGTTAAAAAAGTTGAAAAAACTCAGCTTGTCATAGTCTCAATAAGCGTGGTGTGTTTAATTGCCATTATCTTTCTTGGGGCAAACTCATTTGATTCAAGATTGCTTGATCCTGTTTTTTCAGACGGAAGTTCTGGTTTTATTGCAGGCGTAGCTTTTTTATATATTTCTTATGCTGGTGTAACAAAAATAGCGGCGGTAGCAGGTGAAATTAAAAATCCAGAGAAAAATCTACCAAAGACCATGATTATTTCTTTGTTTTTAATTACAACGGTTTATGTTTTTGTTGCTCTTGTTTTAGTCGGCAATATCGAGGCTTCTGTTTTGTCTACTGACATAAAACCAATTCATACTTTGTTTCAGTCTATAGGAGGAAACACTTTTGGCTATATAGCTGGTGTTGTTGGAGTAATTACCCTTTTGTCTATGGCAAACTCTGGTGTTTTAGCTTCTTCTAGATTTCCTTTTGCTATGGGTAAAGACAGGTTAATGCCTGGTTTTCTAGGCTCTGTTAGTTCAAAATTTATGACACCTATTCCTGCTATTTTAACCACATCTGGACTTATTGCTTTAGCTATAGTTTATCTTGACGTTGTAAAAATTGCAAAGCTCGCAAGCGCCTTTAAAGTGCTTATGTTTATTTTCAACGAGCTCTCTGTTATTGTGTTAAGAGAAACAAACGCTCAATGGTATAATCCATCTTTTAGATCGCCTCTTTACCCTTATGTTCAAATTTTTGGAATCTTAAGCGGAATTGTGCTGTTAACGTTTTTGGGAATTATGCCTTTGCTTTCAGTTTTTGGAGTTTTTGCTCTTGGCTTTTTTATCTTTTTATTATATGGCAGTAAAACTGACAGAAGCGGTGTGATTGTAAACTACGGAATTTTTTCATTTTTGTTTAAGGGTTCAAGCTCTAAAAAAGAAGCTTCGGTAAAAAGAAAAGAATCAAAAGAGGTTGTCAACACGGACGCTCAAGTTGTCGTTCCTTTGCTTGGAGAGGAAAGCTCTCCAGAGATGCTTGTTGAAATAGCCTCGTCTATAACTAAGGGGAGTAAGCTAAACACAATCAATTTGGTAGAAGCTCCAAATCAAACATTTTTAGAGGCTATTGATGTTGACACTCCAAAATCGGAGTCTATTAAAAGGCGTGTTTTAAACCTGAACAATTCTCTAAAAATCGATGTTACTTATGAAAGTGTTTCTACTCACAATGTTGCAAACTCTATTGAGAACATAACTGGTGAAAGAAAGTGTAAATGGCTGGTTATGGGTTGGGACGGAAGAGCAAGTTCTGGGATTTGGGTTGGTAATCCTATTGGCTGGATATTACAAAATGTTAATTCTAGTTTTGCTCTATATAAAGACAATGGTATTAGAAGTTTTGAAAAAGTTGTTTTAGCGCTAAGGCCTGGAAGGAAAAACAGCGCTTTTATTGAGGTTGCCGAAAACTTATGTGTTTCATATGGCGCAACGCTCACCTTGCTCAACATAGTTCCTGAAGGAACAAATGAAAAAGAAATTGATAAAATTAAAAAAGCGTCAGGGTCTCTTATTTCTAAAACAAAATGTAACAGTGAGCTTGTCTTAATTGAAAGCAGCGATCCTTTAGAAACAATTACAGAACAATCTGCAAACTACGATCTTCTAATTCTTGGTACACCTGAAAAAGATAATTGGCTTAATGTATTGTTTGGAGGAGGAAGAGACAAGTTTGTTCAAAACTCTGTTTGCTCTGTTTTAAGGCTGACAATTAAGTAATTGACTACATTTATAATATGAACCTGTATCCAATTAATGCTGGTAATTTTAAATTAGATGGAGGCGCTATGTTTGGCGTTGTCCCTAAATCTTTATGGCAAAAAACCAACCCTTCAGATTCTGACAACCTAATAGATTTAACAGCTAGGTGTATGTTGATTGAAAGCGGCTCTCGCTTGATATTGGTTGATGCTGGAATGGGAGACAAACAGTCAGAAAAGTTTTTTAGTTATTACAAGCCGTGGGGTGACGACTCGCTAGTTAAGTCTATAAATAACGCTGGTTTTTCAATTGACGAAATAACCGATGTGTTTTTAACACACTTACACTTTGATCATTGTGGTGGTTCTACTGTTTTAAACAGCAACAATGTCTCTGTTCCTCTTTTTAAAAATGCCCAATATTGGTCAAACAAAAATCATTGGGACTGGGCAACAAACCCAAACTCAAGAGAAAAAGCTTCTTTTTTAAAGGAAAATCTAATTCCAATTGAAGAATCAGGACAGCTTTGTTTTTTAGATGTTAAATCACCTGGATTTAACCATTATGATGAATTGGGTTTTGATGTATTGTTTGTTGACGGACACACTGAAAAACAAATGATACCTAAGGTTTCATATAATGGAAAAGAAGTCGTTTTTATGGCTGACCTTTTGCCAACTGCCGGACACATTCCTCTTCCATATATTATGGGTTATGATGTACGGCCCCTTACTACCCTTGAGGAAAAAAGGAGTTTTTTAAACCTAGCGGTTGAAGAAGAATATTGTTTGTTTATGGAGCATGATGCTAACAATGAAATTATTACACTCAAAGAAACGGAAAAAGGTGTTAGATTTGGAGGCTCTTTTACTTTAAAAGATTTATAATGAAAAAATTTGTATTACTATTATTTGTTGTACAGCTGTCGTTTGCACAGAACTACTGGCAACAGCATGTTGAATATGAAATGGACATTACTATGGATGTTTCGGATTTTACTTTTGACGGAGAACAAAAGCTGATATACACCAATAACTCGCCTGATACAATAACCAAGGTTTATTATCATTTGTTTTTCAACGCTTTTCAGCCAGGTAGTCAAATGGACATACGCTCCAGAACGATAAAAGATCCGGACAGAAGAGTTGGTAGTAGAATTTTTGAATTAGAGGAAAAAGACTATGGGAAATTAAACGTCTCCTCATTAATACAAGATGGCAAAAACACTGTTTTTGAAGAAAGAGAAACTGTTTTGTTTGTTCGGTTAGCTGAACCTTTGATGCCTGGTGAAAAGACAACGCTTGAGATGGTTTTTAAAGGGCAGGTTCCCCTACAAATTAGAAGGTCTGGTAAGCTCAATAAAGAAGGGGTTGATTTAACTATGACCCAGTGGTTTCCAAAACTTGCGGAATATGATCATGAGGGGTGGCACCCTAACCCATATATTGGAAGAGAATTTCATGGTGTTTGGGGAAATTATACTGTAAATATTACAATAGATAAAAACTATATTGTGGGTGGTACAGGCTATCTACAAAACATTGATGAAATCGGCCATGGATATGGTGAAAAAACCAAAAAAACAAAAGGTGATTTATTAACCTGGAAGTTTTATGCTCCAAACGTACATGACTTTGCTTGGGCTGCAGACCCTGAATACAAGCATGATATTAAACAATCTGCATCAGGTGTTGATATTCATTTTTTCTATAAATCAAATGAAGAGGGTTGGGAAAGGCTACAAGACGACACTATTGGTTTGATGAACTTTTTTGAGGAAAATATCGGCCCTTACCCTTGGAAACAATACTCTGTAATTCAGGGTGGCGACGGGGGAATGGAGTATGCAATGTGCACAATGATTACGGGCGAAAGGCCTTATCCAAGTCTTTTTGGTGTAACTGCTCACGAGCTAGCACACGCTTGGTTCCAACATCTTCTTGCTACAAATGAAGCTAAACACCCTTGGATGGATGAAGGGTTTACGGAATATATTACCCATTTAGCAGAAGAAAGCGTTATTGGAAGTCCGTCTGAATTTCCTCACAAAAGCAGCTATGACAGGTATTATCTTTTAGTAAACTCTGGGCTAGAGCAACCCCAAACAGTTCATTCTGACAGATATGACTATAACTTTGCTTATGGCGCCTCTTCTTACAGTAAAGGGTCAGTTTTTATGGCGCAGCTTGAATATATTATTGGAAAAGACAATATGGCTAAAACCATTAAAAGATATTACGATGAATTTAAGTTTAAGCATCCAACACCAAACGATTTTAAAAGAGTTGCGGAGAAAGTTTCTGACATGGAGCTGGAGTGGTATTTAAATGATTGGACTAGAACGGCCAATACAATTGATTATGGGCTTGATGTTTCTTCATTGTCTGACGACAGGTCTATTTCTGTAAAAAGAAAAGGAAGAATGCCTATGCCTTTAGAAATTGTAGTTTCATATGACGATGGTTCTAGCTTGTTATATTATATACCTACTGATTTAATGCATGGCTTAAAGCCTTTTGAGGCTGATAATGTAGTGGAAATGGAGCCTTGGGGGTGGGCATCTCCAGAGTACTCTTTTCAAGACATAACTCAGAAGAAAATCACAAAAGTTGAGATTGACCCAAGCAAAACGCTTGCAGATATTAATCAAATCGACAACTCATTTACAATCGAATAATGTTACAGGCTTTAAAAAGTGACAATAAAATCGAGACTATTTTTGAAAAAGGCTTCTTTATTAAAGAGGGTGATTTTCTGTTAAAAGCTTATGATTTTAATGATGATCAAACATTGTTCGGCGTGAGTGTATCTAAAAGATTTTTTAAATCTGCTGTAACTAGAAATAAGTTGAAAAGAAGAATGAGAGAGTCTGTAAGAAAAAACCCTAGAATTAATGACATTAAAAAAGGGGCTTCTTTCTTTTTAATTTACAACACTTCAAAAGAACACTCTTTTCAAATTATAAATCAAAAAGTTTGTTCTCTCATAGATAAATTTATCTCTAGAATTAATTAGTTTTTATAGGGCAAGAAGTCTATTTCTAAGTACCCTCCGCTTGCATTATCATCAGAAACTATTTGGGGTATGCCGTTTGTTATTTCAATTGAGCTTTTATGTATATGGCCTGTGAAAATCCCCAATAAATTTGGGGTGTTGAAAACCAGGTCATAAAAGTCAAATGTTGTTTGGGTATGGCCTTGTTCTGGCCATTTTGGTCTTCTTTCAAGTTTATAATTACGATCTGACGATGCTCTCCAGTTTGGGTTTCCACACCCAAAGGAAATATTTTTTCCCGGGGCGTACATAGGGATATGAACCATTAAAATCAAAGGCAGCCCCGTGTTTGCTTGCTGTTTAAAAAACTCTAGTTGTTTTTCATTTATTTCATAAGTTGAATTGTCTATTGCTAAAAACCTAATTCCTTTTACATCGTAAGCATACATCAAAGGGTTGTTGCCTTGGTACAAAGGAAGTAGTCTTTTTTTTATCCATGTATCGCGAAGCGACTCCAGGCTTCCTTTCATGCCTTCATAGTGCCAATCATGATTTCCTGCCACAAAAACATAAGGAATTCCAGCGTCTTTTAATTTAGACAAAGCCCATTCAATAGCTAATTCAGAGGGGAAACTAAAAATATCTCCAACTAAAGCGATCAGATCTGCTTTGTTTTTTTTTGCAAACATAAGTGTGTTTTCAAAACACTCGTTGGGGTTTGTTTTGTTTCGGTTTTTAAAATGAGTGGTTTCGTTATAGGCTTTTGCCATTCGGTTGCTATATTCTAGAAAAGGTGCACCTCTTTCATCGTCCATAAACAAGTGTGTGTCTGCAATGTGAATAACTTTAATGTTAGAGTTTATCTTTTCAGAGTAAAAAGAAACCTTTTCCTGGTCTATAGTAACAAATGCCTGGCTAAATGATTTGTTTGATTGGTTGCTTTCTTTTCCGCTTGATATTGTTGAAAGACCGATGCCCCCGGCTAAAACTGAGCTGTCTTTTAAAAATGATCTACGATTCATTTTTAATTTTCGTATAATTCATTTTTCTCACGCTTAATCTTGGGCTTGTTTTTTACATATTTCTCAAGCCACTGATCTTGCTCCCATAAAACATGAAAAATACTTTCTTTTGAGGCATAGCCATGGCTCTCTTTGGGAAGCATAACCAATCTGGCTGTTGCTCCTAGGCCTTTAAGGGCATTGAAATATCTTTCGCTTTGCATGGGGTATGTTCCTGAATGATTATCATCTTCCCCGTGAATTAACAACAAGGGGGTTTTCATTTTTTCGGCATGCATAAACGGAGACATCGTGTAATAAACTTCTGGGGCCTCCCAATAACTTCTTTGTTCACTTTGAAATCCGAAAGGGGTTAGGGTTCTGTTGTAAGCTCCGCTTCTTGCTATACCAGCCGCAAAAATATTGCTGTGAGAAAGCAGGTTTGCAACCATAAACGCACCATAGCTGTGGCCGCCTACAGCAACTCTATCCCTGTCTATATAGCCCATTTTATCCACTGCATCTACCGCTGCTTTAGCATTATCAACTAGTTGTTTTCTGAAGCTGTCATTTGGCTCTTCCTCGCCTTCTCCAATAATTGGGAAAGATGCATCGTCTAAAACAACATAGCCCTTTGTAACCCAATAAACCATTGAACCATAATAAGGAGAGGTAAACCTGTTTGGATTTTTGTTGTTTTGTGATGCGCTGTTTCTGTCTTTGTATTCTCTAGGATAAGCCCATAATATCATTGGCATTTTTTCTTTTTTTTCTTCGTCATAGTTGACTGGCAAATAAAGAATTCCTGAAAGCTCTAATCCGTCTGCTCGTTTATATGTTATTACTTGTTTTTTTACATTTTGAAGTTCTTTGAACGGGTTTTCAAAATTTGTTATTTGGGTTAATCTTTTGCTGTTCGTTTTCCTAGAATAATAATTAGGGAATTCAGAAGGTGATTCTATTCTAACTATTAATTCATTTTTTGCAGGATCATAGTCTTGAATATTTTCAAGCTTATCTGTATAAGCAGATTGATAAACTCTGGTTTTCTTTAAGCTTGAAATATTTAGTTTATCAATGAAGGGAAATTGTCCTTCCTCTGTAAATCCTGCACCTCTTAAGTAAGCGCTCCCTTTATGGATCATTAGAACGTTTTTGTTGAAATTATTTCTCTTTTTTAAAAAACTTCCTGGATCGCTATAAACATCTTGGTAATTTCTGTCATATAAAACCCTGGCTTCTTCGCTTGAATCAGAGGGGTTAAAAACATATGCTTTTCTATTTCTTGTGTCCCACCAATAATCATAAGCAACAGCGGTTGATTTTGTTCCCCAATCTATTCCGCTATATCTGTTTCTGGTTTTGACAAGGCTTGTTCCCTCTCCTTTAAATGGTGCTTTTATTTGAAACACTTCGTCTCTATACTTGGTCTTTATGGCAGGATCTCCTCCATCTAGAGCTTGTACATAAACCAGTGTCGCAGGAGCATCTGCTCTCCAGCTGTAACTTCTTTTTCCTGTTCTTGTTGACATTCTTCCTTTTGGAAGCTCTTCAATCAAGGGTGTGTCCAAAAGGTTTGTTACAAGCTCTCCCTCTATATTAAATACATCTGTTTGAGAAGGAAATCTGCTGTATGTTACTAAGTAAGAGAAAGGTTTTTTTATTTGAGAAACCATTACATAATTTCCGTCTGGCGATAACGATATTGATCTGTACATCGCGTCGTCAAGCCATTTTTCTGAGTCTCCATTTATAGATATTTTATAAATAACCGATGTTGCAAGCTGTTCAAAGTTGTGCTCGTCTGAACTGTTTTTCAAAAGATCTTGGTATGTTCTGTTTTGCGCTTTTGCTCCAAAATTGGTTGATATTGTTGGTCCTTCTGGAACTACTGTGTTTGTGTCGATTAATGGTTTTCTATTTTTTGAAATCATCTTTACAAACATTGACTGACTGTCTGTGTTCCATGTGATAACTCCGCCAATATTTGCATTTAATGTAGCCTCTGTCAATTTCTCTACTGTCGCTGATTCAACATCAAGCAACCACAACTCAACTCCTGTTCTTGTTGTGTTTGTTAAGGCAACTTTCTTTTGGTTTGGTGACCAGCTTATATTAGAAAGCTTTGGATTTTGTGGCAAGCCATTAATTTGCTTTATTTCTCCTTTAGTATTTTTTAAGTTCTTTACTTTAACATTATTATAGTAAGTAACCCTGCTTCCAATATTTGTTGCTGGATCAATTCTCAATCCTCCAAGCCTCATTTCTTTAGCAGATAAATCTTCAATCGTTTTGTAATTGTCTCTATATAAAAATATCATATGAGTTTTCTGATCGTCATAAAGAACAGAGGGTGCTCTTTCATATTCAACTAAGTCTAAAATTTCTTGAGATGGTTTTTGGTACTTTATGTTCTCTTGTGAATAAACAAAAGAGGCAAACGCCAAGAGTATAAAGATTATGGATTTTTTCATGTTATATGGTTTGTCTCTTAAATCTAATAATATTTATTAAATCTGTGTTTACAAACCCTCTCATTTTGCTCGTTAAGTTTTTGGCTAAGAAAATAAACAATAAAAAAATTATCTTTTTGTAGCAGTATGTCATAATTTTAATATAACCGGATTTGTTTGTTGGCGATTTAATGATAACATTATGAAAAAAACCTTAATTCTGTTTCTTTGTTTTTTAAGCGCTAGTTTATGTTCACAGGACACAGACCTGAAGGTTATAACATACAATATTTGGAATGGATTTGATTTTGGAAAAGATATGGATCGCAAAAATGGTGTGATTGATTGGCTTAATGATCAAAAACCAGATGTGCTTGCGCTACAAGAGCTCTGTGGCTATAATCAAGAAGCCTTGCTTGAGGACGCTAAAAAGTGGGGGCATAATCATGCGGTTATTCTTAAAGATAATTGCCATTCTGTTGGGCTAACGTCTGTAATGCCAATCGTTATCAAAGAAAAAGCAATAGATGGTCTTTGGCATGGAATGTTGCATTGTGAGACTTTTGGTGTCGATTTTTTTGTTGTACACTTAAGTCCTAAAGACCGTGATTTTAGGGTTAAGGAAAGTGAAATCATTCTTTCAAAAATTGCTTCAATAGACAATAAGTCTTTTGTGGTATTAGGAGATTTTAACTCCCACTCACCTTTTGATGGTGATATGGATTTGGCAAACCCTGAGTTTTTAGAAAGAATTAGAATGAGTGATTTAAGCAATAAAACAAGCAACAACTTGCTTGACAGCAAGTTTGACTACAGCGTAATGTCCTCTTTTATGTCTTATCCTTTAATTGATGTAACACAGCGGTTTGTTGGTTCGCAGAATCGATTCACCTTTCCTGCAGAAGTGCTTTTGAAAAATTATACATCTAGAAAACTGTTAAGGAAAAATAGGCGAAGAATTGACTTTATAATGGTAAGTCGTGAATTGGCAAAAAAGTGTATTAACTCCTCCGTACATAATGATAAAAAAACAGGGCTTTTGTCTGATCATTATCCTGTAGTGGCTGAGTTTAAATTAAATTAATATTATTAAAAACGAGCTTTTACAAATTTCACAATGTTACTCTCTCAAAGGTTTAAATACATTGCCATGTGTGGAATTCCGTCTTCTAAATACTCCTCTCCTTTAGCCTTAAAACCGTGCTTTCCGTAAAATTCTTTTAAATAAGATTGAGCAGAAATTTTAATTTTATGCTCTGGAATATTTTTAACAGAATTGACAACTAGCTCATCTCCTATTCCTTTGCCTCTTTCTGATTTCTTTACAACAGCTCTGCCGAAGGAAGCTTCTTCAAAGTAATCTCCTGGCTTAAAAATCCTAGCATACGCTATAATTTCATTGTTCTTTTTTCCTAAGACGTGTTTGGCTTTTTGGTCTTTACCGTCAATGTCTTGATAAACACAATCCTGTTCTACAACAAAAACCTCAGACCTTAATGAAAAAATATTTTCTATTTCTTTTGTAGATAATTCAGACCACTCTTTAACCTCCCAAGTCATCGATCAATTTTATTAACCCTTCTTTGGTGTCTGCCTCCTTCAAATTCCGTTTCTAAAAAGGCATCTGTTATTTTAATTGCTTTTTCTTCTTCGATAAATCGTGCGGGTAAGCTTAATATGTTTGCGTTGTTGTGTTGTCTTGCAAGTTTTGCTATTTCTTCTTCCCAACATATTGCCGCCCTTACTCCATTATATTTATTGGCGGTCATGCTTACCCCGTTTGCTGATCCACATATTATAATTCCAAAATCGTGATTATTAAGGTCTTTGGCTAGGGGGTGAATATAGTCTGGATAATCACAGCTTTCATTATTATTTGTGCCGACATTTAAAACTGTGTGTCCTTTATTTTCTAAATGCTTTTTTATTGTGTTTTTTAATTCCGTGCCAGCATGATCATTTGAAATAATAATGTTCATATCGTGTTAGTTATTGTTAATAATTTTGAAGCTCCTTTTTTTTGGTTTATAAACACCTCTTTTATTAATTGTTTTAAACAAAATTAACTTAATTATTGACACAAAATGTTTTTTAAAATATTAACCTTTATAATTATTAACCATTATTAATAAGTCTTTTAAATTCAATAAACACAGAGTATTATAAAAAGCTATTCTTTTAATAATTTGTTTATAACCTAAACAAAAAATTAATATGATTTTTTTATTGTAGATATTAACAGTCAATAATAATCACTATATATTTTTTAAAATTAATTTATAATAATGATGAATAAAATAATGTTTGTTAACAAAGAAAAAACAGGATTTTAAAATTAATTTAGTGTCTTTAAATGAAAAGGATAATTCCAGAAATACTTACTAAAAAAATTCTTCATTTGTTTTTTGAAAACAAAAAGAAAACTTTCAATTTAAAGCAGATAAAATTTTTTATAGGAAATGTTTTAGACATAAAACTTTTAAAACCTATTCTTTATGAATTTGTAAAGTATGGATATATATCGAATGCAGGAAATGATAAATTTAGATTGAGTAAATCTTTCAAATTTTTAAAAGGAAAAATAAATAAAAGAGCTTTAATTGACTTAGAGACGGGTATTGAATTTAAACCTAGAAGATCAGAATTGAAAGGATTGTTTGAAGGAGAATTAGTTTATTATTATATAAACAAAAGAGAACAAATAAGGGTTTTAACTTTTTATAATAGAGAACAAATAAAACTAGTTGGAAAAGTAATAAATGAAGGAAAATATCAATATGTAAAAATTCCTAAGAAAGACTACAGAGTATTTATAGATGATAGAAAAAATTATGAAAATGAAATAGTTGTAGTAAAAATTAAAGATTGGTTATATGAAGATCCTTATGGTGAAGTAGTTAAATCATTAGGAGATGAAAATGAAAATGAAACTCAAATCCATGCAATTCTTGAAGAGTTCTCTTTGCCTTATGTTTTTCCAAAAGAAGTATTGAAAGAAGCATGATAAAAAAGAAAGAGAAGACTATAAAAAAGAGCTAACTTTTACAATTGATCCTGTAGATGCTAAAGATTTTGATGATGCAATATCATTTAAAAAAGAGAATAATGAAATTGAGGTTGGAATTCATATAGCTGATGTTTCACATTTTGTAGAAAAAAATTCTATAATTGATAAAGAAGCAATAAAAAGAGCAACAAGTGTTTATTTATCTGATAGAGTAGTTCCAATGCTTCCAGAAAAATTATCAAATGATGTTTGTTCGCTAAACCCTAATGAAGACAAACTAGTTTTTTCTGTATATGTTTCTTTTGATAATAATTTTAATATTAAAAGAAGTAGAATTAGTAAAAGCATAATTAATTCAAATGAAAGATTTTCTTACGCAGAAGCTCAGCATATAATTGAAAATAAAAACGGAGTAATACCAAAAGAATCAACAATACTTAAAAAAGAAAAAAGGGTTAGTAAAGAACTAGTTGACTCAATTATTACTCTTAATTCAATAGCCGAAAACCTTAAAAATAAAAGAAAAAACAACGGTTCAATATTCTTTAGTAAAGAAGAAGTGAGATTTAAAGTAAATGAAAAAGGGGAACCAGTCGATTTTATGATTAAAAAACAAAAAAAGGCAAACTTTTTAATTGAAGAATTTATGTTACTTGCCAATGTCACTGTAGCAGAAAAAATAATTGAAAGTAAAAGAAAAGGAGTTTTTAGAATTCATGATAAACCAGATGAAAAAAAGATTGCAGAAATAGAAAGGTTTGTAAAAAACATTGGATATAATATTAACATTATTAATTCTAAAGAGCCTAATAAAGAAATAAACAAACTTCTTACTTTGGCAGAAAAAAAACCTGAAAAAAATGTACTAGACATGATGGTTATTAGAGCAATGAGTAAGGCAAAATATAGTACACAAAACATAGGACACTTTGGGTTAATGTTTGAAAATTATACACATTTTACATCACCTATTCGTAGGTACCCGGACTTAATAGTTCATAGAATAATTAACGAAATATTGAATAAAGAAAAATCGTCACAGATAGATTTAGAAAATACGTGTTTGCACTGTAGTTCAATGGAAGAAAAAGCTACAAAAGCAGAAAGAGCATCAACCAAGCTTATGCAAGTAAAATATTTACAAGATAAAACCGACCAGGTTTTTAAAGGCGTAATTTCTGGAATGAATGAAAGAGGTGTGTTCGTTGAAATAAACG
>LUMQ01000137.1_pt1 | contig 23803 bp, 23 predicted proteins | sample 729621 | NCBI WGS metagenome assembly LUMQ01 (sample SAMN03860259, study PRJNA289734) | marine metagenome | biome: seawater column; feature: ocean; material: water; isolation source: Red Sea water column Station 12 - depth 25m | place: Saudi Arabia: Red Sea | collected 2011-10-15 | depth 25 m | reverse complement strand
CAATTTCAAAAAGAAAAAGAAACTGTTGATAACTTTATTCAACGTTTAAATGCTATTGAGAAAGACAGTCTAACAAGCAGAGAACAAGTAACTCATGGAATGTTAGAGTTTGCTCTTAGTTCAAACCAAGACTCTCTTCTTGATAGAAGTTGGGAATTTGGAGCTGGAGTATCTGGTTTTACTGGATTTTTAATTGATTACAATCAACAAATGTTTGTTCCTGATTCTGAATCGGCAGATATGATGTTAAAAAGACTTGAATTATACAAGAGACTTTACACCCAAATTGCCGAAGTTCAAAAAGAGGGTCTAAATAACAATAGAGTTGCAACAGAAAGAAACTTATTAAGAACTATTGATCAGTTAGAAAACTACCTAGCTTCTTCTTTAGATCAGGACCCATTGCTTTTAGTCAATTTCTCACCTGAGATTTCAGGTTCAGAAATATCTGAATGGAAAGATAAAGCAAAAAATATTATTGAAGCAAATATTAGGCCAACTGTATCAGCTTATTTGGATCAATTAAAAACTGAGCATCTTCCTAAAGGGCGAGGAGATGACAAGTGTGGGATTATGTGGATTGATGGTGGAGAAGAGTCTTATTTAAGATCATTAAGAAAATACACAGGACACAAAGCAACAACGGTAAAAGAAGTGCATGAAATAGGTCTATCAGAGATAGAGAGATTAAAAAAAGAATTTTTTGAAATTGGAAAAAATGTATTTGATGGAGTTGGTACTCCTGAAGATGTAATACACAAAATGCAAACAGAACCTTCAATGAGATATGAAAGCAAAGAGCAGATGCTACAGCTCGCAATTGATACTATAGAGAGAGCTTATAAACCTTTGGATGAATGGTTTACAGTGTTTCCACAATCTCCATGCAAAGTGCTCCCAGTGCCGGCTGAATCTGAGCAACATGCTCCGCCTGCTTATTACTACCCACCTTTACCAGATGGGTCAAGAGATGGTACTTATTTTCTTAATACATATAAAGCAGAAACAAAAAGCATTTTTGAGGCTGAATCGGTTGCGTTTCATGAGGCTATACCTGGTCACCATCTTGACAGAACTATTGCAGTAGAACTACAAGATGTTCCAGATTTTCAGAGATATGTAGCATCAACAGCATTTGTTGAAGGTTGGGGACTGTATGCAGAGCAATTAGCAAATGAGATGGGACTTTACTCAAGTGATGTACAACAACTCGGTCGATTAGGAAATGATGCTTGGAGAGCATGTCGTCTTGTTCTTGACACGGGGATGCATGGTATGGGATGGTCTAGAGATAAAGCTATTGATTTTTTCAAAGCCAACTCACCAATTGAAGAAATAAATGCAAATATTGAAACTGATAGGTATATTGCTTGGCCAGGACAAGCATGTTCTTATAAAATGGGCCAGCTAAAGATTGAAGAGCTTAGAAGAAAAGCAGAAACTGAACTCGGTGATAAGTTTGACATAAGATATTTCCATGATGAAGTTTTGTGCGATGGTGGAATAACGCTTCCTATTTTAGAAAATAAGATTGAGAATTTTATCAATAAATATAAAAATTAATCTTTTTATCTAACAAATATATAGGTAAGCTTTCTCCAAAGCCACTCTAAGGGCCCAAACTTGAAGACTTCCAATATGTGTTTGGACCAAAAGTATTGTAGAAAAACAATTGTGATTACATAAAGTATCAATTCCGACCTAGTAAATTGACCTTTTGTGAAAACTAAATTTAATACGAAGAGACTCAGTAGTGTCTGTGATATATAGTTTGTAAAAGCCATCCTGCCACAAGCTCTGATTCTTTGAGCAAAAAGATTATTTCTAGAATTTATTATGGTTAATAAGCCAATGTATCCACATACCATAGGAATTATCGAGATAGTATTAAAAAACCTACTTGGTAAAAATGTAGAAGCTGCATAGTTTCCAGAAATTAAGAGGTAGGATCCGTATGCAGCAAAAGGAATTCCTATTCCAAATCCATAGTAAAAAAATTTTTTATAGAATAGTGTATTTTTATTGCCTTGAAAGATATTCAAACGATAAAGAAGCATACCAAAAATCATTAAGGCAAGTGCTCTAATGAAACCGTCAGCTAAGACCCATAAAGCAATTATATTCCCTATGCCTTCAGTCTCGGGAAACCATAATTTTCCAAAGCTTTTACTTCCACCTTTGCTAAATAATTCAATCCAAATTCCTTCTCCAATTAAAAAACCATTTTCATCATATAAGCTGTTAACTGATTGTGTTATATAAAGCAATCCTGAGAAAATAAATGCAGTTATAGCTGATAAAATCTTTGTGTTTTCTATTTTTACAATTCGAGTAAGAATTATAAAGATTGAACAAATTGCATATGCAGTAAGAATATCTCCTTCCCATAGAAAAAAATGAGCAATACCAAAAAAAAGTAAAAGCGTGTTTCTCCATAAAGATAGTATTAAAGGCTTACTTGTTTTGCCTTTCGCTCTTTCGTAAAAAATTACCATGCCCGCACCAAAAAGAGCTGAGAATAACCCCATCATTTTACTATCAAAAAATACTGCAGAAATTACTATCACTATCCAGTCCAGTAGATTTTCCACACCGTAGCTCAAGTGATTCATATATGCACTATCAGGTAATCCAAATGAAACGACATTCATCACCAATATTCCCATAAGTGCGATGCCTCTTATGAAGTCAAGATTTGTAATTCTTTGAGCTGAATTCATTTCAGCAAAAGTATAACTATCTTCGTATGGATTTATCTGACTTTTTAACGATTTCGTTTTTGTAACTTTTGTGAATTTCTTTTTCTTTATTTTTAGAGTCAATTTTTTGATTTGAAATCTCATTCTCAAGCAAGAGAATTTTATTTTGTAGTTCTTCTATTTTGTCTTTCATTTCGTAAATAATTTTTATTCCATCTAAATTAATTCCCCTTTGAGAAAGGTTTTGAATTTGAATTAATTTATCGATGTCTTCTTGAGAGTATCGTCTTGTACCACCACCAGTTCTATATGGTTTTATTAAGCCTTTCATTTCATATGTCCTAATAGTTTGTTGATGAATCCCAGACAAGCTTGAGGCTACGGAAATAAAATATATTGCTTTTGAATCTTCGTTACTCATACAAATAATCCCTTGGGGAATCTCCAGACTCAAATTGATCTCTATAGTTTTCTAGATGTTTTTTTGCAGACCTTGATAAATTTGTTGGAGGGGTTATGTAAACTTTTACAAATAAATCTCCAGGCCTTCTGCCTTGCGGAGCAATTCCCTCACCTTTTATTTTGAAAGTTTTACCACTTGGAGTACCTGCAGGAACTTTTAATGTTACAGATTTTTCAAGCGTTGGTATTTTTACACTTGCACCAAGAGCAGCCTCTGTAAATAGCAAAGGAACTTCAAGAATAAGATCACTGTTACTTCTCTTAAAAAATTTGTGTGGTTCAACAGCAACTTGAACTAATAAATCTCCATCTGGCGCACCTGCATCCCCAGGACCTCCTCTTCCACGTAATCTAATCACTGTTCCATTATCAACTCCAGCAGGCACTTTTACTTTTATAGATTCATTTTCAACAACAGAACCAGAACTCCTACATGTTTTACATGCTTTATCAATAACATTCCCTTGACCCTTACAGGCAGAACAAGTTTGTGCAAAAGAAAAAAAACCTTGATTAGAGGCAGTTTGTCCACTTCCGTTGCAAATGTTACATCTATGAAACGCCTCTCCTTTATCAGCTCCAGTGCCTTTACAAGCCGAACAAGCAACTTCTTTACGAAGAGGTATTACAGTTTCTACGCCCTTAGCTGCTTCATCAAAAGATATGTTTATATTTGTTTGATATGTCTGGCCTTTTCTTCTTCCACCAGAGCCTCCAAATCCAAAAATATCACCTAAATTTCCAAACAAGTCACCAAAGTCGTCTACATTGAATCCCTGACCACCAAAGCCTCCAAAACCCGAAGCTCCCATTGCACGTCCTTGATCGTATTCTTGTCTTTTTCTTTCATCTCCCAAAACTGAGCTTGCTTCTGAAATTTCTTTGAATTTCTTTTCTGCTTCTGTATCACCTGGATTTAAATCTGGGTGATTTTCTCTGGCTAATTTTTTATACGCTTTTTTTATATCTTCGGTGCTAGCATCTTTTGAGACACCTAGTGTGGCGTAAAAATCCTTGTCTAACCAGTCCCTACTCACTTTTAACTTTTACCATTGCAGGGCGAATTAATTTACCTTTAAATAGATAACCTTTTCTTAATATTGTTTCAACTACTTGAGTTTCTCCCTCTCCTGAATGCTCAACAGCCTCATGCATAGAGGGATCAAAATTTTCTCCAATAGTTCCAATTTCTTCAACCTGCAGCCCCTCTAAAACTGAAGCTAGAAGGTTGTTGAAAGTTTCGAGTTCTTCTGAAACTTCTTCTTGATTCATAGCCATTTCAAAGTTATCGATTAGTGGGAAAAGAGAGTTAACAAAATAAGCAACAGAAGCTGCACTTAAGCTTTCTTTTTCTTTTTCAGTTCTCTTTTTGAAATTATCAAATTCTGCAGCAAGTCTTAGATAGTCATCTTTTATTTTTTCATATTGTGAAAGAGGTACAGAGGTTTCTTCAATTACATCTTCCTCCACTGAAGATCCTTCAGAAGTATTGTCTACTTCCTCAATCAAAGACTCTTCTTCTTTACTCATCCTCTACAACTTCACCTTCAACTACGTCATCCGACTCATCTGAAGATGGGTTAGCTGTGTCATTCTGAGCTTCCGCGTACAATTTCTCGGCAAATGATTGACTGGCTTTTGCAAGTTCATCAATACCATTTTTCAAATCATCAATCGATAAATCTTCATTCTCTAAAAGTTTTTTCAGTTTATCATTTGCATCATTGATTGCTGTCACCTCTTCTTCTGTTGCCTTATCTTTATTTTCTTCCAACATTTTTTCAGTTGAGGTAACCATACCTTCAGCCATATTTCTAGTTTCAACAAGCTCTTTCTTTTTTGCATCTTCATTAGCATGTTCTTCAGCATCTTTTATCATTCTCTCGATTTCATCATCTTCAAGTGCTGTACCGCCAGTAATTGTTATTGCTTGCTCTTTACCTGTCCCTAGATCTTTAGCATTGACATTCACAATACCATTAGCATCAATGTCAAAAGTTACTTCTATTTGAGGTGTACCAGCCATTGCTGCAGGTATATCAGTTAAAGTGAATCTTCCCAGAGACTTGTTCCCAGAAGCCATTTCTCTCTCACCTTGCAGGATATGAATTTCAACCTGGGTTTGATTGTTTTCGGCTGTACTAAATACTTCAGACCTTTTAGTTGGGATTGTTGTATTTCTTTCAATCATTTTGGTCATGATTCCACCTTTAGTTTCAACACCTAAAGTAAGAGGTGTAACATCTAATAAAAGAACATCTTTTACATCACCTTTTAATACTCCAGCCTGAATAGCAGCTCCAGATGCAACAACTTCATCAGGATTAACACCTTTATGAGGGTCTTTACCAGTAAGAGATTTTACAAGTTGTTGGACTGATGGCATTCGAGTTGAACCACCAACTAATATAACATGATCTATATCAGAAAATTTCATTCCAGCATCAGACAATGCATTTTCGACTGGTTCTTTCGTTCTTTCTACTAAATCTGCAGTAATTTTTTCAAACTCAGACCTACTTAATTTTTCAAGCAAATGTTGAGGTCCAGCATCATTAGCAGTAATAAATGGCAAGTTAATTTCTGTTTCACTAGTAGATGAAAGTTCAATTTTAGCTTTTTCTGCAGCTTCTTGAACTCTCTGTATTGCCATTTTATCATTTGATAAATCAATTCCAGTTGAGGATTTAAACTTTTCAATTAACCAATCCATTACTCTTTGGTCCCAGTCATCTCCACCAAGTTTAGAATCTCCTGATGTTGACTTCACTTCAAACACACCCTCAGAGATTTCTAGTATTGAAACATCAAAAGTACCGCCACCTAAATCAAATACGAGTATTTTTTGATCTTCATTGTTTTCTAGGCCGTATGAAAGGGATGCAGCAGTAGGTTCATTTATAATCCTTAATACATTCAATCCTGCGATTTGACCGGCTTCTTTCGTTGCTTGCCTTTCAGCATCATTAAAATATGCTGGAACAGTAATTACAGCATCTGTAACATCGTCGCCTAAATATGACTCAGCATCTCTTTTGAGTTTTTGTAATATTCTTGCTGATATTTCTTGTGGTGTATAGTCTTTACCTTCAAAGCTCTCTTTCCAATTGGTTCCAATATGTCTTTTGATAGACCTAACAGTGTTATCCGGATTTGTTACCGCTTGCCTTTTTGCAAGTTCACCAACTAGAACTTCTTCTGATTTAAAAGCAACAATAGAAGGTGTTGTTCTATTCCCCTCTGCGTTAGCAATAACAGTTGGCTCACCACCTTCAAGAACTGCTACAACACTGTTTGTTGTTCCTAAATCAATTCCTACAGCTTTACCCATTTTGTATATTTCCTTTCGTAAAAATTATTAAATTGGTTCTTGTTCTCTTGGTAAATGACCTCTTACTCTTGGATAGGAGATAGGAGCATGAAGAAAACAAAATTTCTTTTTGTTATAAATGCTAATAACGGTCTCACAAGTTTCAAATGCGCAAACTCTACCGGTGGTGTATTTTTTTGATCTTCTAACACCTGGCTTAACTTGTGATGCAGTTAATGTTCCACTCATTTTTAACCTTTCTAATCTAATTATATTTTAATATATAATCTAACTATATTTACTTAGATTTATAATTAAATATATCATATTTCCAATTTAATGCAAAAAATTTAATAAAAAAGATAAAAAATAAGCAATTTTAGTAATTATCAAACCACCTGATATTATTGAATAATGAAAAAGATAGATATCAATATCTTAGGGCTTGGGAATTTAGGAACCGCTTTTTTTGAGGGATTACAAAAAAATAAGAATCTTAATCTTTATTTATATGAAGAAAATGAAAAAATTAGAAATGATTACGCAAAATTACATTACGTAGTAACTTCTCCGCATATTGATACTCTTGATTCAGGAGTTTTAATACTTTGCATTAAGCCACAAAATATAAATAATTTCTTTGAATCATTTTCTAAAAACATTAACAAAGATGTCCTTATTTGCTCCCCTGTTGCTGGCTTAGAAATTGAAACGATAAACAAATATGTTAAAAATAGAATTATTAGGATAATGCCTAATCTACTAATTAGTAAAAATAATGGATTTATTCCATTTGTGAAAAATTATGATGATGACTACTTAGGTTTTATTGAAACAACATTATCTTCTTTGGGGCTAACTAAAGAATTTACTGAGCAATTGTTTCCACTTGTTACAGCATTATCAGGAAGTGGCCCAGCTTGGTACTATGAGCTTTCAAGGCAACTTACAAATTCCGCTACTCAATTAGGCATGAATGAAGATGACGCTGAAGGACTAGTTAAAGAATTAATTAAAGCTTTACCAAACTTAATTAACACAGAGGATTCTTTTGCTGAGTTAGTAAATAAAGTGAAATCACCAAAAGGAACAACTGAAGCAGGTCTTGATTCGCTTAATGATGATTCCTTTGATACAATAATTTTCAATGCAATTCAACAGGCAACAAACAGATCAATTGAGATATCAGCTGAATTAAAAAATGAATAAATTAAAAAGCCTAAAGGGCAATGATTATGTTTTACTTTTGTCTGCAGGAGCTTCGCTTGGTACATTATTTCTTTGGGGTGCTAGCTATATTTTTCCTGAAGGAGAGATAATTGAAGGGAGACGTGTTTTTGAAAATATTCCTAAAGTGCTGCAGTATATATTCTATGTTGTAAGTGCTTCTACAATTTTCTTATCTGGTTACTTATTCTCACTTAGAGTGAAAAATTGGACAAGAGGAAAAGAAGAAAAAAGGAATGTAAAATTTTCTGCCCGTCTTTGGAGCTTCTTTGATGGAATAACAATGAGAACAGTACTTAGATTTAAAGCTGCTGGACTGATGCATTCATTAATATACATAGGTTTTCTTGGTTTGTTTGCTGGAACTATTACGCTTGAGATCCACCATCTAATGCCACCAAGTCTCAAGTTTTTACAAGGAACAACATATATTGTCTATTCATTCCTTTTGGAGTTGGCAACTATTGCATATTTAGTTGGTCTTTTCTGGGCTTTAATCAGAAGACTAAGAGGGGCAGAATACCGGATACAAACAAAGACAACAGTTGATGATTATCTAACATTGTCTTTGTTAATTTTTATTGGTATATCAGGTATTACTACCGAAGCTGGAAGAATTGCACTTGAAAATTTTCCCAATTATGAGAAGTGGTCATTTATTGGATATTTTGTTGCTGATTTCTTAAATTTATCAAACCCTGAGTTATTTCACAGAGTTTCTTGGGTTTTACACGTTGTTTCTTTCTTCGTGTTTTTGATTGCATTACCTATTTCTAAGTTAAGACATATTATTACATCTCCAATAAACATGTTTATGTCACCTAAGGAGAGACATAAAGGTGCTATGAGAGATATTGGAAACCTATTAGAGGCAGAAGATATTGATAATGTTGGCACAGAAATAATTGACCATTTCACATGGAAACAACTTATGGACTTAGATGCTTGCACAGTTTGTGGAAGATGTACTTCAGTATGTCCAGCAAATCAAACAGGTAAATCTCTTGACCCAAGAGAGATAATCTTAAAAGTAGGGCAAGTAATGTCAGAGTCTGGAGATCCCTCTGTTCCAGCAACTATCAGCACTCCAGGACCCCTAAAAGTAAATTCATCAAATGTTTTTGAGAGAATAACTTCAGAAGAAGTCTGGGCTTGCACTTCGTGTAGAGCTTGTGATGAGATATGTCCTGTAAATATAGAAATTTTGGACAAGATACTTGATATGAGAAGACACCTAGCTTTGATGGAATCAGATTTTCCTTCAGAACTTGGTAAAGCTTATGTTGCAATGGAGAATTCATCTAACCCTTGGGGGGCATCACAAAACGATCGTTTGAAGTGGACGGAAGATCTCGATTTTGAAGTACCTGTCATTGATGAATCGAACTCTGAAGAATACGATTATTTATACTGGATCGGATGTGCCGGAGCTTTCGACGATAGAAATGTGCCTGTGACAAAAGCTGTTGCGACACTATTAAAGCGAGCTGGAGTGTCTTACGCTGTTTTGGGGCCCAAGGAAGTTTGTACAGGAGATTCTGCACGAAGAACAGGTAATGAATTTGTTTTTCAACAACTTGCGATACAAAATATTGAAAACATGAACAATCTAAAAGTAGATAAGATCATTACACAGTGTCCACACTGTTTTAATACTATTGCAAATGAATATCCTCAACTAGGCGGCGAGTATAAAGTTATTCATCACAGTCAACTACTAACAGAACTTGTTCAGTCTGGGAGAATAGAAGTTGGAACAAGTGACAAGCCTTACAAAATTACATATCATGACTCATGTTACTTAGGTAGACATAATGACATTTATACAGCACCGAGAGAAATCGTTGGCTCAATTGGCGGAATAGAAATTAGAGAAATGAAGCGCCAAGGAACTCAGAGCTTTTGTTGTGGTGCTGGCGGTGGAAGAATGTGGATGGAAGAGTCTGTTGGCAAAAAAGTAAACATTGAAAGATCCCAAGAAGCAATTGAGACCGGTGCTGATGAAGTCGCAGTTGCTTGTCCATTTTGTTACATAATGATGGATGACGGCGTTAAAGAACTTGGCTATGGGGATAATGTAAGAGTTAGAGACGTTTCTTTAATACTTTTAGACAACCTTAAAAAAGACTAGGAATTTTTTCCCATAAAAAAATGTGCAATATCCCCATGTGATTTATTAATGCTATAAATCACATATATTGCAGTAGTAAGGTTGCCCAAAATTAAAACAAAAAATGACCATATAATTGTTGCAGACAACGACTCTTTATAGGCAATCCACAAGCAAACTAGAATAAATCCACCGTAGAGATCTACAAGGGAAACTATACCCCATGGTAAATCTGGAATGGGCGAGTCAAATAATGAAACTTGGTTTTGTGCCCAAATTATTACTCCTATCATTGAGACACTTATAACGTATGAAATTAATTTTGTTATAGTCATTAAGTAGATTTTAAATAAATCAAAAAAAAATGAATGATAAAAAAATAATATCCCGCATATTACGTCTTGATAAAGAGATTTATAACGAGCTTCTGGTTCAAGATGGAGCTTTTCAAAAATCCATTGCCATCTTTGTAAGCACGACAATTTTAGTCACAATGAGTGGCTTTAGATTTATTTCAGGGTTGTTAGATTATTTACAAGAAAACTTAATTTTGTTTCAACAGGAGTTTCAACAAGAATTTTCTCCAGAAGAATTTAATTTTTTTCAATCAATGATTGAAGAGTTACAAACTTTTATAAACTCTTCAGACACTACTACTTCATTATTTTCTTCGGCCTTCTCGTCTCTCGTTGCCACGGTTATAGGATTAGTGATAATTTACTTAATACTCAGATTTCTTTTCAGGAAAGAGCCAATTCCTAAAGATCTTCTAATGATTAATTTTTTTGCATCAACTCCATGCTTGCTTGTTGTACCCGCACTATTTGTCTCATCGCTTTTTCTTCAAGGTTTTTTAATTTTGATAGTCTCAATATATTCAATTGTTTCTTTCGGTTCAGGGCTTAAACAAGTTTATATGTTGAGAAATATTGAAGTCATACTATTGATCGTTTCATTAACGTTTGGGACAAGTATTTTAGGTGGTGCATAGAATGAATGCAGGAGTTATACTCGCAGCTGGTGACTCAACAAGAATGGGATTTCCAAAGCAGCTTGCTGAAGTTAAAGACAAACCATTACTAGAACTTGTAATTGAAAAAGTAAACTCCTACTTTGAGTCATCGACTGTAGTTCTGGGGTTCGAAAATGAAATTATTGAAGAAAAAATAAATTTTTATAATTCAAATATTTTAATAAATGAAAACTGGGAAGAAGGAATAGTTTCATCAATTAGAACAGCTCTATTTTTCTATCAAGAACAAAAGCAAATAGAAAATCTTGTATTTTTTTTGGGAGACCAACCTGAAGTAAGGGATGAAGTCATCATTGCTTTACAAAATAATGAAATGGACAACTCAAAAATATTAATTCCTCAATATAGATACAAGTTGGGTTTTCCAGTTTTAGTCCCGCGTCCATTTTGGTCAAAGTTAGAATTGTTGACACAAGATGATCCTGGTGAATTTGAAATATCAGCATACAAAGATTTTGATCTAATTGATTATTTTGTTTCATCTGAGGTAAAAATTGAAAAACTTAATTTTAATTTTCTTGGTCCAACGGATTATGACGAAGAAAAAGATTTTTGAGAGTGGGAAAATCTCTTAAAAAAAAGCATTTGTTTATAAAATAAATTTTGTAAAATCAAAAACATGAATTCAATTGATTCGATAAATGGCATGACTCATACTGAGGCAACAAAATTAAGAAGAGCAAGAGTCAGAACAACAACAACATTCCTTCAGATAGCTTCATCTAGATCTGGAAGGGCTTTATTGACAAAAGAGACAGGGATTAGCTCACCAAAGCTTCTTCACTGGGCAAGAAGAGCTGAACTTATGAAAATTAAAGACCTGGGTAGAGATTATGCTGACTTACTAGAAGCAGTTGGTGTTGAAAGCGTTTCTGAATTAAGAAGACGTAACCCTGAATCATTGCATGAATCAATGCAAAAAATAAATATTAAAGCCAAAATTGTTGAAAGAATGCCTTCAATTAAAAGAGTTAATAGATGGATAGAAGATTCTCAGCATATAGAAATTAAGGTTTCTTCTTAATAACAACAAGAATCTATCATTAAAGTGTGGATAAAAAAACTATAAGAATAACAGGTGCTCAGTGTTCTTTTTCAGTGGGTGCTATTCAAGAAAACAAAGAAACTATACTCAATTGTTTTGAAGAAGCTGAATCAGTAGAATCAGACATCGTTATTTTTCCAGAGCTAGCAATTACAGGATACCCACCAGAAGATTTGTTACTTCGTGAAAGTTTTATTGGTAAAAATTTTGCAGTACTGGAAGAGATTGCAGCTTTTTCATCTCACACAAGTGGAGTTATTGGTTTTGTTGATAGAAAGAACGATTCCCATAATCAAGACAATAATAAACGGATGATAGCCAATGCTGCTGCAATTGTGCAGAATGGAGACGTTAGAGGAATATATCATAAATCATTTTTACCAAATTATTCAGTTTTTGATGAAGCTAGATATTTTTCAAAAGGCACAGAGCCGAATACTTTATTTTGGTATGACGACATTGCTATTGGGATTAATATTTGTGAAGATATTTGGATTGAAGACGGACCAGCAGAAGAGCAAGTGAAACAAGGTGCATCACTAATTATAAATATAAATGCATCACCTTATGATATTCATAAAAGCGAAACTCGAAAAGAAATAGTCATGAAAAAGGCATTGAAACTAAATGTACCAATAATATATTTGAACATGGTGGGAGGTCAGGATGAACTAGTTTTTGACGGAGGTTCGTTTGTTGTAAATGACCTAGGTGAAATTATCTATCAGGCCTCAAGTTTCAAAGAAGAAGTATTCCACTTAGATATTGATTTAAAAACTAATAAACAAAATGACAAATCCCCGCTAATAATCAGGCCAAAAACAATTGAATTGAAAGATGTTGAAAGCAAGGCTTCATTGAGTAAGAATGAATCTATTTATTCTGCATTAAAATTGGGACTTAAAGACTATGTAAGGAAGAATAAATTCACAAAAGTATTAATAGGCATTTCAGGTGGAATTGATTCAGCTCTAACTGCTGCAATTTGTGTTGATGCATTAGGCGCAGAAAATGTAATTGGAGTAGCTATGCCCTCTAAATACAATTCCAAAGACTCTTTAGACGATGCAATTAAACTATCAGATAATTTAGGAATAACTCTAAAAACAATTGAGATCGAAAAACTAGTAGATGATTTTAGAGAAACTCTTACGAATTCTCTCAACGAAGATCTTGGTCAAATAACTGATGAAAATATTCAATCAAGAGTTAGAGGTAATATTTTAATGGGATTATCTAACCAAACTGGTGCAATGGTTGTTTCTACTGGTAATAAATCAGAAATGGCAGTTGGCTACTCTACCCTTTATGGCGATCTTGCCGGTGGATTCGCATTGATAAAGGATTTATATAAAACTAAAGTTTATGAATTATCAAACTACATAAATTCAATTTCTGATGCTATACCAAAAAACATTATCACTAAAGAGCCAAGCGCAGAACTTCGCCCTAATCAGTTTGATAGTGATTCGCTTCCAGATTATGAAGTACTCGATAAAATATTGAATCTTTATATTGAGGAAGATAGTTCATCTGAAAAAATTATCGCTTCAGGAGTTGATCCAAATTTAGTATTTGATGTTCTTGAAAAAGTAGACAGAAATGAATACAAAAGAAAACAAGTTGCGCCTGGAGTAAAGCTCACTCAAAAAGCTTTTGGAAAGGACAGGAGAATGCCTATTACAAACACATACATAAGACAAAAGGAATAAAATGTATTTAATTGATGGGGTTCAAGTTGAAAAAGAAGATTTCATTCTTCCTGTAGAAAATATTGGAGTATGGAGAGGCGATGGAATTTTTGAAGCAATCAGAATTCACGAAGGTTATCCGTTTGGAATAGACTTACACATTGAAAGATTCAAAAAATCTGCATCCAAGGTATTTTTTGACGATATAAATTTTGAAAAGATAAAAAAAGATATTTTACTGGTGGCAGAAAATTTTCAAAATGGATATGTGAGGACGTTAATTTTAAGAAATGAAAAAGATTCATTTAATGTATTTTGCTTTTATCAGCCACCTATAGATGTACCAGCGTATTTTACTTTACAAACTCAAAAAGCCTACTGGCAGAGTGGTGGAGACTTTATTGAACAAGATGTATTCAATGTTGGTACAAAATCTACATCTTACGCAATGAATATAAGTCACACAAGACAAGCTGAATTAAACGGGTATACGGATGCTTTATTAGTTAATAGAGAAAACATCATTCTTGAAGGTCCTACTTGGACTTTTGGGTGGATATTGAATGATAAAATACACTTACCAGACCTAGATCTTGGAATCCTAGATTCAATAACTCGAAAATATTTAATTCGCTTTGGAGAAGAAAAAAAATTAGATGTATCTATTGGACGTTTAGTTGAAGATGAATTAGAAACTATACAATGTGGTTTTGTATTATCTACCGCAAAACATGCGATACCTGTTTCTAAAATAAATGAAATAGACTATTCTCACCACCCCTTAATTAATGAAATTCAAGAAACTTTTAAAAACGAAGTAAATATTGAGCGCCCTTAAAAGGAGGTGGAATGAGATTAACTGAGTACTCACATGGTGCTGGTTGAGCATGTAAACTCTCACAAAAAGAGCTTGCTCAGGTACTGACGCATTTTAAACAACAAAATAATTCCGATACTTCAAAAATATTGGTCGGTCTAGATTCGCCTGATGATGGAGGTGTAATTGATATTGGTAATGGAATCAGAGTGGTTCAGACTGTAGATTTTTTTACTCCTATATTAGATAACCCGTTTGATTGGGGAAAAGTTGCAGCAGCTAACGCATTATCTGATATTTATGCAATGGGCGGAACCCCAATATCTTCCTTACAGCTTGTTTCATGGCCAAGAGAAGATTTAAGTTTTGAAATATTGTCTGAGGTTTTAAAAGGCGGTTTAGAGATCATGCAAAGTGCTGGTTGTAACATCATTGGAGGACACAGTATCGACGACAAAGAGCCAAAGTATGGTTTTGCTGTAACAGGAATAATTAATGATGCTATTTATAAAAAAAGAAATCTTCAAGTAGGCGATAAACTTTTTTTGACTAAACCTTTAGGTTCTGGAATCATCTCTTCTGCTATAAAAAAGAATATAGCAAGTGAAAAAGCAATATCTGAAGTAACTGAAGTAATGACAGCATTGAATGACAAAGCATTAGAAGCTGCCAAAGAATTAAATGCAAATGCAATAACAGATGTCACAGGTTTTGGATTATTAGGGCACTTAATAGAAATGATTGGAGATTCTGAAGTGACAGTAAATATTTATTTAGATAATGTACCTGTTATTGAACATGCAAAAGTATATTTGAATAATGGAGTTTATCCTTCTGGGTCTAAAAGAAATTTTGATTCAGCTAAAGAAAATATAATTTATAGCGACGATCAAGAATCTTTTGTAAAAATTTTATCAGATGCTCAAACAAGTGGTGGTTTACTAATTTCAGCACCAAATGATAATTCAATTGATTTAGATGATATATCTGACAGACTTGGATTAAATATATGGGAAATTGGAGATATTGTTTCTAGATATAAAAATAAAGTCAATATCATTAATAGCAAATGATAAAAACAATTACTAAATTTTTTGCTTTTGCAACAATTTTGAAAAACTTGCTTGAAACAAAAAAAGGAGATATTTCTGGTAATACTCAAATTCATCCAAGTAAGTTTCCTGGCAGAACTATTTTTGTAAGGGAAAAAGAATATTTTATTAGAGAATCATACGTAGATGGAACAACCCCTATTGTTTTTCTACATAGCTGGGGGTCTGATTCATTAGGTAGTTGGTTTAAAGTATTGCCAAAAATTAAAAATAAAAATTCATTTATTGCAATTGATTTAAGAAATCATGGAAAGTCAGATTCAAGTTGGAAAAGATGGGATGTAGACGAAAATGCTGATCTGGTTATAAGCATTCTAGAAAAACTTGGCATAGAAGAGTGTGACATTGTTGGTTGGTCGATGGGAAGCGCTGTTGGGATGTCTGTTGCTAGAAAAAAACAATCCTTGATTAGAAAATTAGTTTTAATAACCCCATTTAGTTGGCTGGGAGGTGCTGTTTATAGTGACAAAATAGCATTTAAGGTATTTATAAGTTTTGTAAGAATTCGAGAAAGACTTTTTCCAAATTTTAATCCTCAATCAAAATTTTCTTTCTTAAAGAAATCCCAATCTATTGAAGATGAGTATACAGAGTGGGCATGGAATAATTTACATAGGTCAAAAGATGACTTTATATATGGTGACGGAGGAAGGTTTGTTGTTCCTTATGACGCAAGACCTTGGATTCATGAAATACATTCTGACACATTGGTTATTACTGGTGGTAAAGACAAATTAGTCCCTGAAGAAACATCTAATGAAGTCATAAACCGTTTAAATACTGTTAAATCGAAAGTTATTAATGATGCCGGTCATTCTGTTCCGTGGACTCACGCAGATGAACTATTAGAAGAGATTAATAGCTTTTTAAACAATGAATAAAGTTTTATTCGTTTCTCCAACTGTTTACTCCAATCCTTTAACAAAAGATATTCAAAAAAAATTTCAGTCTCTTTCTAATGTTTGCAATCCTATAGTTTATGCATTCAGTGAGGAAAAGTTTACTTCCAGTGTTGAAGGTGTTGAGGCTATTTTTAATAAAAAGAATAAAAATAGGTTTTTAAATTATCTTAAAATTATATTTCTATTCTTTTTCAAAATCCCAAAAATTGTAAAAGAACAAAATATAGATATTGTTTGTTTGCAAGACCCCATTACTGGTTTCTTTACAATCTTTTCTTTAAAGATTAGAAAATTACCTGTAAAAATTGTAGTCGAAACTCATGGAGATTTTATCGACACGATTGGATTAGAAAAAAATTTATTACTACCAAAATTTTATACTTCACTATTTAGCTATCTAGCAAAATATTCAATCAAAAAAGCAGATTTAATTAGATCTATTTCCGAATTTACGGAAAAACAAGTTTTGAATTTTGGATATCAAGGTTTATTTGTTCGTTTCCCTGCATGGATAAATATTGATAATTATCTAAATGCTGATATTAAAAGATCATACTCAGATACATTTAAAATAATATTTGTAGGAAGTGTTACAGAAAGAAAGAACCCAAAGATAATTATTGAGTCACTTGAGACAATTGATGGGAATGTTTCATTGGAAATAATTGGACAAACACCTAATTTAAAATATCTAAAAGAATTAAACAACCTCATTTCTAGTTCTAAGCATGCGGAAAACATAACTATGACACCTTTTATCAAAGCTGAAGAACTAATTTCAAAGTATTCATCAGCAAATTTATTTATTTTACCTTCAAAATCTGAAGGACTAGGTAGGGTAATAATTGAAGCACAATCCACAGCGTGTCCTGTCTTAGTTTCAAGTAACACCGGAATGGTAGATTTAATTATTGAAAATGAAACTGGTTATATATTTGAAAACAACAATAAAAATGATTTATCAAACAAAATTCAACACATTATGAACAATTATGAAAGTGCTTTACAAACAGGATTGAATTCTAAAGACTTTGTTAAAGAAAACCAAAGTGTTGCCAATTTCGAGTTTGGTTACAAAAAACTAATTGACTTAGTCTCTACATAATTTAGCTTTACTTAACCCAATTATTAAATTGTCTGCCTTTATTGCTATTCTTAAGGCATGGAAATTATATTTTATGTGTTAATAGTTTTTCTCCTTTGTATGAACTTGTATTTTGTATCAAGAAAAAAAGATGAAGGCAACAAAGACGATGAGTATTTGATCAAAGGAATTGTTAGTGAAATTATTGAAAATGAAGAGTCTCAAATATATAAATTACTTAATAAATCTGATCAAACAGTTAAAGATTTCATTGAAAAGACTGGTGAAATCAAAAGCTCTATAACAGGTGTTGATCAGCAAACGCGAAATTTAATTTCAGTTCTTAATAACAATCAAAGTAGAGGACAGTGGGCTGAGTTTCAAGTAGAAGATCTTTTGGGAATAATGGAATACAAAGACGGAATCCATTATGAAACACAAAAAATAATGAAAAGTGGAACTAAACCAGACTTTACTTTTTACCTTCCTGATAATAAAACAATTAATATGGATTCAAAGTTTCCACTAACAAATTATATGGAAATCGCCAAGCTAAATCGTGACTTAGATGATGAGACTCTTGATCAAATTTCAAGAAAAGAAATAAATGATTTAATTAAAAATAAGAACAAAGAATTTCTAGATAAGGCTATAAAAACTAAAATTGATGAAACTTCAAGTAGGGAAGGTTATATTTCATCTGAAGAGGGTACAGTTGATTTTGTACTCATGTATATTCCACTCGAAAATCTTTATCATTTCCTACTGACTTCAGTGATAGGATCGAACAAAACACCAGTAATTCAGTATGCTTTTTCAAAAAAAGTAATTCTTGTTAGTCCTCAAACTTTAATGGCTTATTTAGAAACAATTAGGCACTCCATGAAATTATTTAGCTTACAAACAGACACAAAAAATATCTTAATTACTCACGAAAAGGTTAAAAATGAAGTTAGAAAGTTTATAGATTCTTTTGATGATGTAACTAAGCGATTAGACCAAACTGTTCAATCATTTGAAGTATTAAAAACAACAAGAGTTAACAAGCTAGAAAAGTCTTTTGATGAATTAGACGAGGTAAATAAATCCTCTGAAAATCAGTAGTGTTCTGACAACCTTGTGACGACCATAATGCATTTGTCATCGACAAAATTTTTATTGTTTTCATTTAGATAAGTGGAAATTTTTTGACTTTCAGCACCCGGTTGATACCAAAAATTGTCGTAATTATTCTCTACTAATTCTTTTGTAATTTCAAATCCAATTTTTGGAGGTACTACAAAGTTGATTATTGAAGGGGATATTTCAAGATCCATAACATTCTTATATGATTTAATACCAGATATCATTTCCTCTTGATTATTAATTGGAGCGACGTTATATCCTTTTGAAATTAGATCCAATAAAATTTTATTGCCATACTTTTTTGGATCATTGCTTGCACCAACTAAAGCTATAAGATTTTTTTTATTTTTTAAAGTATCAAGCAATTAAAAGCTTTCAGCTTTTATATTGAATAAATCATCTTTACCAGCAGTGACAGAAGAAGCATAACCAGAAGCTAAAGGCAGGAGTTGTTCAATATAAAACTTTGATAATGTGATTTTTTCGTTGTAATATTCATCACCTGTTTCTTCAAGTTTCTTGGTAGCTAAAATTGCTGCTTTGCCCATATAATAGCCTCCAAGAACTTGTCCAAACATCTTCAAATACGGTGTCGCACCGGCACTTGCATCTACAAGTTCACCTTCATGTCCATTGTCAAGGGGAAGCTTTCTAAACATAAGGTCTAATGCTTGAATACCATTGGTTCCTTCATAAATCGGAGCAATACGAGAATCTCTTAAGTATTGAGCCACACCAGTCTCTTCTACATAGCCCATTCCTCCATAAACTTGAATAGCAATAGAAGACAATTCAACACCTAAATCTGATATCCAGGCTTTAGTTATAGGCGTAAGAATACCGCATCTCTCTTCACCAAACTCTTTTAGTTCTCCTTCTGCGAAGTACTCTAAGTCAAGCATTAATTGGTTATCATACATAAGGTATCTCATAGCATCTACATAAGATTTAATTGTTATAAGCATTCTTCTTACATCCGCATGATCAATAATTGTTGATTTTTTGGCATCCTCTTTAGACATTCCGACTGGTCTTCCCTGAACTCGGTCTCGAGCATACTGAGATGCTCCTTGTAATGCACCAGATGCACAAGCTAAACCTTGACCACCTACCCAAACTCTCGCCTCATTCATCATGGTAAACATGTAGTTTAGCCCTCTATTTTCTTCACCAACTAAATAGCCTACCGAACCATCGTATTCCATTACACATGTAGGACTAGCATGTATACCAAGCTTTTCTTCTATGGATATACAGGACACATTATTATTGTCACCCAACGAACCATCGTCATTAACCATAACTTTTGGAACAATAAACATAGAAATGCCTTTAGTTCCTTCTGGAGAACCAGGCACTTTTGCAAGAACTAGGTGGATTATATTTTCAGTCATATTATGTTCACCAAAAGTAATCCAAACTTTTGTACCAGTAACCTTATATGTACCATCATCTTGTTTTTCTGCTTTTGTTGTTATAGTTCCCAAATCAGAACCTGATTGAGGTTCACTTAAGTTCATCGTTCCTGTCCATTCTCCTGAGACAAGCTTTGGAAGAAATTTATCTTTTTGTTCTTGATTTCCATGAAAATTGATTGCAGATATTGCACCGGCACTTAATCCAGGAGCCAATCCAAATGCTAAATTAGCGGTACTTAAAATCTCTAACGTACCACCAGAAAGAGTTATTGGCATCCCTCCTCCACCTATTTCTTCAGGTAGTGATATAGAAGCCCATCCAGCTTCAATAAACTTTTTATATGCATCGACAAATTCTTCAGGCATTGTTACATTACCATTTTCAATAGATGCGCCTTGTTGGTCGCCTATAGCATTAATAGGAGCCAGCACTTCTTCAGAAAATTTTGCACATTCCTCCATAGTTGGGATTACAATATCTTCTGAAAAATCACTAAACTCAGATATTTTATTTAATACATTATAAGAATCTATAACTTCGTAGCCAAAAACAATGTCTTTAACGGGAGCTTTATAGGGAACTGCCATATTTATTTATATTAGTAGATTTTTTGAAAAAGTATAAATCGCTATCGTGGCTTTACCTCAACAAGCTCAGCAATTTCTTCTATTTTTTCAATTGTAGGTTCATCATTAGTTCCAGCCACAATTGCACCAGCTGCGCACGCTTTTTTGATGTTGGGAATCAAATCTTCAACTCCAAACGCAGCAATATAGGCAGCTGTTGTATCACCAGCCCCATTTGCATTTATGGTTTTAAAATCAGGAGGAACAATCTCTATTGCTCCTTCAAGACTAATTAATCTTGCTGGTAGATTTGACGATGTTAATAAGATATATCTCACAGTTTTTGAATCTACTAAATCATTTGCTTCATTCACGGTAATTTCATCCTTACTTACAGTTAAAAAATCTAATTTGTAATCAATCTTGTGTTCATATCCCGCTTGGCTAACAAACAAATTTTTATTTTTTTGAATTTCAATAAGGTCTTCTTTTACGAATTCAATTGAATATCGATCTAACATTAGTGAGTCATATGAATCTATATCATCAAAGTTATTCCAACTTGACTTTTGATACCCTGAAGAAACAATAGTTCTCTCACCTGTTTTGTCTACAAAGATTGAGCAAGTCGGCGTGACATCTTTATTGATTATTAAATCATGATGATTAATATTTTTTGACTTAAGATGATTTACTAAATATTCCCCTAAAGGATCTTTACCAATGCTATTTCCTCTTACATGAACAGATTTGTTCCAAAGAACAATTTTTTCAGCACAATTAATTGCTGTACCACCCGCTCTGATAAGTGAATTTGAACTTCTGATATCATCACCCTTTTTTGGTATTTCATCAACAAAGTAAATTAAATCAGGGTTTAATGATCCAAAGCAGAGTATCTTTTTAAAAGACATAAATTAAATTTAAGTTTTACTTTAAACTAAGCCACTAATTACTGCGCCAGCAACAAGTATTGCAATATAGCTAAATAGTCCACCAACTATAGCCGCTAGCTTCATGCTGCGCGATATAGTACTTGGTCCAGCAAGATGGTAAACAAGAACACCAAAAAACGGTACTAGATAAACCACCCCCAACCACACATATTTCATACTTCCATTTACTTTGTCGTTAGAGTCAATATCTTTTATTGCTAAAGCAGCCCAAGCAGCGTACAACACAAACGGCATTAAGTATCCGTAAAGTTGAAATAACAGCTGCCATAATGTTGGGCTTGAAATTGGAACTCCGCTCATAATTATCTCCTTTTCAGCATTGTAGTAATTTTCTAAATCCTCATTAAGTAAGTTTGTAGGTACATTTATCTCTTCTAAGTTTGGTACATAAAATAAATTTATTGCTGGAGACGGCTTATTAATATCAGAAAACTCCATGTTCGCTTGTTCTTTTGGCCAAGGGTATTCTTTGTATCTATTTTTGTCTAAATCAGTAGTTTGTGCATCAGCAAAAAATCCAGCAAGCATCATAAGCCCCGAAGGATCACCTTGTAGTGGAAACCTAGCAAGTATATTGGTTGAATCTATAGAACTACAGTTATGTACTTGCTCAAGTAATGGAGGTGTGCTTGTTTGGTAAACATTATTTTCAAAACAGTTTCCAGGACCCCAAGGACCGGCTAATGCCAAATCTGTATAACCAGAATCTAAAACAACATTATTAACAATACTTACATGTTGTGAAAAGTATAAATTTGCATCAAGCATCGGGCTTGCGACAATTCCATAACGATCATGATTAATTACTAGATTTTTTTCAATTACATCTCCAACCCTTCCCGGAACAACAATTCCCATACCTTTAGCTACAACGCCAAATCGGTTTGTAGGTGCTTCGTAGTTATTATTATTAATTACAAGATTTCCTACAATTGTTGTTTCCCTGCCAGGAGGATTGAGTTCAGAGTCAAGAGTATTTGGAACAATACCTGACATATTATCGCGCCATATGTTGTTATATAAATACAGGTGACCTCCTGCATTAGTTCCCGAATACCCTAATGCATTGCCCTCAACTACATTATCGTAGATTAAAGAATTACACGGATAACACTGTCCAATGTAAATTCCACTATCTGGGTGTCCAGATGCATATACATTATCAAATACGCCATCAGTTGAGTTAAATGCATAAACACCATAATCTCCATTGTTGTAAACAGTTAAATAAGAACCTTTAAACCCTTTTGCTGTATTCCAATATACCCCATTTAATGTAAAGTTTCTTACAGATAAATTCTCAACTGTTACTCCGTCTGTTTCGTAAATTTGTATTCCGTTTTCACTCATAAACTGACCATCTATTATCACTTTGTTTCTATCAGTGCCCCTCAGTGTTAAATACGAAGTAGTCACAGTTATGCTTTCGTTATAAACTCCTGGGTTAATTAGAATCAAATCTCCTTCTTGTGCAACATCAACAGCGTCTTGAATTTTTGTAAATTTTTCACCTTGACCAACATTCAAAACATTTTCACTTAAACTGACGATTACTTTTTCAGGCTCAACTGCATAATCAACATCACCTACAATAACTGTACCGACCATACCTTTGTTGTTAGTTCCATGATATGGACAGTAATAATCGTAAACTCCTGGCTCATTAAATGTGTGTTCATATTGATCGCCTTTTGTAATAATTCCATATTCAAAATAGTCTGATGATATTGCTTGCCATGAACCATCACTCGCAATCACATTATGATCATTTGCTCCACCAGATTCCCAAATTACTGTAGTACCAGGTTCAACTCTTAAAACTTTTGGAGAAAACTCATCATCGACGACCCTTATAACTTGTGGATCCAAACTCGCAGATTCTTCACCTCCACACGCAAAAAGCATCATAAGAAAAGATAAAAAAAGTATGCGCAGAATATTATGCATACTAAATTTTACCTTTCTCTAATTGCAGATTCCATCTAAAAAAATAATTAGTATAAAGATATGGAAGAAAGATATCCAACACAACAAAAAATTTGGACATGTCCTAAATGTGAATCAACTGAATATTCTGAAGACACAGTGACAATGACTGGTAAAACTTGGTCAAGATTTATGAATATACAGAATAGAAAGTTTTTAGCAGTAACTTGCTCAAAATGTAACTATACAGAGTTCTATAAAGGTGTTTCTAAAGGCTGGGAAAGCGTAGTTGATTTCCTAGGAAATTAGATTATCTAGA
>LUMQ01000134.1_pt1 | contig 23859 bp, 20 predicted proteins | sample 729621 | NCBI WGS metagenome assembly LUMQ01 (sample SAMN03860259, study PRJNA289734) | marine metagenome | biome: seawater column; feature: ocean; material: water; isolation source: Red Sea water column Station 12 - depth 25m | place: Saudi Arabia: Red Sea | collected 2011-10-15 | depth 25 m | reverse complement strand
GATTTACGGCCATTACTAATGACCAAATTAAATGAGGTTCTTTCTTTAAATCATGAAGAAGCAATTGGCGAAAGTAGCTGTTTTTACGATCCCATCAATACAAAAATCATCTGTTGGGTAGGAGCAAACGAACGTCCAGAATTCTTGAGACAAAATAGGATATTAGCAGAGGCCTGGTCAAAAAAATCAAATAGCATAGAAAGTTTCTATGATCCCGAAAAAGACCACTTTTCGGTCATTGACCAGCTAGAACAACAGAATAGCCCTTTGACAGAAAGCATCATTAGTTAACAAAAACTTCATATAATTTTTTTGATAAGAGCAAGGACATTTTGACTATTGAGCTCAATAGGATTTCCACCACAACTTGGGTCCTTTAGAGCTTCCTCTGTTAGTTTTTTTATATCTACGTTTGCCACGCCTAATCCACTTAGATTTTCCGGTATTTTTAGAGAAGCATTAAATTCTCTCACAAAAGCACAAAAACCGCTAAATCCATTTTTAATGCCTAGGTAACTTGAGACTTGGTTAAAGCGGTCACTAATTTTGTCTGCGTTCATATCTAAAACAGCAGGCATGCAAACCGCATTTGTTGTCCCGTGGTGCGTATTGTAAATCGCTCCAATTGGATGGCTGAGTGCATGTATTGCCCCTAAGCCCTTCTGAAATGCGGTGGCTCCCATCATTGCGGCAGACATCATATGTGATCTTGCTTCAATGTTGTTGGGATCATTATAAGCTATCGGCAGGTTTTGTATAACCAACTTCATTCCTTCAACAGCTATTCCCTGACTCATTGGATGATAGTGAGGGGAACTAAAAGCCTCAACACAATGAGCAAAAGCATCAAGTCCCGTTCCAGCAGTTATGAACGATGGCATTCCTACAGTTAATTCAGGATCACAAATTACTGCTGAAGGTAAAACTTTTGGATGAAAAATAATCTTTTTTTCATGTGTTTCTGAGTTTGTAATCACACTTGCTCTACCAACTTCGGAACCTGTTCCCGCTGTCGTTGGCACTGCTACAATCGGAGCTATTACATTGCTATCTGCACGGGTCCACCAGTCACCGATATCTTCAAAATCCCAAATTGGTCTAGTCTGACCAGCCATGAAGGCAATCATTTTTCCCAAATCAATTCCTGAACCACCACCAAAGGCAATAACACCATCATGGTTTCCTTTTTGGTAATCAATAATACCTGCCTCCAGGTTAATTTCATTTGGATTAGGGTCTACATCACTAAAAACTCTTCCCTCAAATCCCAAAGATTTTAAAATATTCACGGCATTTTCAGTAATATCTAGGCCTGCCAAACCCTTATCTGTAACAAGCAAAGGGTTTTTAATGTTTAGTGCCAGACAAACTTCTCCTAATTCTTGGATGCGGCCTGGGCCAAATCTGATATTTGTTGGATAAGACCAGTTTACTGAAATCGTCATAATTATGTGACCTTTTTTAAATGATACGATTTGGGTCGGGTGAGATTATGGAAGCCTATCTCAGAAAGGCTCCCACCGCGGCCTGTATTCTTACAACCAGTCCAACATAAGGCCGGATCTAGATAATCTGCTCGGTTCAGAAAGACAGTGCCCGTTTCAATCTCATCACCTATTTTTATTGCCCTCTGCAAATCACGGGTCCACAAACTCGCAGTTAAGCCAAATTCACTGTCATTCATTAAGCTAATAGCTTCATGATCATCTTTGACAGGCATTATACCAACGACTGGACCAAAACTTTCCTCTGTCATGACTTTCATGCTATGATCGACGTTAGTTAAAATTTGAGGTGTTAAATAGACGCCACCATCATCCTCTTGAAAAGTTGAAATGTGCGCAATAGCGCCTTTTTTCTGAGCATCAGAAATTTGATCTCTGACGTGATTGGCAAACCTTATATTTGCCATTGGCCCCAAAGTGGTATCCATATCTAACGGATTCCCAAGTTTATAATTGCTTACAATGGAAATTGCCTTTTTCAGAAAATCATCAAAAAGACTCTCCTGAACATAAATGCGTTCAATTCCACAGCAACACTGACCAGAGTTAAACATCGCGCCGTCTATCAAAGTTTCGGCTGCCGCCTCAAGATCAGCATCTTCCATAACATAGCCTGGATCTTTTCCCCCTAGTTCTGTGCCAACTCCTGTGAATGTCCCAGCTGCTGCTTTTTCAATTGATGCTCCTGCTGGAACTGAGCCAGTAAAGTTTATAAAGTCAAAAGAATTTTCAGCTATCAGTTGTGTTGTAATTTCATGATCTAAAAAAACATTTTGGAAAACGTCTTTTGGCACACCTGCGGAATGAAAAGCGCTGGCGAGCCGTTCACCCACCAATAATGTTTGCGTTGAGTGTTTCAAAATTACAGTATTTCCAGCTATCAATGCAGGAGCTATTGTATTGATGGCGGTCATGTATGGATAATTCCAAGGAGCAATGACAAAAACCACACCATGCGGGATACGCCGAATATATCTCTTAAAATCTGCATCTTCTCCCGCATCAATGGCTTGTAAAGATTGTGATGCAATCTTTGCCATATAATGGGCTCGTTCCTCAAATCCTTTAAACTCCCCACCATATCGTACAGGGCGGCCCATCATTTTTGCCAACTCTGGAACAACATCATCGTTCATTCGTCCCATTTCAGCTACACCCGCCAACACTAAATCAATTCTCTCTTCAATTGGTCGTTGAGACCACGCTGGCTGAGATTTTCTTGAGGTTTCTATAACTTCTTGAGACTTCGATATTGATAGCGCTTCTCTTTTGGCAAAAACTTTTCCATCGATTGGCGAAACACAAGTAAGCATCGTCATGCTTTCTCAAACCCTCTTATGATCTCGTAATCAGTTACAACTTTATTAAACTCTTCAATTTCCCACTCTGCGGCCCTCGCATAGTGTTGTACAGTTTCCTTGCCAAAAGCCTCGTTTAGCATCTTTGATGAAATCAAAGCGTCTCTAGCGTCCCGCAAAGTCTTTGGGATTTGATTATCTGTATCATTTTCGTATGCATCGCCAGAATAAGCAGGAGGCAACTCTAGTTTTTCTTCAATTCCTTTTAAGCCGGCAGCTAGCATTGCTGCCATACATAGGTAGGGATTCATATCAGAACCAGGTATTCGGCATTCAATACGTACAGACTTACTGCCTTCGCCAACCAATCTAAAAGCGGCTGTTCGGTTATCGACAGACCAAACTGTGCGTGTGGGCGCAAATGTACCTTTGGCAAATCGTTTATAACTATTTACATAAGGGGCCATAAATACAGTGATGTCTGGCGCATATTTCAGCAAGCCTGCCATGTAATGGTCCATTAGTGTTGACTTAGATAAAGGCTTTTTAGCATCAAAAAAGACATTTGAACCATTACTAAAGAGAGACTGGTGAACGTGAGAAGCAGAACCAACACGGTCTTGATGCCATTTAGGAATAAAGGTTGCGGCATAACCTCTTTGGTGAGCTATTTCCTTAATTCCATGCTTAGCAAGTGTATGATGGTCGGCTGTTGCTAACGCGTCAGCATATTTTATATTCAACTCTTCCTGGCCTGCCTCCGCCTCTCCTTTTGAACCCTCAACTGGGATACCCATTTCTCTAAGAAAGTTGCGTATAGGCCTCATCACGTGCTCTTCTTTGGACGTCTGAAAAATATGGTAATCTTCATTATAGTTTGAAATTGGCTTTAGCTCTTTAAAACCATTTGATGCTATTTCATCATGAGTTCCCTGGAATATAAAAAACTCCAGCTCTGTAGCCATAATGGCTGAAAATCCTAGTTTTTCAGCCCGTTTAATCTGGGTCTTTAAAACTTGCCGAGGAGAAAAATCTACCGGCTTGTGGGTATGATGATCCAAAATATCACAAAGGCATAAAGCCGTTCCATCAAGCCATGGCACCATTCGTAAGGTGCTTAAATCAGGTTGCATAACGTAGTCACCGTATCCAGCAGACCAGCTTGTTGATGCATAACCATCTGGGGTTGCCATCTCTAAATCTGTGGCAAGCAAATAATTACAGCAATGCGTTTCACTTTCCGCTATTTCTAGAAAGGCTTCCGCATGAAACCTTTTACCCATCAATCGGCCCTGCATATCGACCATGCAAACCAAAACTGTATCGACTTCTTGTTTAGAAATCTTTGCCTTAAGTTCATTGTAGGTCATTATTAGTCCCCAGTTATTTATTATCCTAAAACTCAACCCCTAAACAGGTACATCGCTTATTCAGCAGTAAAAGCATATAGTGTTCATTTTTGTTAAGCTTTCAAGTAAATTCAGTAACAAAACTCAATAAATACAAATGTTTCAATTTTGTCTTAATATCACCGATCACTTTATAAATTTATTGACTGGTTGAACTAATTGTGCGTGATTTCTAACGTAATTTACGGAGATCAAATCCTATTAAAAACCCACGCCCAAACATTCTTTTTATTGTCTTTGACCAAATGCGAGCAGATGCCCTGATTGGGCCTTTGGCTGATACAATTGAGCTGCCGAATTTTACCCAATTTAAAAATGAGTCCGTAAGTTTTCTAAACCATTTTTCTGTGACGAGCCCATGCGGGCCTGCAAGAGCGTCTTTGCTGACTGGGCAGTATGCAATGAACCATCGCTCTGTACGAAATGGAACACCGTTAGCACACGACACGTCTAACCTCGCTACATCGCTTAACTCTAAAGGAATTGAACCTCTATTATATGGGTACACGGATACCTCGCAAGATCCGCGAATGTATGAACAAGGCGATCCTATACTCACCTCATATGAGGAAGTATTAAATGGTTTTACTGAAGCTCAGGAAATGCGCTTTGATACAAATAAATCTTGGAAAGATTATCTAAGGGAAAAAAATTATAAGTTTGACAAATTAAGCGAAATTTTTGAACCAATCGATAAAAAAGTAAATGCTCCAGCACAGTATTCTGCTGAGGACAGTGACACTGCTTTTTTAACAGATTGCTTATTAGATGATTTGCCGAAAAGAAAACATGGATGGTGTGCCCATGTTACGTATGTAAGACCACATCCACCCTTTGTAGCTCCAGCACCTTATAATAGTTTGATTAGTCCAAATGAAATGCCAATTGCGCATCCGCTAGATACAAGTGGAAAACATCCATTTGACGACATCTCAAAACAATTCAGGCTAGCCAAAGATATGGTTATAGGGTTTGGCGACCTTAAAGAATGCCCCGAAATAACCTCAGAAATAAGGGCCGTTTATATGGGTTTAGTTGCTGAATTGGACACCCAACTTGGTAGGGTTTTTCAATGGTTAAAAGAAACTAAACAGTATGACGAAACATTAATTATAATAACTTCAGACCACGGGGAAATGCTTGGAGATTATGGTTGCTGGGGTAAAATGCACTATTTTGATGGAGCGTTTCACGTGCCATTGATGATAAAGCCGCCAAAAAGTTTCAACGGAGATTTTGGAACAACAATAGATGCTCCATCCGAGTCAATTGACGTCACCCCAACCATTTTAGATCTGATGGGAATAGAGATACCAGACGAAATGGACGGTTCGTCACTCAAACCTTTTTTGCTCGGCAAAAAGCCTGCAGATTGGAAAAAAGTAACTATGTCTGAGGTTGATTTTGGTGACCCAGTCAAACCAACAATATGGCAGTCTCAACTTGGCCTTTCGTCTCATGAGTGTAATTTCTCTGTGCTCCGATCTGAAAGACATCGAATTGTAAACTTTGCAAGTAAACTTCCACAAATCTTATTTGAAATAAAAGAAGATGGGGATGTAAATTTTCTGAACGATAAGAAAAAATATCAGGAAACCAAATTAAATATGGTTTCTGAGTTATTAAGCCACCGCATGAGAAATGCTGGGGGTAAATTTTCACGAATCATGATTACTGAAAATGGTCCATTAAGGGGAACCTTTTGAGACGCTTCGAATAATTTTAGGTTTAATAACTTAATAAATTTGATCGTTTATACTTAAAGCCTCCAATGCTAAATTCAAATTTTGCCTTAATTTATTGAACTTAAGCTTTATCATTGCAAATTAGTTGTGCATCGATTGGCTAAACGACAAATATAAAAACATTTTTTTCTGGATTTTTTTCTTTGACTGTTTTCATACTCTTGAGTGTGTCGATCATTTAACTGTCATGAAAGTGTCATGTGTGTCCGACATAATACTTTTGTCGATCGTAAACTTTCGACATCGAAACGGCCCTTAAACTTTAAGGACCACTCGAGTTTGGCAATGCCATTCTAGAGTCTAATATTGGAGGTAAATATGAAAAAATCTTTGTTTACCGCAGTGGCAATGGTTGCGCTCCCTATCGGTGCGTACGCTAGCTGTCCTGCGATAACTGTATCTGATATGATGGGCGTCGCTCCCGGAGCCTATCCACAACAATATGAAAAAGCAGAATTTGAAGCTGCTGCTGGATGTACTATGAGCATGTCCGGAAACCCAGACAGCGCTGCTCTGAATGCAAAAATCAAAGGTAATCCTGCCTTACCATCACTTGCTGAGCGTATTCCTGAAGAACCTCTCGTTGTCGTTCCATACGATAGCATAGGACAATACGGCGGTACTCTGGATGTACTTTCGAATGCTACAGAAGCTGGAACATCTGACTTCTTGTCAGTTCGGCACGTAAACTTTGTACGTTTCTCAGACGACCTTCAAACAATAGTTCCAAACATTGCTAAAAGCTGGGAGTGGAATTCAGATTTTACCAAACTGACTTTCCATCTTCGTAAGGGACACAAGTGGTCTGATGGAGCTCCGTTCACAAGTGCAGATGTAAAGTTTTATCATGATAACATCATGCTAGACAGTAATATTTTTGAAAAACCAAAAGATTACATCACCGTAGGTGGTGAAACAATGACTGTAGATACACCTGACGCAACAACAGTCGTTTTTAATCTCCCTGCACCAAAACCTGGCCTTCTTGCGCACTTTGCAACGCACTTTGCTCAAGGCTTTCAGCCAAAACATTTTCTTGGCCAGTTCCACCCAGATATAAACGCTGATGCAGACGCTTATGCTAAGTCGTTAGGATTTGAAAACGGTTACGATGCTATTAAAGCTTATTACGGAAACTCAGACTGGACAGACACACCGTCACCATTGCTGAGCCGTCCAGAGATTGCTGGCAACCTTCCAATGCCAGTAATTCCAACTTTGGAAAGCCATATGTATATAGCTGATACTACCGAAGGAAGACACCTAGTTGCTAATCCATACTTTCACCAGGTTGATCCAACTGGGCAACAATTACCATATATTTCTGAGCAAGACGAAGTTTACAAAAACGATAATGAGGTACGCCTTCTTTCAATTGTAAATGGAGATGTTGACTATAAAGCACAGTCACTTCAACTTGCTTCAGCTCCAGCTCTTCTAGATGGTCAAGCACAGGGGAACTATACTGTTGACCTGCGTCCTGAAATCACTCTTGGTGTTTTCTCGTTTAACGTGACGCACGAAGATGAAGCGAAGAGAAACGTTTTTGGTGATATTCGCTTCCGAGAGGCTATGTCTATTGCTATCAACCGTGCTGAATTGAATGATGTAGGTTTCTTTGGCGAAGGCACACCACAACAATACATCGGCTTTTCTCCAAAACCAGCATTTGTATCAGATAAATGGATGTCTCATGCAACAGAATTTGATGCTGCACGGGCTAACAGCTTGCTAGATGAGATCGGTATGAAAGACACTGATGGTGATGGATTTCGCGAGTTACCAAATGGCGATAAGCTTGTCTTGAACATGAGCTTTGCTACGCAAGGTATCGCTGGCCAAACTGTTGAACTCGTAGGTCAATACTGGGCCGACGTTGGTGTGCAATCCGTTGTGAAAGAAGTTACACCTGACGAATATCGTTCTGCTCAATCAGCAAATAAATTGGACGTGATGATGTGGCGCAAATCACAGCCACTTGCCATTGTGCTTGGAAACAATGAGCTTTGGGTGCCACCATTCGAAAACTACTTCGGAGTTCGAACTGGTATGCTTTGGGCTGAATGGGTAGACAGCAATGGAGCAAATGGTGTCGAGCCGCCGGCTTATGTGAAAGAATTAATTTCTGACATCAATGCGTTTCAATCCGCTGACCAGTCTAGTGACGAGTTCAAGGTTCTTGGTGAGCGTATGGTGAAAAATATGGTAGAAAACTTACTGTTCATCGGAACAGTGAATGCACCAGCACCTATGATTCACCACAACAACTTGAAAAACTTCACTTCTTTCAAAACACATTCGTACGAATATTACAGAACATATCCTTATCGTGCGACACAGTGGTGGTTAGACGAGTAAAAACTAAAGTTTCTTTTAGTTAAATTTTTCAAGGGCGGCTTGCAGTCGCCCTTGCTCATTTATTATAAGGTCTTTAGTCTTTTCCAGACAGGCTCGAAAAGAGAACAAAAAATATGCTTCAATTTGGAAAATTCGTTCTAACTCGCGCTTTTCTTGCGGCACTCACACTAGTGATTATTTCACTAGTCGTCTTCACATTGATGGAGTTCGTGCCTGGTGATTGTGCTGAACGCTATTTGGCTTTCAAAAACACTCAAGGATCTGGAATTTCCGTTGAAGATATAGAAATCGAACGTAAGCGCCTTGGATTAGACAAACCATTTGTACAACGGTGGACACTTTGGATAGTAAATGCATTTCAAGGCGAGTTCGGTGATAGCTGTATATTACGTGTAAATATCGCACAATTGCTTGGAACAAAATTTTGGCTATCCTTAGGCATTTGCCTATCATCACTATTATTGGCTTATATGATTGCCTTGCCGGTAGGTATAATTTCTGCTGCAAGTTCTAATGCATACCTTAACAATGGACTAAAGCTCATCAGCTATTTGGGATTAGCAATGCCAAACTTTTTGCTGGCTTTAATGATCATGCTATTTTCCACGATATACTTCGGAGACACACTCACTGGCCTATTTTCGAAAGAATATCGTGATGCAGAATGGAGTATGGATAAATTTATCGATCTCCTAAAACACGCTTGGTTACCTATTTTTATACTTGGTTGGTCAGCTACTGCCTTTGCCTTACAAACAGTGAGAGCCTTAATGTCTGACGAAATTGGAAAATTATATGTCACTGCCGCAGCAGCACGGGGAATATATGGCCGTAGATTACTCTGGAGATATCCTGCAAGACACGCTCTAAGTCCGATCGTAAACAGCCTTGGTTTTGATTTAAATAGGGTATTTAACGAGCTTCCTATTGTTGCCTTAATATTGACTCTAACCGATGCTGGTGCGCTCTTAATTGAATCATTAGCTAGATCAAATGATCAACAGCTAGCTGGGGCAATTATCTTTTTACTCACGGCAACAATTGTTTCCCTAAACTTTTTAACTGATGTGCTTTTGGCCATCCTGGATCCAAGAATACGGAAGAGTTTGATAAATTAGTTATGACAGAACAAATTCAATCAGATATACCGCAGCAGTCTATGCAAGACCAAAAAATGAAAGAGGCTTACTTTACGGCTTCTCAGGGTCAGTTAGTCTGGGCACGTTTTAAAAAACAACGGGCCGCGATGATAGCCGCAACGGTGCTTTTGGTGTTAATCATTTCAGGGATTTTAGCGCCTTTTCTTTCACCATATGACCCAACTATTGCCGGCCGAGACAAAGACTATCTCAATGGTGCCCCAAATATTCCCATGTTTTGCGATAAAAATGGCTGCTCTTTAAGGCCGTTTCTTCATACCATTGAGCGCGAAAGATCTTTAAAAACCAATTTTCGCTGGGTTGAAAAAGTCAATGAAGATAAGCGCCGTTATATTCAATTTTTTGTGACCGGTTCTGATTATAAGATCCTTGGTTTCATTCCCGGAAATATCCATTTGTTTGGGATAGACGATGGATTTGTCCATTTGTTTGGGACCGATGCAAGTGGAAAAGACATTTTTTCTAGAACGCTTCATGCTATTTGGACGTCCCTACAAGTTGGCAGCCTCGGTGTGTTTATAGCCTTTGTGCTCGCATTAGTAATTGGTGGAGTTTCCGGATATTACGGGGGATGGATTGACTCTGTATTGCAAATGCTTACTGACGCTGTTCGGACAATTCCAGCCATTCCACTGTTTATGGCTATTGCCGCATTCATACCTCAAGAATGGACGGCAGAGATGCGGTTTTTCTTCATTTCTCTGATACTTGGCTTGATAGGCTGGCCAACTTTAGCACGGCGTGTACGCACCCATTTGCTGACAGAGAGAAATCAAGAATATGTATTAGCCGCTCAGTTATGTGGAGCGTCTTCTTCACATGTTATTCGACGCCATCTTTTGCCATCATTTACTAGTTATATAATCGTCGATCTTGTAATTTCTTTTCCATACATGGTTTTATCAGAAACGGCTCTGAGTTTCATTGGGTTGGGCCTAAAAGATCCAGTAAATTCTTTAGGCGTTATGCTTCAAAACGTAACAAGTGCAGATGTTTTGTTGAACTATCAGTGGTATTTTATTCCCGTAATATTTTTTATCACTTTGGTGATGGCGTTTGTGTTTGTTGGTGATGGACTGCGAGATGCAGCCGATCCTTACTCTGATAATAAAAAGTAGGATCGACAAATGGATACTCTTATCGAAGTAAAAAACCTAACATTGAAATTTAAAACCGATGAAGGTCTCATAACTGCAGTAGAAGATGTCAGCTTCTCTCTAAATCGAGGAGAAGTAATGGGGCTAGTTGGAGAGAGTGGTTCAGGTAAATCTGTCACAGCAAAATCTCTTATGAACCTAAATGCTATGAATGCTGTATATAGCCCTGAAAGCAGTATTACACTTCATTCAGCCCAAGAAGAAATTGACGTTCTATCATTAAAAAAGCCAGCGGACCTTAAGGTTGTAAGAGGTGGCGCTATATCGATGATCTTTCAAGAGCCAATGGCAAGCTTTGCGCCATCAATCACCATTGGAAAGCAAATGATTGAACAACTTCAATTGCATAGTGATATGTCAAAACAGAAAGCTCGGGAAATTTCTATCGAAATGCTAGATAGAGTAGGCATATCTGACCCTTCACGAAGAGTTGATCAATATGCTTTTGAACTATCAGGAGGTATGCGTCAGAGAGCGATGATTGCTATGGCTCTTTCAACTAAGCCTCGCCTTTTAATAGCTGATGAACCTACTACTGCTCTTGATGTTACAATCCAAGCGCAAGTTCTGGATCTTATGAAAGACTTAGTGAAAGACTTCAATATGAGTATTATATTTATAACTCATGATTTAGGAGTTGTTGCACAAACTGCAGATAAAGTTAGTGTGATGTATCTTGGCAGAATTATTGAAGAGGGTTCTGTAAGAGACGTTATTAATTCTCCAAAGCACCCCTATACCAAAGGTATGTTAGCAGCACTTCCAAGATTAGACGACCTTGACTCACCCTTGAAACCAATTCCGGGAGATATTCCATCACCTTTAGAGCGTCCCTCTGGGTGCGTATTCAATACCAGGTGTGGGGAAGTTTTAGGAGATCAATGTTCTGCGGATATACCCTCGTTTACCAGCTTTGGGAAATCTAGGCGCGTTGCTTGCCACTTATACAAAGATGGGAGTGGTGCATAAAATGGCTGATTTAGTTAAAGTTGAAAATCTATCTGTATCCTACAAAATTGGTGGGGGTTTATTTTCTCAAAATTATTTAAAAGCCGTTAATAATGTATCGTTAACAATTAAACGTGGTTCTTTTTTTGGTCTCGTAGGCGAAAGTGGATCTGGAAAAACAACTTTAGGAAGAGCTTTGCTCAATGCTGTACCAATAAGTAGCGGATCAGCACACTATGATGATGGTGATGTTTCATATGAATTGAGTAAGTTGGATAAAACGCAGCTAGCAGATTACAGAAAAAGAGCCCAATTAATTTTTCAAGACCCTTATGCTGCTTTGTCACCCAGAATGACCGTCAGAGATATAATCGCAGAACCAATCGAAGTTATGAAGTTGGCTTCAGATCGAGAAGAAATTGATAGTCGTGTCAGAACAATAGCGTCTCGTTGCCGATTAAACTTAGAACATTTAAGAAGATTTCCTCATGCTTTTTCTGGTGGCCAGCGGCAACGTATTTCAATTGCTAGAGCGCTTGTATCTGACCCTCGTTTGGTAATTGCAGATGAAGCCGTGGCTGCGCTTGATGTGTCCATCCAAGCAGATGTTCTTAATCTTCTTAAGTCTTTACAGAAAGACATGGGTTTAACATTCATGTTCATAAGCCATGATTTAAGCGTTGTGGCTCATATCTGTGATCATGTCGCCGTTATGTATCTTGGAAGGTTAGTTGAGTCAGCCCCTACCAGAGAGCTCTTTAAAGCACCTAAGCATCCGTACACTAAAGCTTTGTTTTCTGCTATTCCATCGCTCAATCCAGATGACCAGGGAACGGCACAAAGATTAGAAGGAGAAATTCCTTCTCCTACAAACCAGCCCAGTGGTTGCAAATTTCACACCCGCTGCCCTCATGCTATCGATATTTGTAAAAAAGAAGAGCCGAGCCTTCAACAAACAGACCCACAGCATGAAGTTGCGTGCCATCGCTGGAAAGAGCTTTTCAACACCTGATTTTCAGGTAAGCGCCGTAACATATAGGTGAAAAATGGCAAATAAACCCCTTACAACTACAGTGATCGGATCATTTCCTAAACCTTCTTATCTTCCTATTGAAGACTGGTTTGATGGTGCCAGAAATGATGGAGGAATGAATACCGAACGTGTAACAAAGGAATTTACTCAGTATATAGAAAAAAAGTCTGATAGCGATGAACATTTATTTGTCAGAGCTGCAAAGGAAGTTATAAATTTGCAGATAGATGCAGGGATAGATATCCCAACTGATGGAGAAGTCAGAAGAGAAAACTATATCCACTATCACTGCAGATATTTAGAAGGGTTTGATTTTAAAAATCTGGAGCACCGTGTCTTAAGAGATGGCGCATATGAAACAAATCTTCCAGCAGTTCGTAATAAAATCAAACATAATGGTTCCAGCTACTCTGTTCATGACTTTAAAAGCAGCCAAAGTGTATCTTCAGCGCCAGTTAAATTTACACTTCCGGGACCACTTACGATTATGGATACAACGGCAGATTGTTTCTATGACGACAGACCAAAGCTCAATCGCGATTTAGCTGAAACGGTAAATAAGGAAATTTTGTCATTAGTTGACGCTGGATGCAAATATATCCAGGTTGATGAACCTCTTTTTGCACGCCAAGTTGATGATGCCTCATCTTTTGGCATGGAAGGTATAGAGCGTTGCTTCCACGGCGTCCCAAAAGATGTGACAAAAATTATCCATATGTGTTGTGGTTATCCTGATCACCTAGATGATGAAGACTACAAAAAAGCTGATCCAGAAAGTTATCACCTTCTTGCCAAAGAGGTAGACGAGTTAAACATTGATCAGGTATCTATAGAGGACGCTCACTGTCAAAATAATTTAGAATTATTGGAAAAGTTTGAGAAGAAATCTGTTATCTTTGGGGCTATCGCCATTGCTTCAAGCCGAATTGAAAGAGAAGAAGAAATCATTGATAGAATTAATTCTGCTTTAGATCATATTGATAGAAATAGGCTTGTCATTGCCCCTGATTGTGGGCTTGGCTTACTAAGCCCTGAGTTAGCAGAAGCAAAACTTCGTATTATGTGCTCAGCAGTAAACAAAGTTTAACATTACTTCCAAAAAAACAGCCACAAGTTTCATTTGGTCATGGCAATTTTTTATGTTTAATTTGTGAAAACATAGCCGGAGGATATTCATGGGAACAAAAAATTCAATTCTTTTGGGAACTCTTGGAAAATATTCAGACCGGTTTCATACTTACCAACCTGAAAAGAGCTTTAGTGAGCGCTTGGATATTGCCAAATCCATTCCTCGGACGGACGGTGTAGAACCAGTCTATCCTCAAGACTTGGGGCATGAGGGACAAAATATAGAAATATTGAAGCAGAGTGGACATGATGTTTCGGCTATCAATGTAAATTTGAAAGGCGAAGATCTCTTTAGAGCGGGTTCTTTTACAAACCCAGACGCTTCAATAAGAAAAAAATCCATCGATTACATGAAGAAGGCAATCGATATATCAACAGAGTTTGATGCTAATATGATTTCGGTTTGTCCTTTAATAGACGGAAGTGATCACCCATTCCATGTTGACCATATGAAACAATGGCATTGGGCTATCGAAGCCTTTCAAGAGGTTGCTAACTACAACGCGGATGTAAAAATTTCCATAGAGTACAAGGCCTATGAAGTGCGCAATAGAATTATTTTACCATCAATGGGAAAAACACTACATTTTTGTGATCGGGTCGGGTCTGAAAACATAGGTGTTACTATGGATTTGGGGCATTCGCTAATGGAACAGGAAAGCCCGACGGCTGAGATGGCCGCAGCACATGATGCAGGACGTCTGTTCTATATTCACTTTAACGATAACAATCGACAAGCTGACTGGGATATGCCTGTTGGGTCTGTAAATTTATGGGAAACTTTAGAAGCAATACATTTTATGGATAAAATTGGATATGATGGTTGGATTGCTTACGATGTATTTACAAGGGCAGGTACAGGTAGCATGGCAATATCTCATACTTTTGAGACTATGGAAGATCTTCGCTCACTAATTGCAAAAATTGGTGATGAAAAAATTCAAGAACTCCGCGAGAGTGGTGATAGTGCATACGTTTCTAAAGAATTAATAAAACATTTATTATGAAGTTAGGATTGGGCTCATACTCTTACCGTTGGTCTATTGGACATAAAGACCGGACCCCCTCATCGCCAATAACTTGCATAGAGTTACTTGGGATAACATCAAAACTTGATTTAGACGTTTTGCAGATTGCAGATAATATGCCAGTTCATAATATCGAAACGCAAACTCTGGACCAGCTTTATAGAACAGCTCAGAAGCAAGGAATTAATCTAGAAATTGGTATGCAATCGTTTTCAACTGAAAGTATCAAGCTTTATTTAGATATTGCTCAACGCCTAGACGCAAGAATATTGAGGATAGCTTTAGACGGCAATGATGTTGGAACTTCAGATGATATTATTGCAAAAGAATTTAAAAACATTCTCCCAATTGCCGAAAAGATTAACTGTAAGATTGCAATAGAAAATCATTTTGCTTTTCCTTCAGATAGAATGGCAAACATAATTAAACTAGTAGATGAAGAATATCTTGGAGCTTGTTTGGATGTGGCAAATTCAATCTGTGCTGGAGAATGGCCAGATGAAACCATAGACTGTTTAAAAGATTACACCATTAATTTACACATAAAAGACTACCAATTTAGCATAGACCCATACGGTGTGGGTTTTAGTATAGAGGGTGTTCCACTGGGAAAAGGCCTTACAAACGTTGCCGGTCTTTTATCAAAGTTTAAAGATAAAGATATCAGCGTCATTTACGAACATTGGCTGCCATGGCCTGGAAATTTTGAAGATGCGAGAAAAAACGAAGATATATGGACTATTGAAAGTATAGCTTACTTAAAAAGCCTTAAGTCTGGATATAACCAAACTCTCTAATAGGAGGAAATCTCATGCCTTACACTGGTAGATGTTACTGTGGTGATCTGAAATATGAATTTGATGAGCCAATACATTCACAGCTTTTATGCTATTGTCGAGAGTGTCGATATTTGTCTGGAGGAGAAGCAAACACATCCATCGTTATTTCCGAAGGGAATTTTCGGTTCACGAAAGGTGAGCCCAATACTTTCGAGAGAGGTGATTTAGAGAAACCACGTACGCGGTATTTCTGTGGAAACTGTGGCACTCACATTTGTGTTAAAAGCCCGCCACGTCCAGGCATGTTAGTGTTAAAAATAGGAACATTAGATGACCATTCTTGGTTTAAGCCTCAATCAGCAATTTATTGCGTAGACAAACAACCCTATCATCTCATTCCAGGCGAAGTGCCAAGTTTTGAACGAGTACCACCATCAAAACCCTAGAATGTCCAAGCAAACATCAATATTTCAACCTAAAAGTATCAGTGACATATACATAAATATAAGTCATTTCCTGGATCATTTTATGATGTTGATATTTGCTAAAGCTGCATACGATGCAGGAAAATATTTCGGATTAACATATGATGAAATAATTGCTTATGGTGCAGTTGGCTTTTTATTCTTTGGTGCTTTTGCTCCACTTGCAGCTCATTTATCAGACAAAATTTCAAGATCCTTTTTGATGATTGTTTACCACTTTGGAATTGGGCTTTCCTCAATTTTGGCTGCAGCTGCAACAAACTTATGGCTGTTCGCAATGAGCTTATCCCTAATAGGCATCTTCGCTGCAATTTATCACCCTGTTGGCATCACTATGCTCTTGTCAAAAAATAAAAATAACGGTGTTAGAATGGGAATAAACGGCGTGTTTGGAAATATGGGAGTTGCAGCTGCGCCTTTAATTACAGGCTTAATATTATTTTACGGTAATTGGAGACTATGTTTTTTGTTACCAGGACTTTTCTGCTTATTTTATGGACTAAAGTTTTTATCAGCATTAAGTATCGAACCTTCTGGAAAAATAAATTCAAAAGTAAATTCCAGTCAGCCTTTTGCCAAAAACTGGCATAGGGCATTGAGCTCAATTGCCTTATCAACCTTAAGCGCTGGATTTATTTTTGGCGCTATGACATTCATTATTCCTCGTTATTTTGAAACTTACCTATCAAATATTTCCACCTCAGTGGCAGTAACAGGTCTATTAGCTGGGATTGTTTATGCTACCGCTTCATTTGCACAGATTTTTGTTGGAAAGATGATTGATAAATTTTCTCCAAAATTAATTTTATTAATAATTTCAGTAGGGCAAATTTTATTTATATACTTTTCTTCAATCTTAGAAAATTGGTCACTCTTTTTCATGACACTTTTCGCCATGGCATTTGTATTTGGACAAGTACCAATCAACGATATTATTCTATCTCGATATATTCCTGACAAAAAACGAGCAAAAATTCTCAGTATCAAATACGTTTTAAACTTATCTGCTGGAGCAAGTGTATTACCAATTTGCAGCCTTATGATGCAAAATGGTTTTGAAATGCGACAGATATTTAGCATGATGAGTTTTATGGCAGTATTGATTTTATTAGCAGCCTTGCTTTTACCCAAACAGCTTGAAGAAGAGCGGCTAGATCTAAATACCAGTTAATCTAAGAATGTTTAAATTTGTGCAAACTCGACACCTTTTTCACAATGTCGCTTACCTCATCTCTTAACTGCCCTTCCATGGGCACATCATATATAGAATTTAACATAATTTCTTTGGGCTTTGTTTGCCTTTGCCAAGATAAAGATCGTAAAAGTTCATTAGCTTGATTAGGTAAAACTTCAGGAATAGTCCGGCCGCTCATCAATGCCCAAAAACCCGTCCACAGTCTAGCAACCGTCCAAGGATTATATCCTCCACCGCCAGTCAGTAGTACTCTTTGAGAGGATCCCAAAAGTATACTCAGAATTTTAAAAATAACTTGGTTAGATAGGCACAGGCGTGACATCGGATCATCTTCCAACGCATCTGCGCCACCCTGAATAATTAAGGCTTCTGGTTGAAATCTATCTAATAAAGGAAACACTAATTTTTCAAAGACAAACATAAATTCTGTGTCATTACATTGACTTGGAAGAGGGACATTAAGAAACCTATCGGGTATGTTTTCATCTAAGCCGCCAGTGAATGGCCATCTTTTTCTTTCATGTGTTGAAACGACAAACAGGTTTTCGTCTTCTGGAAAAGCTGCGGCGACACCATCGCAATGATGTGCATCTAAATCAATATATGCTATTCTCTGCACACCTAGATCTCTGAGACGATTGATAGCAAAAGCCAAATCATTCAGAAAACAAAAACCATTCGCATAGCCCGTCATACCATGGTGAAGACCTCCACCTAATGAATAGGCACGCCCCCCATTAGCAACTAAGTCAGCCGCTAATAAGGAGCTCCCTACAGAGGTTGCTGGCCTCTTAAACATTTCTGGAAAAACAGGGTTTGATAGTGATCCAATATTATAGGTTTTTGCATCTTTTTCTGAAATTTTTTGAGAAACTTCGGTTTTTTTTAAAACAGCAATATAATCAGCTGTATGAAAACTTTTAAGAAGCTCTGGCTTTGCACATGGACCCGTTTTGTATTCCTCTTTATCACAAATTCCAAGTGCTTTTACTAAATCCAAAACTGCAGATACACGGGGTATCGATAATGGATGCTTTCCTCCGAATTGAGATTTACGATAAACCTCTGAACCAATTAAGATAGCTTTTGCCGAATTCGTTTCTTTCAACTCTAGAACTTTCAATGCTTATAGAGTTTAGATTTAGAGGTTTACATTCATTTATCAAAAGTGGTCTTGATAAAATACATGTAAGCCACGGTCACTGGTCCTATTAAAATTGCAAAAATCAAAGTTCCTACTCCAGCTGTACCACCCAAAGACCATCCAAAAACTACCACTGAAATTTCTAAAAAGTTCCTTACGTAAGCCATTGGAATTCTGGTTTTTTTACTAAGACCGGTCATAAGACCATCACGAGGGCCTGGACCTAAATTTGCAATAAGATAAATACTTCCCCCTAAACCTATAACTAGGATTGCAATAAAGACTTGCACGAGTTTTAGTAAATTTTCTGTTTGGTATGGTATATAAGGTAGCGTTATCTCAATAACTGCTGCCACAACAAAAAAGTTTATGAAAGTTCCAATACCCGGTTTTTCTTTGAGAGGTATCCAAAACAGTAAAACAGCAAAACTAACCAAAATAATTGATAAGCCTATGCCAATTCCAAATTGCACAACAAAGCCTTGTGCTAGAACCATCCAAGGGCTAACCCCAAAATTTGAGCCAAATAATATAGCATGCCCAAAACCGAAAATCATAAGCCCAAGAAATAAAAATAGTACCGATTGTAGAGGGGGTTTAAACGATAACGGAGTTGGAGCACTCCAAAATAAATTTGGAACACTTGTTAACGAAAATATTTTTGAGATGGCTTTCACTTAACCTAATTAGAAATCTTTTAAGATTTTTGCAATCTGGATTTCAGTCTATTTTTTTCTATCCAAATCTATTTAAATGGTATCCTCTATTCCAAAAGCTATCTATAAATTAAAAGCATAATGGTTAAGAAAAAAGAAGATTTAAGATCAGCCCGTTGGTTTGCACCAGATGACTTAAGATCCATGGGTCATAGATCTCGTGCTATGCAAATGGGACTCGATCAAGCAGATTGGGAAGGCAAACCTATTATTGCCATTATTAATACTTGGTCAGACTTATCACCATGCCATCATCATTTAAGAGACTTAAGAGACCGAGCCGAATTTGTTAAAAAGGGCATTTACCAAGCCGGAGGTATGCCTGTTGAAATGCCTGTTCATTCTTTCTCAGAACAATTTCTAAAGCCGACGTCAATGCTCTATCGAAACATGGGAGCTTTCGAGGTTGAAGAAACACTGCGCTCTCACCCAATTGACGGAGCCGTCTTGATGGGTGGGTGTGATAAATCAACACCAGCACTGATTATGGGCGCAACCAGTATGGGACTACCATTTATTTACATGCCTGCAGGAGCAATGTTGCGAGGTAACTATGCAGGTGAAAAGCTAGGGTCCGGTACTGATGTTTGGAAATACTGGGACGAACGTAGAGCTGGAAATATTTCCAAAGAGCAATGGTATGGCGTTCAAGGTGGTATAGCCCGTAGTTATGGTACATGTATGACAATGGGAACGGCATCAACTATGATGAGTATTGCTGATGGTTGGGGGCTAACTTTACCAGGGTCATCTTCAATACCAGCCCCCGATGCTAGTCATAAACGTATGGCGACTGATTGTGGTCGTCGAATTGTTGAGATGGTTTGGGAAAATTTAACTCCTGACAAAATCATAAATGAAGCCAGCACAAGAAATGCAGTAACGGTAGCTATGGCGACAGGTTGTTCAACCAATGCAATTATCCATTTGATTGCGATGGCACGTCGTGCAGGTGTCAATCTAACCTTGGATCAACTCGATGAAATAGGCCGAACTACACCAGTGATCGCCAATATTCGTCCATCAGGAAAAGAATACTTGATGGAAGATTTCTTTTATGCAGGGGGTTTGCGAGCTTTGATGGTTGAGCTGGGGGATAAACTTGATCTAAGTGTCAAAACAGTTACAGGAAAAACACTAGGCGAATGTGTTAAAGGAGCTAAAAATTATAATAGTGATGTCATTCGTACCCTAGATAATCCAGTTTACCATGAGGGATCTTTAGCTGTTTTAAAAGGAAACCTTGCTCCTGATGGAGCCGTCATAAAACCAGCGGCAATGGATCCAAAGTTTCAAAAACATAGAGGCCCCGCCATTGTTGCAAACAGTTATTCTGAATTGAAAGAAATAATAAATGATGAAAACTATCCTATAACAGCTGATCATATTTTGGTTTTACGAAATGCCGGACCAAAAGGTGGTCCAGGAATGCCAGAATGGGGTATGATCCCTATGCCAAAAGCATTACTTAAGCAGGGACACCGGGATATGATTAGATTATCTGATGCAAGAATGTCTGGTACATCTTATGGCGCGTGTATTCTTCATGTTGCCCCAGAAGCCTACATTGGTGGGCCGTTGGCGTTAATAAAAAATGGCGATATCATAGAAGTGGATATACCTGAACGAAAACTCAATGTTGATATTTCAGAAAATGAATTGAGTAATCGGCGAGAAAAATGGAAAGAACCCGAACCTCGTTATGAACGTGGTTATGGTTACATTTATTCAAAGCATATTGAGCAAGCTGATAAGGGTTGTGATTTTGACTTCCTAAAGTCAGACTTTGGATCGGCTGTTAAAGAACCAGAAATAAATTAAAGTACTAATTTTTTTCTAAATTTTCATATACTTCTGGCATAAATCTTGGGGAACAGTGACAGTAAAATTCCAAATCTTCAGTCTCGCTTAGATTAGTAATTCTTTGAGGAATATTGGCTGGAATTATAACGCTATCCCCAACTGAAACCTCAAATTCTTCTTCACCCACCATGACCAATCCACTTCCTTTTCGAATAATATAGATTTCTTTTGTATCCCTAAGACAGTGTAATTGTGTCGTAACTGAAGGCTCAACTCTGGCGATTGCCAAAGAAAAATCTTTAACTTCATCACTATTTAAACACTCTGTGATAAAACATCTTTCGTCAGTCCAAAATTCATGAGAACTGATTTTATCTTTCGATAACTTCACTGGAAAATTCCTTTCTCTTTAAGTATTACCAGCTTGGAACGCAGTCCATGCCACCATCAACTGTGAGATTGGCACCAGTAATAAATTTTGCATGATCTCCTGCCAAAAATAGAGCAGCATTAGCCACATCTTCACCGGTACCCAATCGACCAAGAGGCACAGCTCCTAACCAGCTCTTTACTCCGTCCGGCCAGTCTTGCTTTAAATTTTGCCGATCAATTAATCCTGGGCAAATTGAGTTTACACGGATTTTCTTGGGGCCAAGCTCAAGCGCTGAGGCCTTTGTAAAGTTTATGAGACCTGCTTTCGAAGCTGCATAATGGCTATGATTTAACGCAGGTGTCAGAGCTTCTATAGAACAGATATTAACAATGGACCCTCCTCTTTGAGCCTGTTCAGCAAAATATCGTGTCATCAAAATTGGGACTTGCAGATTAATCTCCAGCATTTCCCTCACTTTTGTTCCACTCATATCTGTTAATGCGCTTAAGGTTTGAGTAGCAGCATTGTTAACCAAAACATCAACAGTTTTCTGATCTTTCATAAGTGTTTCAAATATTTGTTTGCATGCATCTTGATTTGAAAAATCTCCAAAGACTCCTGAGATATCTGCCATTGAAAGCTTTGATAACTTAGTTTTAGCTTCTATGAACTCGGGGCTTTCGTTTCTTGCATGAAGAACTAATTCCGCTCCAGCCTCTGCAAACTTTTTTGCGATGGCAAACCCAATGCCACCTTTTGATCCTGTAATTAGAACCCGCTTTCCCGTCAGCTCAGTCAACTAAAATCTCCCTGGTCTGTGAAATATAAAAATCTAAGATAATCTCAATACCAAGTGTTCAAAAGTTCTGGCAAAATAGATTTAATTTTTTTTCCAGCAATACTGGCATATTCTAACACCTCTTCAATCGTATCAGGTTGCTGATCTTCTCCCCCATCAGCCTTATTTGTAATTGCTGAAAGGCCAACAACCTCAAAACCAGCCTGTTTGGCAGCAATTACTTCCATTATCGTAGACATTCCAACGGCATTCGCACCACTTGCGCTTAGAAAGCGCCGTTCTGCTGAAGTTTCCAAAGAAGGGCCAGTTATTCCCGCGTAAATTCCTTGGCTTAATTTGATACTGGCGTTTTCAAAACAATTAGAGACTATCTTCTGTACCTTTTTATCATAAGCATCAGACATATCAGGAAATCGCAAACCTAAGTCATCATTGTGAGGACCAATAAGTGGATTTTGGCCAGTGAAATTAATATGATCGGTTAACATCATTATGCTTCCAGGCTCAAAACTTTTGTCCAAAGCACCTGCAGCATTTGTTACGATCATCTTCCCTACACCTAAGCTTTTAGCAACCCTTATTGGAAATCCTATTTCATGGGCTTTCCACCCCTCATATAGATGCAACCGACCCTGCATAACCATTACACACCTGCCACCAAAAAACCCTACCACTAAGTTTCCTGCGTGAGATGGTGCCGTAGAGACAGGAAACCCTGGTATTTCTCTATATGGGATTACAACTTCATTTGAGATTTCATCTATTACATCACCCAAACCAGATCCTAAAATTAAAAGAAACTCAGGCTGATGATTTATTCTTTCACTAATATACGCAGAAGCAAATTTTATTTTTTTTATGACATCATTTTCCATGGAACCACTTTTTTATTCAAGGCTGGCTTTTATTTGTGGCGCTAATTCACGAACCTGGTCGTAAATTTTTTCAATATCAATTCCAGTGATTTTTTTATTTTTCACAATATGTTTCCCCGATACAAAAACATCTGTTATGTCAGATCGGCCTGCGCCAAATACAAGATGTGTTATGGGATCAAATAGAGGTATAGAATGAGAGTTATTTACATCAACCATGATAATATCTGCACATTTTCCTATTTCCAAACTTCCAATTAACTCAGATTTACCTAATGCTTTCGCACCATTAATAGTTGCCATATGAAGCACCTGCTCAGCAGTTAGAGCGTCAGCTTCCATATTGAGACCTTTTGCTAAACCACAAGTTAACCGCATTGCCAGCCACATATCTAAGTCATTGCCACTTATTGCCCCATCCGTACCAATTGTCAGATTTATACCCGCTCTTTTCATTTCTTTAACTGGAGCAATACCTGACCCCAACTTCAGATTTGACATCGGGTTAAGAACAACATTTGTCTTGCTTTTGGCTATAAGAGAAATCTCTTTTTCATCAAGATGTACACAGTGAGCCAGTACTACATTTTCACCCAACAATTTATGTTCATTCAAGTGTCTTATGACTGAATTATTATATCTTGTCTTAATATCATTTTGTTCTGCTTTAGTTTCTGCTGCGTGGGTGCAAAATAGTATCCCATACTCATCCGCAATTCTCTTAGCATCAGTCAGGTTTCCTGGAGAAACCGTATAACTACCATGAGGCAGAATCGCAGGGATTACGTTTTCATCAGCCTCATGATTTTGAGAAAACTGATGAGCCTCAGAAATATAATCTTCATGACACCGGCCACCTATTCCTGGCAAATCAAAAAAGATCCCACCGGTAGAGATCCGCATACCTAATTTTTTTGCAGC
>LUMQ01000455.1_pt1 | contig 24474 bp, 33 predicted proteins | sample 729621 | NCBI WGS metagenome assembly LUMQ01 (sample SAMN03860259, study PRJNA289734) | marine metagenome | biome: seawater column; feature: ocean; material: water; isolation source: Red Sea water column Station 12 - depth 25m | place: Saudi Arabia: Red Sea | collected 2011-10-15 | depth 25 m | reverse complement strand
GATAAGTATAATCCATATCAATACCAACAGCCGTAAACTCTTTTTTAAATCCTTGTATAAATTCATCTCTTTTTTTCGGACTACAATTTTTTAAATATCCTTTTACATCTTCTACAAAATCTATTTTACCTTCATCAGTTTTTAAATTGTATTCTTTACCATATACATCTAATTTTGTTTTTTCTTCGTTGGAATAGTTTACAAAGTAATCAACGATATCAGTCCAATAAAATCTATTCGTTGGAAATGGTCTACCAACTCCTTTTAAATCATCAACAAATCCTGTTGAAATAAAAAATGTTGCTGGTAAATTATATTTTTTTAATATTGGAACTGCATTGTGATATAGATTTTCATACGAGTCATCAAAGGTAATTGCTACATCATCTTTTGGTCTGTATTGAATCCAATCAGTTAGTTTGACTACTCTTTTGTTTTCACTTAACCACCTCATTTGTCTTTCAAATTCAAACAAATCAATATGTTTTCCATTGTAGTTTAGAAAAGTTCCATCTCTTGGCTCTTTTTTCCAATCTGTTACTCCGTGATATAATAATATTTTACTCATTGTCGTATAATTTATAATCGTTAAAGATATCCTCTGTTAAATATTTTTCTTCTAATGACATTGCTGTATAGTATTCTCCAAGTTTTGTTTGTTTTGTTCCTTTTATTCTTCCACCCTTTTTCTTAAACAATTCTAATGTTCTTAACATCATATCAGTTGCTAAAATAGTTGTGTGATATCTTAACTCGTATATTTCTTCAACCTCACTTAGTGGTTGGTTTCCTTCCATAAGAATATCACCCGTGTCTAGATTTTCATCAACATAGTGAATAGTAACATTTATTTTGTCAAAATCTTCATTCTTGATAGCCCATAAGTCTGAATCTAATCCACGATAATTACGAGCATCTCCTCTATGAATATTTATAGTGCCCCATTTAGGAATATTAAAAATATAAGGTTTTACCAACCCAGTTCCAAAAGTTATAATTAAATCTGGGTTCATTGACTCAATATATTTTTGTAAGTTTCTATTGTTTACTGAATAAACTTCAACTATTTTCTTTTTTAGTTCATCTGATAAATCATTTGGAACTCCGTCTTCAAAAAACTTATCTTCATATTTGTCTGCTAAATTATCGTGAAATGGACCTGTTGGATAATCTTTTTTCAATACTTTGCGTTCGTAGATTATACCACAAATATTGTGATGTTCAGCTATCTTATTTATAAAATAAGTGTGATGCTTAGTTGGTGTTGATAGAATCAGAACTTTCATAATAACCTTTTGTAATAAATATCATCTTGTTGCCCCTAATTAAATTTTTTCTTTACTTCGTGTAAGTTTTTTAGTGAAGTAATGTTCAAATGAAATATTGAATAGGCCATTTCACCAAGTTCTCCACTATCAGTTAATATATCTCCAAGATTAATTAAGAAATTATACAATTCATTTGTAAGTTCACTACCATCAAAACGAACCACTACCCCATTGTTAATTTCGTCATTGTAATCACCAATTCTTTCTTTTAAAGGTCTTGTTGTGTTCTTTTGTTCTCTATGAATATACAAATCTAATTCTCTTTGATTACAATCTGTATAAATGTTTGAACACCAAGGCTCTAATTGATACAATATATTTAAATCACAATTTTTAATCTTGAAAGCTATATCATACTTTGGTTGTATAATTGGATACATAAGTGCATCGTGTTTAACTATACTACCCCATTTTCTAATGAATTCTCTTGTTGAATTATTCATTAAATTCTGCCACTCTACTGATTTCTGTGAATGGTCTTTTGTTAATTTTCCGTGTTGAAATTGTCCACCTCTTGCTGTTAAATGATAAACAAATGAATTCCAAGACTGAATTAAATTCATACCACCCAACACCATACGATTAAACAAATCAGAATCTTCTCTTGCTGATTTAAAACGATAATCGTGTCCACCAATTTTCTCTAAATCTTTTTTGTGAATTAGCCAAGGAGCGAAACAACCTTGAGTAGTTTTTTCTCCATATTGTTCTTTACACTTTTCAACATATTCATCAAATCCTTTTTCATCAAAACCTTCTTCAACATCTTGTTCAGGCCACATACCAAAGTTTTCAACTATTTTTTCTGGTCCTTCCGGGTGTAGTGGTGGTTCAATTCTTGTTGAACAAACAACATTTCCGTGTTTCCAATGTTTGAATGCGTGATAGTCAGCATCTTTACCTAACATCATATCGGCGTGAAATATCATACCAATGTCTGTTGGTGCATTATAAATAAGATAATCATACGCCTCTCCAATACCATACAAACCATCTCTTTCGTTTAACTTGACGATTGTGTTTTCGTCTTTGTTTTCCATTAACCACTCATAACATTTGTCTTCATTGGCATCAACCAAAATATGTATGTAGTGGTCTTTTCTGAATGCATTCTTTCTAATACTTTCTATGGCTACTTTTACATATCTCAAATTGTTTTTACTTGGAATACAAAAAGTTATTCTTGGCATATAAGGTTCTTTTTTCAAATGATGTGGTGGATTACCAAATTCATATCTTCTTTTTCTGTGTTGTTTACTTCTTGCCATTGTCTGCTCTTCCCAATAACCCTTTTGTTATTGATTTGTCTTTATCATATTCTGGAAGTATGTCTGCTATCTCAATCACTATTCTTTTTACATCATCTTTTGACATATGTAAATGTAGTGGTAATGATATTAGTTCTGAACTAATCTCGTGAGCGTTTTTACAAGTTCCGTGTGCGTAATTATACATTGGATATTGTGTGTTGTCTAAATAATGAACACCACAATAGATATCTCTTTTTGATAATTCTTCCATTACAAAATCTCTTAGACCTTTTTTAATTCTGATTGGATACAAATGTCTTGAGTGAATTCCCTCTATCAATGCATTTTTTACTGATTGTATTGATTTTAAACCTAGTAATTCAAAATAATAATCATAAGTTTCAGAAAGTAAATTTCTGTATTGGTTGTCTTCATTTAAATATTTTAATTGGACTAACCCAATAGCTCCCATAAGTGCATTTCCGTGATATTTATACCCAACATTTGGCACATCATATTTCCAATTATAAGTTCCTTTATTGTATCTGTCATAAGTAGATTTATCAATACCCAACCAAGATAATTGTCTCGCGAGTTTGTCATCTTCTTCGTCTTTGAAACAAATCATACCACTATCTGCTGTTGGTAAGTTCTTTACTGCTTGAAAACTAAATACCGAAACATCAGCATCCCAACCAACTTGTGATTGTGCCATCGCTTGATATTGTGGATAAACTCTCATTGTTTGAGTTCCTGCGAGATGAGCCGCATCTAAAATCAATGGGATATTTTGTAAATTACAAATCTCTCTAACTCTTTCATATTGTCCAATATTACCACCAATCCCAACAAACATTACTGCTCTTGTTTTGTCTGTAATATTACTCAGAATTGAGTCTGGGTCTAAACACAAACTATCATCAACATCAGCAAATACTGGTTTTAAATTCTCATACATAATGGCGTGATTAGTAGAAACAAATGTCAATGGTGTTGTGATGATTTCATCTCCGTCTTCCCAACCATATTTTTCTTTGAATACTTTTAATGCTAAGTGTAATCCTGCTGTTGCTGATTGTAGAAAATGAGCGTGTTCAAAGTCTGCATAATCTTTCCACTTTTCTTCAAACTCAATAGCTTTTCCACCCATACCAGTCCAACTCGTATCTAAACACTCTTGAATTTCTTTTAGAATTTCTTCTGTTCTGTATTTTGGTTTTAAAACTTGTATCTTATCCATTTTTCACTCTTGCTAATATTTCTTTTTCTGGAATAACCATTAATGTTCTTCCTTCATATTGAACTTCAATACCGGTAAACTTTGCGAATAAAACGGTATCACCCTTTTCAATTGTTGCACAATCTTTACCAACCTCTACCACACTAGCTTGCTGTGGTGCTCCACTATCTTGTGCTGTATCTGGTAATATAATACCACTTTCAGTTCTATCTTCTTTTTTTACCGGTTCTACAATTATTCTATCTAACAATGGTTCAAGCATCTTTACTCCTCTCACTTACTAATTTGTTTGCGTGAACTAAACTATCTGGTGTTCCAGCGTCTGACCAAAACCCCTCTAATTCACTATATCCTGTTTTTCCTCTGTCAACATACCAATTAATTACATCAACAATTTCTAATTCACCTCGTTCTGATGGTTTCAATTCTCTAATAATATTCCAAACATTACTATCAAGAACATACAATCCTGTAACTGCATAATCAGACTTTGGTTTTTCTGGTTTTTCTTCAATTTTAATTAAATGTCTATCCATACCTTGAAATACTGGAACTCCAAATCTTTCAGGGTCTGGAACTTTTTTAATAAAGATATGACTTTTTGGTTCTTTATCAAAAAATTCATCTATCCACTCTGTTGTGAATATCTGCCAAGAATTATTTCCAAAGTCATCTTCAAAAATATTATCACCAAGACAAACCGTAATTGGTTCATCACCAGCGAAACTTTCACACAAACTTAATGCTTGAGCGATACCACCGGGTTTTTCTTGAACTCTGTAAGTAATATCTACTTCATATTCTTCACCACTTCCTAATTGGTTCATTATTTGTCCACAATGTTCTTTACCGGAAACAATACAAATTTCTGTAATTCCTATTTGTTTTAGTGTTTGTAGTGGATAATAAATCATTGGTTTATCGTAAATTGGTAATAATGATTTGTTAAATATTTTTGTTAATGGATACAATCTTGACCCGTGTCCACCTGCTAATATTATACCTCTCATTTTATTTCCTCCATAATTTCTTTTAATGTTTCAATAGAAATGGCTTGGTCAGCATCACTAATTGATTTTTCTGGTTCAGGGTGTGATTCAATAATCAGTCCGTCAGCACCAGCGGCTATAGCGGCTTTAGATATTGGTTTAACAAAGTTTCTATATCCTGTGCTATGACTTGGGTCATAAATGATAGGAATATCACAAAACTCTTTTAGTGCTGGTATCATCATTAAGTCTGGTGCCCATCTCGTAGATGGAAATATATGTCTGTAAGAAGGCATACCAACAACACCTCGTAAACATATTGCTACCTTTTCATTACCCCCAACTAATATTCTTTCACACGCTCCAAGTATTTCATCAAGTGTTCCCCAAGTTCCTCTTTTTAATAATATTGGTTTATCTAACTTACCTAACTCATCTAATAATGTATAATTTTGAAAGTTTCGTGTTCCAACTTGTATGTAATCAATCGTGTCCATTGATAATTGATTGATTTGACTAACATCCATAATTTCAGAAACAATAGGTAGTCCACTTTCTTTTTTTGCTGTTAATAAAAATCTTAATCCGTCTTCTCTTAGTCCTTCTTTCCAATCACCAATTGCTTCTGTAATTGGATAAGTGCAAGGTTTGTATGCTCCACCACGAAGTGCATCAACACCCAACTCTTTCATTTTCAAAGACCAATCAACAATCATTTCTTCTGATTCAACCGAACAAGGGCCTGATATAATAAATGGATTTTTTCCAAATTCCCATTGGTCTGCTTGAACTGATAAGTTTAGTTTGTTATCGTTTATTAAAGATTGTATGTATTTATTCACCTTCATTTCCTAACTCGTATACTCTTTCTTTTATTTCAATGTTTGCTTCAGCATCAATTAAATCTTGTTCACTATGAACATTCGTGCAGTTATCTACATAACTTCCAACTCTACGACTAATTTCACCACTTTCAACAAATTCTTTTTTCATAATTCTTACTGAACCATTTCTTGTTCCTTTATCGTCCACGGTAAATAAATCATCATATTTGTTTTTAACAGCATATTCTAACAAAGTATCTAAATCTACTTTTCTGTCCGGGTGGTCAGGTTGAACTCCAACAATGTGTGTAACATTTTTTAAATCTTCTCTTAAAATAGAACCATTTTCTTTTATTCCAGAGTGTTGGTCTGGATTGTATATGTCGTTCTGTATTACATTTACATAAACATCTGCAACTTCTCTTTCACCCATATACTCTTTATCTCGTTTAACAATATGAAGTTCTTTGTTTTCTATTCCAACCATATGAGTATAAACATCTAATATATTGTGATGTCTATATCCGTGAACTAAATCAGCCACCTTAATTGATTCACTTGTTACGATAATATCTATTGTGTATTTAGATTTCATTGCATAATCTAATGAATGTTCTAATAATGTTTGTCCAGCGATAATTCTTAAATTTTTATTTTTTACTCGTGTTGAGTCCATTTTTGCTGGTATAATAACCAACGCTCTAATGTTATCCATTTATTTCTCCAAATTTATCTACAGCCCATTTGTAAGCTTTTGTTTGTCCTTCCCAAGTCATTCCACCAACATGCGGTGTAATCACTATTCTATCATTACCCATAATTTCAGGATATCTACTATTGGCGAACTCTATTAGTTTAGAATTTTTTACATTACCAAATTCATCTCTAATAACATCAGTTCCGTATCCACCCAATTCATCTCTACTATGAAGTGATTTTATAATTTCTTTTTCGTCAACCAATTCTCCTCTTGAAGTATTGATTAGTATAGCACCTTTTTTCATACTTGATAAAAATTCTCTATCAACCATATTTCTTGTTTCTTCATTTGCGTGTAAATGTAAAAAAACAACATCAGACTTTTCTAATAATTCTTTTGGTTCTACTTCTGAAAATTTATGTGGTGGAAATTCTTCGTGTCCACTATACTTACAATCAGTATACGGGTCGTTTACTAAAATATTAACTCCCCAACCTTTTAATAATTTAACTAATATTTTTCCAAGTCTTCCAAAACCAAAAATACCAATTGTCAATCCTTTTACTTGTCTGCCTATTAAAGGTTCATAATCCCAATTACCTTTTTTAACTGAATCAAATCCTTGTGGTATTTTTCGTAATAAACTTAACATTAGTCCAAATGATAATTCTGCTGTTGAAGGTAAATCATCAATCAGTTCAAAGTCTTCTTTTAATGACCAAACTTCTATGTTTTTTTCACCAAGAACATATTGTAAATCAATATGATTTAGTCCAGTTGAACAAGTATTGATTACTTTTATATTACTATTCTCTAAAACTTCTTCATCTAAAATAAAGTTTTGTTTATTTGGATTAGTAAACAAATATTCTATGTCTGGTGTTTCAGATAAAAGTTTTGTTAATTCAAGTTTTGAAATTTCTGGAACATAAATAACTTCACCATATTGTTCTAATCTTTCATAAACCCCGTCTAAATGTTTGATTGGTGTAATACAAACGATTTTCATTTCATTCTTTCTCCAATAATACATGCGTCTGGTAATTGTCTAAATGGTGGTTCTTCATATTTTAATCTAACTTGTCCAGCTCCACACTCAGTCATATACTTTGAAAAACGATATTGGTCTGATAAATATTTCATACCTTGTTGTCCAAATACTTTTGTGAATTTGTATCCGTTTAAATATTCCGAAGTATTTCCATTAGGGTCTCTTGAATCACTACCATCAGGCATTTCAATTAATGGAAAGTTTACATAATCAAATCCACCAACTTCTCTAATGTATTTCATTTTAGAAGCAAAGAAACTTCCTCTCATTGACCAACATTGTAGTGGTTCTTCGAACAAATGTTTATTTTCTTCTTTAGCATAATCTCTCCAATTGTATCCGTTTTTCAACCAATAAGATAATCTTGCTTCTTCCAATGGATTAATATCCCACGGGTAATTCCACCCATTTCCAATTACTTTCGTAGTTGGATTTAGATTGAAATGGTCTATACAAACATTAATAAAAGACCAATCGTGAACAACCATATCGTCTTGAATAAAGAATAAGAAAGTATCATCATCTAAATCCATATCATTTAGAACTTTATCATACGCTCCCCACTCTAATCCAATGTTTTCATATTCTTTGTAATCAAATTTTTCTGTAATTATTTTTGGTGGTGTTTTATGACAGGTCCACATCACATCTAAATTATCATTTTCTTCTTTTAATTCGTATAGTGCATCAATGAACTCGGTTTGGTTTTTCTTTCCGTCCCACTCATCATACCACCAACCACATACTATAAATTGTATCTTCATATTTGTTTCCAACCTTTCGGGTCTAATAGTGCTAAATCACTTTCAACCATATTCTTCACTAGTTTTTGAAAATCTGTTTTTGGTGTCCAACCTAATTCATATTTTGCTTTACTAGCATCTCCTCTCAATACATCAACTTCTGCTGGTCTCATAAATCTTGGGTCTTGTTTAACATATTTTTCCCAATTAGAAATACCAACCACATCAAAAGCTGCATCTAAAAACTCTCTAATGGTATGTGTTTCACCTGTTGCGATTACAAAGTCATCTGGTCTATCTTGTTGCAACATTAACCACATTGACTCAACATAATCAGGTGCATATCCCCAATCTCTTTTGGCATCTAAATTACCTAATGTTATGTGGTCTGATAATCCGTGAACTATTTGAGCAACTCCATCAGAAATCTTTCTTGTTACGAATTGTTTTCCTCGTCTTTCTGATTCGTGATTAAATAAAATACCACAACAATTAAACATATCATAAGATTCACGATAGTTTTTAGTAATCCAATGAGCGTATAATTTAGAAACACCATAAGGACTTCTTGGATAGAAAGGTGTTCTTTCAGTTGCTGGATTTTCTACCATACGACCAAACAATTCTGATGTTGAGGCTTGATAAAACTTTGTGTCCATATTTAGTGTTCTGATTGCGTCCAATACTCTTAATGAACCTAACCCTGTTACATTTGAAGTTTGTTCTGGTGTGTTCCAACTTTCTCCTACGAAAGATTGAGAACCTAAATTGTAAACTTCATCTGGTTGAGCAGTTGATAACGCTGAAAGTAATGAAGTGCTATCAGTTAAATCTCCTGTAATAAATTCAAAGTTTTCATTGTTCTCTAAGTGTTTTGTATTGGTTCTGTTTTTCAATGACGAATGTCTTTCCATACCATAAACTTTATAACCTTTTTCCAATAAGAAATCGGCTAAATGGCTTCCGTCCATACCATTTATTCCTGTTATTAACGCTCTTTTCATTTTTTACTCCTATCTATCCTATTAGGTGAACCATCTATAATTGGCATCGGTCTAACAAACTGAAACTCATCTATATCTGGTAATTTTCCATATTTTAATTGAAATTCTGTCATACTATTGATTTCAAATTCTTCTAAATGTTTTGGTCTTTTTGTAAAGTCATCATCTGGAAAACGACTTGTTCTTGATGCAAAATGATAAATGTTTGATTTATAAGTTAGAGCTATTTTAAAACCCTCGTTTTGCATTCTAATAAATAAATCTGCATCTTCCCAATACATTGGAGCGAACCTATCGTCATTACCACCAATGTAATCCCAATCTTCTTTCTTGATTAAACCACTTACACCCTCGGCCTTTCTAATAATTCTCTTTCCATTTAATTCTGAAAACTCATCACACCAATCTAAAAAATATTCTTCATTGAAGTCGTGATGATAAGCTCCAAATAAATCTAATGGAACAAAAACCGTACCTGGTCTTTCGTTGTCGTTGAAAATATCTGGTTGTATTCTATTACTGAAAACAATTCCTCTATCGTTTCCAACCATTTCATCATAACACTCAAACAAATATTTATCCCAATTTCTTGAAACATAAATGTCTGCTTGTAAAAAGTTTATAAATTCTGTTTTAGCTTTGTCAGCACAATAATTCATTCCACCACCAATACCTCGTCTGACTTTATTTCCGGTTTCTACATAAACATCTAAATTATATTTTTCTTTGTTTTCTTCTAACCACTCATTTGTTCCGTCATCAGAATTTTCTGAATAAATTACAAATGGACAATCTTTATCATAAGAATTTTCTCTTACTGATTTTACCACTAATGGAAGATAATTTATTCCATTATGAACCGATATACATATTGTTTGTTCTCTCATAACTCTACTCTTGGTATTGATTTATCTGCGGGATTTCTATCAGAACAAATCTTAAAGTCAATCCCTTTTTCTTTTAACCACTTGTGAACAAATGAAACACTTTCAGTTACTAATTCAACTTCTTGTTTTGTCATTGAAGTTGGAGCGTATTGTATGTTTGATTTACCCTCATAGAAGTGGTCTTGCCATTGTTCTTCATTTTGATTATCACCACTAAACTTTGAAATATCTCCAATGTCCCAACCGACCGTAATAATTTCTTTACAACCTAAAAACATTGCTAGTGGAATGGCCATTTCATACATTAAACCAGGCCCCCACGCTCTATCATAAGTTTTGTCCATTGTGAAATCATCAAAGTCTAATCTATATTTTCTAATTTGGACTTTAAATATTCTGGTTCATAATTCTTTAAAGAAGGCCCTGCTGATACGATATAACAAGTTTCTCCTTTGTAAGAATCTTTCAACGCTTCTATTCTTTCCGGAATACTTTCATACTTTTGTAAATCTTTTTTTAATTGTTCTGTGATATTTTTTATCATCTTTTATCCTCAAATTCATATCCAAAGAATTTTAAATCTTTGTTAAATAGTTTAGTAACAAACTCATATGACTCGTCATTATAATAATGTGAATAGTGAGTTTTCTTTTTGGTGTGTTTTGAAGTATTACTTCTGCCTAATTTAGGTGCTTTATAACCTAACTTTTTAAACATTTCGTTCCACTCATCAATTAAATTTTCTTGACGAATTATAGTATCGGGCATTAATCTACCGCCTATTAGTGGATTTGTTAAAACATCTACTTGATTTAAAAATTCCATATGTGTTCTTAAATAATTTCTACCAACATAACCTCTTTCAACATCTTTAAAATCCTTTCATCTCTGGACTTAAAATCCAACGATTAAAATCCCAAACTTTTCCATCTGGACCAACTGAACTTTCTTTTAGATTAGCATAATCATATAAATCATTACCTTGTTTTCTAAAATTATACAATGATACCATTCTTTCGTATGGATTTCTAACTATTGTAAACTTGTGATAATCATTATAAATAGAATCTAATGTTTGAGCTTTTACATCTATTGGTAGTGCTACTGAAACATTAGTAAATGGAAACTTATGACTTTTTCTATCTATTCCAATAGCTCTCCTAACACTAACACCAGCGTTTTTTGGTAAGTGAAAAAATACTAATTTATATTTATGACTTTCGTTCATTTAAAATCTCCAATACTTTATCAACATCTTCTGGAATATCAACGGCTTGTGTTGTTCCATATGTTTCTAACATTTTTACATTTATACCTAATTCTAAAAACCTTAGAATTTCAATATCTTCTGACCACTCTATTTGAGTTTTTCCGTGTTTTAATCCAAACTGATAAAACTTATCTAACTCATCTTTTGTAAATGCATAAATACAAACTTGTTTATGAACTAACTTTGAGTGTCCTTCTTTTGTTCCAGGTATTGCACTTCTGGACATATAAACTAAATCATTGTTGAAGTTAGCTACTACCTTTGGAATATTTCTGTTTGGTGCTTCTGTTGAGTCAAATCTACTCATACAATTAATCACACTATCAGGATATTTTAGTTTTTCGTCAATAACTTTTTGTATATCGTCTGGGTCTAACAATGGTTCATCACCTTGAATATTTACAATAATATCACTATCAATTTCTTGTGATGCTTCACAAACTCTATCAGTTCCGGTTAAACAATTATCAGAAGTTAAAATAACTTTGTAATCATAATCATCAACTACTTTTGCTATTCTTTCGTCTTCTGTTGCAATATAAATATTTTCTTTTGGAACTACCTTTGATGCTATATCAGCAACTCTAATAATCATTGGTGTTCCGTCAATATCTACAATTGGTTTTCCAGGAAATCTACTTGACTTGTATCTTGCTGGTATCACGATACTTACTGACTTTTCTGATAATGGTTTTATCTCGTCTTGATTGTAAAATTCTTTACCACCACTAAAAGATAATTCTTCTAATTTGTTTTGTATTTTAGAATCTGAAATGTGGTAGGTTTGTAATTCTTGTGGATAAGACGGGTGTATTTCGTGAATTCCAGAATACATATAACTTGGACTCCAACCCCACTTTGATTTTTTCATCAATGGAACAAATCTTTTTTGAATTAAATTTAATAAATCTTTTGTTGGTTTATCATAGAACATTAGATATTGTTCTATTCTTAAATTACCAGCACCTCTACCCATACCGGTAATTGTTCCGTCAACAATATCAAAACTACCTCTAGCTTTTGCTTGTATTGTGTTTGAAAATGCTAAACCTAAATTATTATGTGGATGAAAACCTAACCATTTATCCCACTCATCACAAGATTTTCTAAACTTATCAATTAAATAATCTAATTTTTTTCCGTGTAAAGAACCTAATGAATCTGCTATGTAAATCATATTAACATCAGACTTACCAATCTTTTGAAGTGCTAGTCCTACTTCAAGACTAGATAATGTTGCTACTTTCATCAGATTTAATGCTGTGTAATATCCTAACTCAGAAATTATTTCAACCATTTTCAATGATTGGTCTAATGTTTCGTAATTAGTTGCTATTCTACAAAGTGTAAATGGTGATTTATCTTTTGGTTTAATCACATCAAGAAGTAATCTTTTATTTACTTTGTTGTCTTCTATAAAATCTTTAGCATCAATCATAAATGCAAGTTTAGATTGTTTACCAAATACCTCAACATCTTTTAGAAGGTTTTCAATAAACTTATCATTACATTTTCTAAATCTACCACCTGGTAATGGCGATTTATAACCCAATTCAATGTAATCTACTTCTGAAAAGTTTAGACACTTGACCATTTCTTTAACCAAGTCATCTTCAAACTCCCAATTAGTATAATAACCCCCGTCTCTTAATGTGCAATCTAATATTAAACTCATTTAAATGTATCCTGTAAATATTTTCCTAAATTCATTGTTGGGTAATAACCTAATTCGTGTTCTAATTTATAACAATCCAACCAATACGCTCTATCGTGTCCAAGTCTATCATCAACTTGTTGAAAGTTAATTCCACCCTTAGTCAACATTGTTACTTCATCAACAATATCAACATTACACCAAATATCACCCGTTCCAACATTATAAATACCATAGTGATTTGGACTATGTGTTAGTAAGTCAATAATTCTTATATTGTCTCCAACCCAAATCCACTCTCGTCTATTTAGTCCGTCTCCGTATAACGGGAAAGCCATTTGTTCTTTATAACACTTAAAGAGCTTCGGAAGAAACTTTTCTTCGTGTTGCCTATCACCATAATTATTACAACTGCGTGTAATTAGATAAGGTAATTCGTATGTTTTACCGGCCGCAAGCACAATTTGGTCAGCCGCAGCTTTTGTGGCGGAATAATAAGAACTTGGTTTTAAAACATCTGTTTCAATTGAAGGTTCTTTAACATCTCCATAAACTTCGTCAGTTGAAATCTGAACAAACTTCTTGAAGTTTTTCATTTGTCTACACAACTCTAATAAATTAAATGTTCCGTTGACATTTGTTTTGACAAATGGACTTCCGTCATCAATAGAATTATCTACATGCGATTCAGCTGCAAAGTTTACACAATATTGTATTTCACCAATATCATCATAAGTTAAATCATTGATATCTTTTTTGATTAACTTTGCTCCCTCTGGTAAATAATCAATATTAGAAGCGTATGTAAGTTTATCTACCACTATCACTTCCATATCAACATAACCCATTTGGAAGTCTGTAAAATGTGAACCAATAAATCCACACCCACCTGTTATCAACATTCTATCTTTTTTCATATTCTTTCATTCAACTTTCGTAATTCTTCTGGATAATATTTGTTAGCGTTATCTCTATACCCTTGTTTAAATTCATCTGAATTTGTTTTGTCTGTTATAAAATTAACATAAGGATTTAAATCTCTATACTTTCTGTTTTCACAAACCAACATATTGTCCAAAGTATATTGTTTTATGTCATATCCTTTTTGTTGCATCATACGACAACCTTCTTCTACAAATGTATCGTCTAATCCGTATGAACTTAGAGAATCAGGAACATCAATTAATTTTAGTAAATTAGAACTAAATACATTAAACCAACCACCACCAAATTTAAATCCATTCAATTCTTTAATTCCAATCGTAGATGAATATTCAAATACTTCTGAATCTAATTTAAACGGGTCATAGTTCAACCAAATTTTAGAATCATAACCCATAGGAATATATCTATCGTTGGAAATCATATTCCAACTTTCGTCCCACAATCTTAGTAATTGTGAATTTAAAATATAATATTCGTTATCAATCTGTTCCATTGCTCTAAACAAATAAGATAAATTAAACATTGAAAAATAAACATCAGTATCTAAATACATAAAGTTTGTTTTTAGAAGTCCAATCACATCTTTGTTTCATCATTTCAAATTTATCAGCGAAAAACTCTTTTGGTAATTTACTAGTTTCCCAGTCTGTTAATTTATCTGATAGGTTTAGTGTAAAATCCAAAATAACCTCATCATTATTATCTAAAAAATGTGATGACCTTTTTAAATGATTAACTATTCTGTCTAGTTCATCTATTTCTCTTGGTAAACAATGTAATATTATATGTAAATCACTCACTTAAATCTCCTGGTTTGTAGTAGTCTCTTAAAAAATTCCAAGTATTTCTTTCAGCATCTAATTTATGATGTCCATCTTTAAACTTATCGTGAAAAAATTCTGTTGTTCTGTCGTCTGTTTTTGAAAAATAATGTCCGTAGTCGTATTTTTTATCATAACCATCAAACCCAATAAGAGTAACATCTTTATAATTTTCTAAAATATACATACTACCGATTAATCCAGTTGAAGGCCATCCGTGTCCAAAATCTGAAATATTTTTTAGTCTTTCTTCACATTTTTTTGGAATAAATTCTATCTTGTCTAAATAATCTGAATAAGTTTCTTTAATTCTATTAACCTCACCACCCCATTTAAACGCTGGTGTTCCAACTAATATTTTCTGTAATGAATTAAATACTTCATCTGATAGGTATTCTTCAGTCATAAAGCCATCGTGAACTATTAGTATATCTGTTCTACTACCGATATTTTTTTCATAACCTTTTCTACCCTCAAAATAACCTCTATTCATTCTACAAACTAAATCAAAAGAATCAATCTTATCCCCGTATTCTTTTTCAAATACTGATGAACCATTACCAACTATTATAACCTTTTCTTTGTTCATTATTGTGTTTGTATTTGTGAATATAATTCGTTTTGTTTTTCTTGTCGTTTAATATCTTTCGGGTGATATAAACAAAATTCTTCTTCTGGTGGGAATTGTGATACTTTTTTAGCACCTTTAATAACTTCGTGAACTGCATTTTCCCAATAAATAGATTTATCATTACGATAAATTCTACCTTGATAATCTGGGAAATTTACCCAACCTTTTTCATTAACTCTCCAACCCCATTTTTGAATATGTTCTTCTGTAATTCCTTCTACGGTGTTTACTCTTGGTAGCCAAATTAAATCTACATCATTTGATTCTAAAATCTCGTGTATGTTTTCAATCAACCATTTATTTGGTATCTCGTCTGCATCAATTGAAAAAATATAATCAAATTCCTCACGAACTAAACCATTAACAAAATTATGATGTTCTGCAAAATCACCTTCAAATTTTCTTTGAAAATAATCATATTGTTTTAATCTTTCGGCGTCTTCAATGACATATTTTGCTAGTATTTTTCTTGTTGGTGCTTCTGAAAAATCATCACAAACAATTATGTGGTCTTGTTCTTTTATGTTTTCAAAAAGAAAATCTAATAGTTTTTCTAAACTATCTGTTTCATTATGTGTCAGTATCTTGTAACAAATCCTCATTTTTCAATCCTAGTTGTCCAGCATTACCAGCCCAATCATAATTAATCAACTTTATAGCTGTCATATTTTCTCCTATAAATGTTCTGTATGCGTTGTAATTATTAAATTTTTTAACAATTCTTTTATAAAAAGCTTGTCTTTCTCCCTCACTCATAGCATTTAAAGATAAACCAATTAGTTGTTTTCCTTTTCTCAGTTCCATAGCTAATGCTGGTTTTTCAATTCGTTGAATAAATCTTTTCAAAACATTCATAGAAAAGTTTTCCAATTTAATAGCGTTTAATTTATTATCAGTAGTAAATCTACCTACTAATCCGTCTAAACATAATGCTATAACCAAATCTTTTGTCCCGTCTTTTTTAGTATAACGAAATTCAATAATATCACCGGGTAATATTTCTTTTTTTGAGATTGGTATTCTTTCTAATACATTTCTTCTATGTAGTGCTAAAAAACTCATTTACTTTTTTTATCCTTTTTCTTTTTACCAAATATTTTTTCCCAATTTTCATCATACTTTTTTTTATCTGATGTTCTTGGAGCAGAACCTTTAGTAGTTCCGGAATCATATATTGATTTATTTTTCATTTTTTAAATCTTTTGTGATTCCCATTTCTTTACACGCTGATAAAAAGTCATCTTTGTCAAATGTTTTTGCATTTTCAATGTCAAGTCTTGACGAATATCCATCATATTTTTCTCGTTCTTCTTTTGGAATATCAACAACTTTTGCGTATCTCCAATTCCACTCTTTTGGATTTCCCTCTGGAAATATCATACCTAATGCTCCCATATTGATAACTGAAGGATACCATATAATATCTCTTTCTGTATCGTGAAACTTTAAATCAGTTACTAATTTTGGTGTTGTTTTTTCATTTTCAATCGTTTGTAAACTATCTTTTTCATAACGACTATCACTCATAAATCCACATTTAAAACAAATAAATGAACTAAAATTTTCTTGGACTTCTTCAAAACAACTATCCGTATCTTTACCACAAGGGCAATCTATTACTCTTTCCATTAGTTTTTTTCTCCCATTTCTAATTTTAATTCACACCCTAAATGATTTGTTCCATTACCAAGATAATCATAATCAACTTCGTGAGTATGTTCACCACAATGGTCACAAGTCCAATGTTCTAAATACTCTTTAGAAAGTTCTTCTTCTTTTACATTATCAATTAGTGCTTGAACATATTTTCTTGATGTTTCATCTGTTAATATATTCTTAACTTCCTTAACTTCTTTTCTTAACTTTTTTATTTCTTTTAATATTTCACTCATATTATTTCTTCTTTAGTTTTGGTAGTTTAATATTACTTGTTGTTTTTGGTTGCAACTTTGGTAATTTTAAATCTACTTGTTGTTCAAATTCTGGTAAATACTTATCAAGTATTTTTTCAAATTCTTTTGTCATTGCATTTAAACTAAATTTATTTTTGTTTTCAAATGATAGTTTTTTTGCGTTAGGAACATATTTTTTATAGTTATCGTAAACTTCTTTTATCACATTGGATGCTACCGGATAGTTTACTGAAAACCATTGTGAACCCTCTACATAAATATTTTCAGGAAAGGCTTCTGAAGGTGTTTTTGTCAAATTACCAGGTAGTAATAATGCTTTATCTTCTGGTAAAAAGTCTTTGTGTCCACTCCAATTAGAAGCGATAACAGGTTTTTCACTTAAACTTGCTTCTAATAATGGTCTACCAAATCCTTCTCCGTGAGTTAATGAAATGTGAGCTTTCACTCTTGGGTGATGATACAATTGATTTATTTCGTCATCAGTTAAATCCCCGTGTAGTAAATAAATATTTGGTAAGTCATCTCCTTTAATACTATTTTTAATGTCTGTAATTCTTTTCAACATTTCCTCTCTATCCAATACTGAAAAGTCTGCTGAATTAGTTTTCATTAGTAGTGCTGGTTTTTTCTTTTGATTCTTAAATGTTTCTAAAAACACTTTTACTAACATACCGGTATCTTTTCTATCATTACCAATACTACCACTTAACCAATGACCAACATATAAGAATAAAAATGACTCGTCTATTTGTTGAAACTCTTTTTTTAATTCTTTACTAATTTGTTTTGGTTTTTTGTATATGTTTGTATCGGCTCCCTCAAACAATACCTCAATAGGTTTTTCACATTTGATATTTCCTAATACTTGTTTTGTATTGTTATCTATTCTATCATAGATAGTTTTTTCTAATGCTTCTTTTGAAAAGTTAGAAGGAACAATATTCAAGTCCATACGATTTAAACCCTCAATCCAATCTTGTGGACACGCTGTTGTTTCGATACCAGCAGTAATACCGATATTATATTTTCCAATATTCATAAATTCATTTGGAACTACACAATGAATATGAACATCAGGTTGTCTTTCCATATTTGGATTAACTAATAATCGTTTTATAATTTCAATATCATTAGGGTCTTTTTCATTTAATGCGTTTTGTGGTGTTGAGCCCCAACGAACCGGAAATATTCTAATGTCAAACTTGTCCATTGCAATTAATGACCTTGCTATATCTCTTGAGTGAGCTCCATACCCACTACGAGTTCCAACTGGGGCTGTAAATAATACTAGTGGTTTACTCATTATTTAACTCCGTATTCAAATCCATAATTTAATAACATAAATCTGAATGTGTTGTTTTTTAAATTAAGTTGTAGTAAAGTTAATCTACCTAGTCTAACCTCAACATTCCATTGTGGTTTTTTACGACTTTTCTTATTTCGTATCTTTTTCTTGGTTTCCAAACTTTAAATGCTTTATCCATATCTTTTATAAATCTACCACACATATTTTCTGCAGTAAATCCAACTTCTTTTAAGTGTGCATATTGTCTTCCTAATTCACCAACTTTTTCTCGTTCTTCGTGTGATGTGTTGAACCAATCTTCAATTTTATCTGCTACATCAATCCAATCACATCTGTCGTCAAGAATGTATGGTGTTGGTATTGAACCTTGTAATGACCTTGTTCTTGGCCATACTGGTTTTACCCACTCTCCGTGAGTTAAATCTTCATTTTGTTCCCATTTTCTCCAATCGTGTAGTGATTTAATCCCGTTTTTATAATCTTCTGGTGTTAAATACTTACCATCTATTGCAAATCCACAATGGTCTTGTAAACCACCCGTAACATTAACAATAATTGGTGTTCCGGCTACCAATGATTCTGCTGTTCCTAACCCAAAACCCTCATTGGATGCAATATTAATCGTTACATCAGCAATATTATACAATTGGTTTAATTGTTTAGAAGTTAATCTATCTTGACTAAATGTAATATTACACTCTGGCATTAAATGTCTAACTAATCTTGGTAAGTCTGTTCCGTTTTCATCTCTTGGTTGTGTATGTAATAAAAACGCTACTTTATCTCGTTTTTCTTCTGGTATTCTATTTCTAAATTCTTGAAACGCTAATAAAGCATCAGATGTCATTTTTCTTCTAATGTTTCTGTTGTTGTAAAACAATACAAACTCAATGTCATCTGGATTTTGAATACTAAATATTTTCTTTTTCAATTCAATCATTTCCTCGTATTCCTCGTGTAATGGTGGAATAGGATAAAATGATTTTGTATTGATTCCGTGTGGAACATAAGTAGAATCCCAATCTGTTCTTGGTTTTCTTTTTGAAACTTCATCTACAATAGCACAAGTTTGTTTTGAAATGTTCATAATCAAATCACAACTTTCATAATAATTTTCGTTATATTGTGGTGCTGGCCAGTCGTCCCAGATATTGTAATAAAAGATTGGAATGTTTTGTCTTATCTCGTGTTCCATATGAAATAACCAAATCCAAAATCTTGGGTCTGTGTAAATCATAATAGCATCAGGTTGTTCCATATTAATCATTTGTCTTAATATATCTGGATTACCATAACCGGATACTGGAAACACCTTAACGCTTGCGTTATCAATACCCAATCCTTTATTTACATCTTCACTTAAATCAAACATCTGACCTTGTTCAGGGTGTTTAATAGCACCACCAACTTGAACCCAATCAAAATGATGAGCCGTTCCCATTATTATTTCACGGGACATTGTTCCAACTCCTGATGACATTCTCATATCATCAGAAAATAACAAGATTTTCTTTTTTTTCATTATTTATCCTTTTAATAACTTTTTATTTGTATCAACATCAGCGTGTTCATCAAAATATCTTTGAAGTGTTTCTAACTTTCCTGTTGCTGTTTCTAACTTTTCAACATATTTATCTATCTCAGTCAATAAATCTGGGTGTTCCCCAATAGCGACTGGTTTATTAAAATATACATCAAGTGTTGCTAGTGCTTCTGATATTTCTGCTTTATATTTGTCAATACTCGCTTGTAACAATTTGTTTTGAACCATTTCTAACTCCTATAAATTACTTCCACTTTCTATTAATTCTTCGTGTTCTGTAATTAGTTTTTTGTATTTTTTATCTTTTAGATACAAATCCATACTTCTGTTTACTAATTTTTGAAGTGTGAAATCTGAACCTTCTTCTTTGAACTTTTCATAAAGTTCATTTAAAATTTTTACACTTGTTAGTTTCGTAATATCCATATGTAAATAAATATCATCAAGTTTTAATAACGAGTGATTTTTTTTGCTTTTCCGTGTATCTTTTTAAATCTTTTAATTTAGTGGTTTCTTCACCACTTTCAAAAAATACTACTAAATCTACACTATCAACTATTATTTTATTCTGAACGAAATAGTGTTTCATATTATATCTTTTATTGTATTTATGTTCAGGTAAAATACAATATTGATTCCATTTATAATGAAATGGTGGTATTTCTTGATAATCAATATTAAATTCTAAACAAATTTCTTTTACATATCTTTCAGCACCATATTTACCACCACCACTAACTATCGTCAGACTTTTTCCAAAATCTTCTCTCCAAAGATAAATGTGGTTTTTAATTTTTTTAATGTTTTCATATGTATCAGAACCAAGTATTGCTACTATAACTTTATTATCCGTCATTTCTTTTTTGCTTCTTGATTATTTTTGGTTCATTAATATAAACTAATATACTCTCAAAATGATTAATACCTTTTAGTAAATTTTCTTTACTAACTTTTTCAAAAGTATGAAACCAACGACCTGAATAAGGTAGTTCTTTTTTAAATTTATCATAATCTTGTTTACCATTAGTTTGCTTTCCTATCACATAATTCTGGTTTATCTTTGAACTCACAATACTTACAATTTTTTGTTGAAACTATTTTTTTATAAATGTGTTGTTCATTATGTTTTCCTTCTTCATCAAAACACTCATCAATAAATTCTTTTAACGAAGTGTTTACTTTGTTGATACTTGGTGTTCCACTAGCTGGAACAAATGTTTGGATTCTTCTTTGTGGAAAATCCATATTTTCGTATAGTTTTCTTTTCACAATAAAGAACTCAACATCTATTTTGTCAATCGGAAAATTAAATTGTTTTGAATAAAATTGTTTGTATAATAATAACTGATTAGATTTGTTTTTATCAGCTTTAGCCCATTTGTTCCAACCCATTGTGGAAGTTTTGATATCAATAATTTTAAGTCTATCTCTTATTTCATCTCTAATGATAACATCAATAAACCCTACAAAGTTTAGATTTTTAGGTAGTTTATAATTAAGTGGTCTTTCAATACCAGCCAAACTATAACCTTTTTTACTGAAATATTGAGCTCTTTTCTTCTTGAAATAATCTAGAATTTGAACACCTTGAAAATAAAATTCTTTTAGTTCTTCTGCACTACTTAATACTTCACCTTCTTCAAGACTTTCTTTTGTTTCAAGGTATTGTTTTTTCATCTCGTCCATTAAGAATTCGTCTAATGGAAGTTCATTTGCTTTCTTGATACTTTCAGCATACATTACTCTTAAATACAATTGAATACACTCGTGAATAGCAGAACCAAAGATAGTATAGATATTACCTTTGAATTGTCCGTATCCGTCAATGTATTGTAATTTCCATTTATGTGGACATTGAACCCATTGTGAAAATTGTGAATAACTAATTCGTGCCATTATTTAGCCCATTTACCTCTCGCTACAACTTGTGCCATAACTCCATAATTTGATATGTCTGAAAAACTATCAGTTACGGGTTCACCCTCAACTGCAGAATCTCCACCTCTCATTAGTAAAGTTTTAATTCTTTCTACTTTATCATTGATACGAAACCATAATCCTAACAATGACAACTTAATATCTTCTTTGGTTTTTAAAATTGTTCCTACGGCAATGTTTTGTGGGCCATAGTCATATTGTTTTCTACAAAATAATTCGTATTGTTCTCGTTGTATTGTTTTGAACTCGGAAGTCATTTCTGGATATGTTTCTTCCATATATGAAATAACATCACCATTTTCTGTGGTTTTTAATGTAGAGCTCTCTTTAATAGTCTTTTCCATTATCTCTCCTAATGTAATAATTTTTTATGTAAATGTCAAGTATTATTTTATTGGTAAACCAAGTTTTTTTATTTCTTTTGGGTCTGTTCCGTATTTTCTGAATAGTTCTGCTAATTCATACATACCACCCTCAGTCAAAAGAAACATTTCGATATGTTCTTTGGCTGTTCTAAAATTAACTTGGTAGTGGTTAGAAATTATTTCTAACGCCCATTTGGGGTATTCAATCATTTGTTTTCTCCCTTTAACATATTTTAACCAAATCTTTTTCTTTGGTAAAATATCTATGTAAAGTTTGTATAATATTTCTGGTTTTATATCGTATCGTTGAACTTCATTGACTAATTCTAACCAATTTGGATTCATTGATAAAAATCTATTCACCATAAAATTACTGAAAGTTTTTTTATCTTCTTCGGATAATTTACTCCAATAAGTTTTATGTTGAACTGAAGTTATTTGATTTATGTGGTCAAATAAACTTTTTTTCTTAATTACTGCTTGTTGTTTCTTCACTTGGTTTAGCAGTTGGATTTAACTTTGAATTAATGTGTCCACAATTACCACAACTATAAACTTGAACTGGGATAACTGCTTCTTGTCCAGTTGGTGAGACTAATCTTGATACTTTCTTCAAGAAAAATGACTGGATAAATAATCCGTTTCCACATTTTTCACAAAGAATTGTTTCTGCTTGTGTTAAATCAATTTGAAGTCCGTCTGGTCGTTTTTTGTCATCTGTTAACATTGTATCTCCTATTTGATAATATTTAAAATTTCAATTAACATAGCCATAGCGTTGATTTCTTTATCAACTACTTGAGCATCAGATAACTCGTATTTAGCTATTGTCAATATAACTTCTGCGATATGTCCTTTACCATATGATTCTATTTCATCATACAATAATCTAAACAAATCTGCATAATCTCTGATTTGTGAATCTGCTAATAATTGTCTTAGGTTTTTAAAAGCATTCTTCTTGTCTTGTGTTTGTAGTATTTCTAACACTTGTAATTTATAATCGTTTTGAACTAAACTTTCTGTATCAACTATTAATTGATTGTCAACGATATTTCTTTGAACAGCGTTGATTATTCTTCTAATGTCTGGATAACTTGAATTAACCATTGTTACGATTTGTTCGTTTTCAAAAGAAACACTTTCTGTGTTTAAAATCTTTGATATGTGTATTGCTACTTCTTTTTTAGAAGGTGGAATAATTTGAAATGATTGACAACGACTTTGTATCGGGTCAATTATTCTTTCTACATAATTACAAGTCAATATAAAACGACAATTTTTAGAGAAAGTTTCCATAAGATTACGAAGAGCTGCTTGTGCATTTGGTGTAATGTAATCACACTCGTCCAAGATAATAACTTTCATATCTTTGAAACCTAATGTTGATGCGAAGTTCTTGACTTTTGTGCATTTGGTGTAATGTAATCACACTCGTCCAAGATAATAACTTTCATATCTTTGAAACCTAATGTTGATGCGAAGTTCTTGACTTTCTCACGAACTACATCTACACTATTCTCATCAGATGCGTTTATATATAAATAGTCACAATCAATATTATTAACCAATAGTTTTGCAAGAGTGGTTTTACCTGTTCCTGCTCTACCGAATAATAATAGGTGTGGTATATCACCTGATTCAAGATATACCGACACCTTAGATTTTAAGTGGTCATTACCAATATAATTGTCTAACTTGTTTGGACGGTATTTCTCCACCCATAAACTATGTTTTAGACTTTCCATTAGTTAACTGCTTGTGTTGATACCAAGAAATATTCTGAATCATAATTATCGATTGAGAACTTAATTCTTGATAACCCTTGTGAACTAACTTCTAATGTTGCACTTTCACAATCTTTGTTTGCACTTAAGATTGATGCGAACATATTTGCATTGAAACTAATTGGTTCCATTAACTTGAACTTTGTAGTTTCAACCGGAATAGTAACACGATTAGATGCGATACTTGCATATCCAATCACAATCTGTGTTTCATCATTTTCCGTTAATATCGTAAAGGTTTCTGCTTCTGATAAAGCTCCTTTACCACTAATAAATGTATTGATG
>LUMQ01000094.1_pt1 | contig 24474 bp, 20 predicted proteins | sample 729621 | NCBI WGS metagenome assembly LUMQ01 (sample SAMN03860259, study PRJNA289734) | marine metagenome | biome: seawater column; feature: ocean; material: water; isolation source: Red Sea water column Station 12 - depth 25m | place: Saudi Arabia: Red Sea | collected 2011-10-15 | depth 25 m | reverse complement strand
GATCAAGGCGAAAGAGGCCGATGTCGTTCGCGGCTCGATCCTCGAGACCGGCCAGCGTATCGACGGGCGCGACACCAAGACGGTCCGCCAGATCGTTGCCGAGGCAGGATTCCTGCCGCGCGCCCACGGCTCGTCGCTGTTCACCCGCGGCGAGACCCAGGCGATGGTTGTCGCCACACTCGGCACCGGCCAGGACGAGCAGATCATCGACGCCCTCGTCGGCGAGAGCCGTTCGAACTTCATGCTGCACTACAACTTCCCGCCCTACTCGGTCGGTGAGGCTGGCCGTGTCGGCTCGCCGGGTCGCCGCGAGATCGGCCATGGCAAGCTCGCATGGCGTGCGCTTCGTCCGCTGCTGCCGAAGAAAGAGGACTTCCCCTACACCATCCGCCTTGTCTCCGAGATCACCGAGTCGAACGGCTCGTCCTCGATGGCGACCGTCTGTGGCGGCTCGCTGGCGCTGATGGATGCCGGTGTTCCGCTGGATCGTCCGGTGGCCGGCATCGCGATGGGCCTGATCAAGGAAGGCGATTCCTTCGCCGTGCTGTCGGACATTCTCGGTGACGAGGATCATCTCGGCGACATGGACTTCAAGGTGGCCGGTTCCGAAGCCGGTGTGACCTCGCTGCAGATGGACATCAAGATCACCTCGATCACGCCGGAAATCATGCAGATCGCGCTCGACCAGGCGAAAGACGGACGTCTTCATATCCTTGGCGAGATGGCCAAGGCGCTGACCTCGGCCCGCGACGGGCTTGCCGACAGCGCGCCGAAGATCACGACCATGTCGATTCCGGTCGACAAGATCCGTGACATCATCGGCCCGGGCGGCAAGATCATCCGCGAGATCTGCGAGACCACCGGTGCGAAGATCGACATCGATGACGACGGCACCGTCAAGGTGGCGGCCGTGACCGGCGCGTCCGGCGAGGCGGCTGTCGCCCGCATCAAGGACATCGTCGCCGAGCCCGAGCTTGGTGTGATCTATAACGGCAAGGTTGTGAAGACCGTCGATTTCGGCGCCTTCGTCAACTTCCTCGGCGCGAAGGACGGCCTCGTCCATATTTCCGAGCTGCAGAACGGCCGGACCGAGAAGACCACCGACATCTGCAAGGAAGGCGACATGGTCAAGGTCAAGGTCATCGGCTTTGACGACCGTGGCAAGGTGAAGCTGTCGATGAAGCGCGTCGATCAGGAGACCGGCGCCGACCTCGAGGCGGAAGAGGCCGAGTAAGCCTTTCAGGCACCAGATATGAAAAGGGGCGGCTTCGGCCGCCCCTTTTTTCATGCCGCTGTCCTGTAACGGCCGGAATATATGGCTGCTATTCGGTGTCTTCCGGCGGCATAGCGGTAGATGTGGCGCGCCCCGGTAATGGCGGCGCCGGCAAGCGTCTTCATCGGTCCGGCTGACAGCGCGTTCACCCGGATGTTCTGCCCGCCGAGATCGACGGCAAGATAGCGCACCGACGCCTCGAGCGCCGCCTTGGCCACGCCCATGACATTGTAGTTCGGTGAAATCCGCTGCGCGCCGATATAGCTCAGCGTCACCAGCGAGCCGCCATCCGGCATCATCTGGCGTGCCGCCTGCGCCACCTCGGTAAAGGAAAAGGCCGAGATCATCATCGTCTCGTTGAAGTTCTGGCGGCTGGTGTTCAGATAACCGCCCTTCAGCTCGTTCTTGTCGGAAAATGCCAGCGCGTGAACGACGAAATCGACGGATGACCAGTGGCCGGCAAGCCAGTCAAAGGCCTTGCCCACCGCACCCTCATGCGCGACATCGCATTCCACCATCAGTTCGGAGCCGACCGATTCCGCCAGCGGACGCAGCCGCTTGCCAAACCCCTCCATCTGATAGGTGAAGGCAAGCTCGGCGCCGGCCTCGGCGGCGGCGGCGGCGATGCCCCAGGCGCTGGAGCGTTCATTCGCGACGCCCATGACCAGGCCCCGCTTGCCGGCAAGAAGCCCCGCCGTCATGTCAGACCTTCCTCAGCGCCAGCGTGGCGTTGGTGCCGCCGAAGCCGAAGGAGTTCGACAGCGCCAGTGTGATTTCGGCATTGTCGACACGGCTCGACGGGACCGGGATGTCGCCGATGGCCGGGTCGGGATTTTCGATATTGGCCGATCCGGCGATGAAGCCTTCCTTCATCATGATCATGGTGTAGATGGCTTCCTGGACGCCGGTCGCGCCAAGCGAATGCCCGGTGAGCGACTTGGTCGAGGTCACCGTCGGCAGATAGCCGCGCGGGCCGAACACCTCGCGCACCGCATCCAGCTCCTTGACGTCGCCGACCGGGGTCGATGTGCCGTGGGCATTGATATAGTCGACCTTGTCCGTCAGCGCGTTCCCGTCAAAGCCGGCAAGCGCCAGCTCCATGCAGCGGACCGCGCCCTCGCCGGACGGGGCGACCATGTCATGGCCGTCCGAATTGGCGCCATAGCCGACAATTTCGGCATGGATGGTGGCGCCGCGCGCCAGCGCGTGCTCCATATCCTCGACCACGACCATGCCGCCGCCACCGGCGATGACAAAGCCGTCACGGTCGGCGTCATAGGCGCGCGAGGCGCGTTCGGGCGTGTCGTTATATTTGGAGGACATCGCCCCCATCGCGTCGAACAGCACCGACAGGGTCCAGTGAAGCTCCTCGCCGCCGCCGGCGAAGACAATGTCCTGGCTGCCATTGCGGATGGCGTCCACCGCCGATGAAATGCAGTGCGCCGATGTCGAGCAGGCCGAAGTGATGGAGTAGTTCACCCCCTTGATCTTGAAGAAGGTGGCGATACAGGCCGACACGGTCGACGACATGCAGCGCGGCACCATATAGGGGCCGACGCGCTTCGGGCCCTTTTCGCGGGTGGTGTCGAAGGCCTGCATCATGTTGGCCGTGGACGGTCCCCCGGACCCGGCGATCAAGCCGGTGCGCGGGTTCGAGACCTGCTCCTCGGTCAGTCCGGAATCGGCGATGGCCTGTTCCATGGCCAGCACGGCATAGGCCGCGCCGTCACCCATGAAGCGAAGCTGCTTGCGGTCGATATGCTCGGCGATATCCATCTTGATGGTGCCGTGAATCTGGCTGCGGAAGCCGAGTTCGGCATATTCCGGCGCGGCGACGATGCCGGACCTGCCCTCGCGCAGGGAATCCGTCACCTCGGCGACATTGTTGCCAATCGACGAGACGATCCCGATACCGGTAATGGCGACCCTGCGCATGATTATGCCTCCTCGGGCTGGAACAGGCCGACGCGGATGTCGTTGGCCTCGAAGACGGTCTCGCCGTCGCAGATAACGCGGCCATCGGCGATTCCCATCACCAGACGGCGCATGATCACCCGCTTCATCTCGATCTCGTAGCGGACGAGCTTGTTTGTCGGCAGGATCTGGCCGGTGAACTTTACCTCGCCGACGGACAGCGCGCGGCCGCGGCCTTCACCGCCGGACCATCCGAGGAAAAAGCCGACAAGCTGCCAGAGCGCGTCCATGCCGAGGCATCCCGGCATCACCGGATCGCCCTCGAAATGACAGGGGAAGAACCACAGGTCGGGTTTCAGGTCGAATTCAGAAACAATATGTCCCTTGCCATGCGGTCCGCCATCACCCGAGATTTCCGTGATCCGGTCGCACATCAGCATTGGCGGCATCGGCAACTGGGGGTTTCCGGGGCCGAACAGCTCGCCTTTCGCACAGGCAATTAGGTCATCATAGCTGAAGGCAGTCTGCTGCAGTGGTGGCATGTTGGTGTCCCCAGAATTGTTGCGGGGGGCGGGTGTGCGGCATTGCCGACAGGGCCCCTTGACGATGTAATTTCACAGCCCGACAGACGCGCGCCCGACCATCGCAGGGCCGGTCTTCAGGCCCCCACAAAAAAACACGAAACGGCCCCTCAGGCCAAGGGATTATTGACAATATGGCGGCAAGGCCGCATTTTCGAGACGCTATGGGCGAAATCGACGGAAACATCCCGGCCGCGACAGAGGGCGCACGTCTCGTACAGCGGCTAAGAGACGCCGGACTCCGTCCGACGAAGCAACGGCTGGCCATTGCCGGACTGCTGCTAGACGGACGTCATCGCCATGTTTCCGCCGATAGTCTTGCCCGCGAAATCCGTGATGCCGGCATGCAGATGGCCGGCGGCACCGTCTATAATACGCTGAACCAGTTTACCGATGCCGGCCTGCTGCGGCGGGTCACCGTCCATAACGAGCACAGTGTCTTTGATACCAACACGTCGCACCATCATCATTTCTATGATGCGGACACCGACCGTCTGATCGATATTCCGGCTGACCGGGTGCTGCTTGCCGACCTTCCGGATGCGCCCAACGGGCACGACATCGCGTCGGTTGATGTACTGATTCATATCACGTCCAAAGGCGGCTGATTCGGCAGTCGCACACGCGTCGTTGCTGCCAGCGCTGTCCACGCTGCGGCTTGGCAGCTGTGACAATCTTGTCAGTTTAAAATCATTCCAAACAGCTTGACCTGATGGTCCGCCGACCATAGCATTTCGGAATGATTTGCATGGGCCGTTCCGGCCCCGTGGTCGCTGTGCCAAGCAGCTGTTGTCACAACATCATATGATGAACCGGAGACGAAGATGAACGAACAGAACAAATGCCCCGTGATGCACGGGGGGATCAAGCACACGACCTTTGGCGTGCGCTCCAACCGTGACTGGTGGCCGAAGCAGCTGAACCTGAAGATTCTGCACCAGAACTCGGCGCTGTCGAACCCGATGGGCCCGGCCTTCAATTATGCAGAGGCGTTCAAGACCGTTGATCTGGAAGAGCTTCGCAAGGACCTTTTCGCGCTGATGACGGATTCGCAGGAATGGTGGCCGGCAGACTATGGCCATTACGGCCCGTTCTTCATCCGCATGGCATGGCACAGCGCCGGTACCTACCGTACCGGTGACGGCCGTGGCGGCGCCGGGGCAGGAACGCTGCGTTTCGCGCCGCTCAACAGCTGGCCCGACAACACCAACCTCGACAAGGCACGCCGCCTGCTCTGGCCGATCAAGCAGAAATATGGCGAGGCGCTGTCCTGGGCCGACCTGATGATCTTCACCGGCAACTGCGCTCTGGAATCGATGGGCTTCAAGACCTTCGGTTTCTCCGGTGGCCGCGAGGACATCTGGGAGCCGGAAGAGGACATCTACTGGGGCACCGAGGACACCTGGCTCGGCGACAAGCGTTACAGCGGCGACCGTGATCTCGAAAACCCGCTTGCCGCCGTGCAGATGGGCCTGATCTATGTCAATCCGGAAGGGCCGAACGGCAATCCGGACCCGATGGCTTCGGCCCGCGACATTCGCGAGACCTTCGCCCGCATGGCGATGAATGACGAGGAAACCGTCGCGCTCGTCGCCGGTGGTCACACCTTCGGCAAGACGCATGGTGCCGGTGATGCCGGTCTCGTCGGTCCGGAGCCTGAGGGCGCAAGCATTCAGGAACAGGGCCTTGGCTGGCACAGCGATTTTGGCAGCGGCAAGGGCGTGGATACCATTACCAGCGGCCTCGAGGGTGCCTGGACGCCGAACCCGATCAAGTGGGACAACGGCTATTTCGACATGCTGTTCGGCTATGAGTGGGAGCTGACGAAGAGCCCGGCGGGCGCCAACCAGTGGAAGCCTACCGATGCCTCCGCCGGCGACCTTGTGCCCGACGCGCATGACGAATCCCGTCGCCACGCGCCGATGATGGCGACAACCGACATCGCGCTTCGCACGGACCCGTCCTATCTCGAAATCTCGAAGCGGTTCCATGCGAATCTCGACGAGTTCGCCGATGCCTTTGCCCGCGCCTGGTTCAAGCTGACCCACCGCGACATGGGGCCGAAGTCCCGCTATGTGGGTGCCGAGGTGCCCGCCGAGGATCTGATCTGGCAGGATCCGGTTCCGGCTGTGGACCATGCGCTGATCGACGATGCTGATGCAGCGTCGCTCAAGGCCAGCATCATGGCGACCGGCCTGTCGGTGTCCGAGCTTGTCGGCGCCGCATGGGCATCCGCTTCGACCTTCCGCGGTTCGGACAAGCGGGGCGGTGCCAATGGCGCGCGCATCCGCCTGGCGCCGCAGCGTGACTGGGAAGTGAACCAGCCGGCGCAGCTGGAAAAGGTTCTGGCGGCACTCGAGGGTGTCCGGTCGGACTTCAACGGCGCGCAATCGGGTGGCAAGAAAGTGTCGATGGCCGACCTGATCGTGCTTGGCGGCTGCGCAGCCGTCGAGGCGGCAGCCAAGGCCGGCGGCCATGACGTGTCGGTACCGTTTACCGCGGGCCGCACCGATGCCGCGCAGGAGCAGACAGACATCGAGTCCTTCGGTGTTCTCGAGCCGCTCGCCGACGGTTTCCGCAACTATCTGCAGGCTGACTTCTCGGTATCGGCTGAAGAGCTGCTTCTTGACAAGGCGCAGCTGATGACCCTGTCGGCACCTGAGATGACCGTGCTTGTCGGCGGCATGCGCGCGCTCGATGCCAACACCGATCAGGCGAGCCATGGTGTTCTCACCGACCGCCCGGGAACGCTCAGCAACGATTTCTTCGTCAACCTGCTGGATATGGGTACCGAATGGAAGCCCGCATCGGCAGCCGAAGATGTGTTCGAGGGCCGTGACCGTGTGAGCGGCGACCTGAAGTGGACCGGCACACGTGTCGATCTCGTCTTCGGTTCGAACTCGCAGCTTCGTGGCCTGGCGGAAGTCTATGCCGGTGCCGGAGGCGAGGCGCGGTTCGTCGGTGACTTTGTCGCCGCATGGACGAAGGTGATGAACCTCGACAGGTTCGACGTCGCCTGACCAGACAGAATGGAATGACAGCGCGTCTCGTCCCTTTCGCGCTGTCACCATGCAGAAAAGGCGCTCCGGTTTTCCGGGGCGCCTTTTTATGTCCGCAGACAGGTGAGCCCGGTGCGGGTCAGTTCAGGACCTCGCCGTCGAGAAGCCCCCAGATTGCGGTGCGCGCCACCCATCCGCGGATGTCGCCGGACGCGACCTTGCACCATTGGGTCGGGCAGGACTGCAGCTCCAGAAGGGCGTTGCGCTCGGCCACAGCGACCAGAGGCGAGCCGTCATCCGGCGCGGCATGGATTTTTGCCGAGCTGGCCGTGACGAGGGCATTGCGTTTCAGCGACACGACAGACTGGTGCATCCAGCCGGTGGTGTTCTCATGGTCCACAACCTTGCGCCAGATGCCGAATTCGCGTTCTACCCGGAGCGGAAGGCCTTCCTTGCGGTATTGCCACAGCACCGGATATTCGGTGCCCGGGCCGGCCCGCATATTCACCTCGTCTGATTTCAGGGCGACGAAGCGCGGCACCTGATAGCCGCTTCCGCGCACGGTCACCTTCACCTCTCCATTATTACCGGCGCTGTCCGATGCCGCCGCCGGAACGGTCGCCGCCGGTGTCATGCCGGCGAGGAGGGCAAGCAGGAGGCAGGTTGTCGCACCGTGAAATAGTTTTCTCATTGCAGCCCAGTTCTGGTAATGTCGCCCGGTGTTCTGATGCAGACAGACACGGGAAACTTGTGTCTCATGCCGTCAGGATATTATGTTTTCGCCGGCCACGCCATAGAGGCCGGACCGCGACCAAATATGAGCGGAAAGAATGAATCAGAAAAAGCCAGTCGTCCATCTGACCCGTAAATTGCCCGACTCAACCGAGACACGGATGAGAGAGCTGTTCGACGCCAGGCTCAATGATACCGATACCCCGCGTACCAACGAGGAACTCGTCGCCATGGTGAAAGAGGCCGACGTCCTCGTTCCCACCGTGACCGACAGGATCGATGCCGACCTGATCGCGGTGGCCGGCGACCAGCTGAAGCTGATCGCTTCTTTCGGAACGGGCGTGGACCATATCGACCTTGCCGCCGCCAAGGCGCGCGGCATCACCGTTACCAACACGCCGGGAGTCCTGACCGAAGATACGGCCGACGTCGCGATGGCGCTGATGCTGGCCGTGCCGCGCCGCATCGCCGAGGGCGACAAGGTGACGAGGACCGGCGAATGGACCGGCTGGGCGCCGACCGGCATGCTTGGCCACCGGATCAATGGCAAGCGGCTCGGCATCATCGGCATGGGCCGGATCGGCTGTGCGGTGGCGCGCCGCGCGCGTGGCTTCGGACTCAGCATCCATTATCACAACCGCAAGCCTGTCCACCCGGAGACCGAGGCCGAGCTCGAGGCGACATACTGGGAGTCGCTGGACCAGATGCTCAGCCGTGTCGATATCGTCTCGGTGAACTGCCCGCACACGCCGGCAACGCAAAAGCTGCTGACCCGCGAGCGGCTTGAGATGATGCAGCCGTCGGCCTATCTGGTGAACACCTCGCGCGGCGAGGTTGTCGACGAGGAGGCGCTTGCCGAATTGCTGGCATCGCGCCATATCGCCGGTGCCGGTCTCGATGTCTATGCCGACGAGCCGAACATCACAAAGGCGCTGCTCGATCTTCCGAACGTGGTGCTGCTGCCGCATATCGGCTCGGCCACCATCGAGGGACGTCTCGAGATGGGCGACAAGGTGATCATCAATATCCAGACATTCTGGGACGGCCATGCACCGCGTGACCGGGTGATCGAGGCGATGCTCTAGGCGCCGCAGCACGCGCAACCGGCACGCCGTGACGTGCTGATCTCCATGAAACTGCCATAGCGACCGTCAAACAGAAGCAGCTTGCCTGTCTGCCTGCCGCCGATCCCGAGCACCAGCCTGACCGCCGCCAGCGCCTGCATGGTGCCGATCACACCGGTGACCGGGCCAAGGATGCCGGCCTCCGAACATCCCGGGGCCTGCATCGCGTCCGGCATGTCGGGAAACACACAGCGGTAACATGGCGAATCCTCTTCCGCGCCGGCCCCGCTGTGAAAGACGGACAGCTGCCCCTCGGTCCGGACCGCCCCGCCAAAGACCAGCGGCGTGCCGGTACGGTGCGCCGCATCGCCGAGCCTGTAGCGCGTATCGACATTGTCGGAACAGTCGATCACCACGTCATGCGCCGCCAGCAGCGCCTCGACATTGTCATCCTCCAGCCGTTCGGCGAGCGGCGTGACATTGACCCCGGGATTGAGCGCGGCGACCGTGGCGGCCGCCTGCGTCACCTTCGGACTGCCGATGCTGTCGGTGGTGTGAAGGATCTGCCGGTTCAGATTGGTCAGGTCGACGGATTCGCCATCCATGACGGTCAGGTTGCCGACACCGGCGGCGGCCAGATAGAAGATGGCCGGCGAGCCGAGACCGCCTGCCCCGACGACAAGCATGCGGCTCTCCAGAAGCCGTTCCTGACCCTCCTCGCCGATATCGGGCATGATCGCCTGGCGGGCATAGCGTTCAAGATTTTCGTCACTGAGCATGATGCTAGACTCCGGTGGATCCGAAACCGCCGCTGCCGCGGTCCGTGGTCTCGAGCGTATCGGCGACCGCCAGTACGGCAAGGCTGACCGGCGCGACGACAAGCTGTGCGATGCGCATGCCCCGCGTGATGGTGAAATCATCTTCGCCAAGGTTGATCAGCATGATTTTGACCTCGCCGCGATAGTCGCTGTCGATGGTGCCGGGGGCGTTCGCCACGGTCACCCCATGTTTCAGCGCGAGGCCGGAACGGGGCCGCACCTGTATCTCGAACCCTGCCGGAATGGCCATGGCGAGGCCGGTCGGAACGGCCGCGCGCCGGCCCGGCGCGAGCACCATATCGGCCTCGACGGCCGCCTCGACATCCATGCCGGCGGCCCCGGCCGTGGCATATGAAGGTAGCGCCAGCCCGTCGAAATGGGGCAGTTTCTGTACCCGGATTTCCGGCCCGTCATGCGCGGTCATGCGAAATGCTCCCCGATCCTGTCGACAAGCCGCGCCGCCAGCTCTGACTTCGGCATCTGCGGCCATTCCTCGATCTCGTTGCCGGTCAGTAGCAGGGCGCTGTTGCTATCGCCACCGAACACGCTGCCGCCGCCCACATCATTGGCGACGATCCAGTCGCATCCCTTGCGCGTCAGCTTGGCGGCGGCATTCTCGCGAAGATTACCGGTTTCCGCGGCAAAGCCGACAACAAGATCAGGCCGTGCCTCATGGGACGAGAGCCGCCTGAGGATGTCGGGGTTTTCCGCCAGCTCGATAGGCGGCGGTGGCCCGCCATCCTGTTTCTTCAGCTTTGCGGTGCCGGCATCCTTCACATGCCAGTCGGCGACGGCGGCGGCGCAGACGGCGATCTCGGCCGGCAGGGCCGCTTCGCAGGCCTCCAGCATCTGCCGCGCCGTTTCAACCTCGACAAGCTCGACCGCCGGAGGCGACGGCAGGGTGACTGGTCCGCTGACAAGCGTCACGCGTGCGCCGCGGCTTGCAAGTTCGGCGGCGATGGCATGGCCCTGCTTGCCGGATGACCTGTTGGCGATGAAGCGCGCCGGATCGATCGGCTCGACCGTGGGACCGGATGTGACCAGCGCGTGCCGGCCGGACAGCGGACCCGGCACGACATTCAGCGTGCGCAGCGCCGCCTCGACAATGTCCGGCACCTCGGCAAGCCTGCCGGTGCCTTCCTCGCCGCAGGCCATATTGCCGTCGGCGGGCCCTGCCGTCGTGATTCCGCGAGCCCTCAGCCGCGCCAGATTTTCCTTTGTCGCAGGATGCCCCCACATCGCGTGATTCATCGCCGGCGCCATCATCACCGGCGAGGTGGTCGCCAGCAGGATGGTCGTCGCCAGGTCATCGGCAAACCCGCCTGCGGCGCGCGCAATCAGGTTCGCGGTTGCCGGCACGACCAGCACGAGATCCGCCTCGCGGGCCAGCCTGATATGACCCATCTCGGCCTCGTCGGTCAGCGAGAACAGCTCGGTATAGACTTTCTCGCCAGTCAGCGCCGACAGGCTCAGCGGAGTGATGAATTCGCATGCGGACCGGGTCATGACCCCGGTCACACTGACATTATGGTCCTGAAGGCGCCGCGCCACTTCCAGCGCCTTGTAGGCGGCGATGCCGCCACCGACCACAAGAAGCACCCGTTTCCGGCCGGGCAATGTGCCGGACAGGTTCGCAACGGCGCGTTCGCCCGTGATCGCAAGGCTTGCCGGATCGATCTGGTAGCCGCGGGCGCGAAGGGCCTCGCAGACAGGGCCGTGCGCCCGCCGCGGCAGCGCGCCCTTTGCCAGATAGTTGCTGACAGCGCTTGGCCCGACGCCAAGAAGATCCTGCAGCGCCTGCCGCCCGCCAAGTGCGGTGATGATTGCTGAAAGATCAGAAATATTCATAGAAAATGAATTCCTTGAACATTTGTGAATAAATGTGAATTACAGTCTAGATAAACAGGGCCAGAAGGGCAAGACCGAGCGCAAGAAGTGAAATGGCAAGCGCTCCGCCCTGTCGTGCCTGTTGCGGCGCCTCGTCATCGCGGCGTTCTTCCAGCGCATCGAGAATCCGGGGAAGCCGCGCGGCCAGCATCATCAGGTCCTCGACCAGTGTTTCGGCACGGCGCGCGAAATTGAGATGATCGCGCATCCAGTCGCTTGCCAGCGGTCGCGCCAGGCTCCACATATCCGCCTGCGGGTTCAGCTGGCGCGCCACCCCTTCGGCCATCATCATGGTTTTCTGGAGAAGATTATATTGCGGCTGGACGGCGATCTCGAAACGTGTCGAAAGCTGCAGGACCTGGCCAAGCACCGTGCCGAGCGATACCTCGCCGAGCGCCTTGCCCATGACCGGGTCGGCGACGGCGCGGATCGACTGGGCGAACTGCGCCAGCGGCACATGATCACCAAGCATGCCGGCATCGGCGTGGAGCTTGGCCACCGCGTCATAGTCGCGGTCGAGCATCGCCGTCAGCAGACGGGCCAGAAACAGCCGTTCGCCGAAATCGAGATGACCCATAATGCCGAAATCGATCGGACCCAGCGTGCCGTCGGCCGCCACGAAAATATTCCCCGGATGCATGTCGGCATGGAAGAAGCCATCGCGGAAGACCTGGTTGAAAAAGGTCCGGGCCGCCGCTTCGGTAATCTTGCCGATATCATGTCCGGCGGCACTCAGCGCCTCGACATCATCAATGCGGATTCCCTCGACCCACTCGATGACGAGCATGCCGGAGGTGGTGTGCTCGAGATCGACCCATGGCACGGCGATGCCGGCATCGTCGGCCATGTTCTCTGCCAGCTTGCCGGCGGCGGCGGCCTCGAGCCGCAAATCGAGCTCCATCGCGGAGATCTGGGTGAACTGGTCGACAGCGGTGACGAGCTTCAGCCGCCGCAGGTTCGGCGCCATCCATTCCAGCAGGCTTGCCAGCGCATAGAACAGGGTTGTGTCGGCCTGCATGCGGCGGTGGATTCCCGGCCGCAGCAGCTTCACCGCCACACTCCGGCCGTCGGCAAGCTCGGCGTAATGAACCTGGGCAATCGATGCCGCCGCCACGGCCTCGTCATCGAAACGGCGGAAAAGATCCGATACCGGCATGCCGGATTCCGCTTCGATGCGGCGGCGTGCCAGCGCCCCCGGAAAAGCCGGGAGCCGGTCCTGCAGAAGGCTCAGCGCATGTCCCATTTCCGGCCCGATGAGGTCGGCCCGTGTCGACAGCGCCTGGCCGAACTTGATGAACCCCGGCCCAAGGCGGATCAGCGCCTCGGCCAGCGCACCGCCGGCATCACGCCGCGCGTTGCCGGAGCGCACCATCCTGTCGAGGCTGCCGCACAGATGCCGCATCCAGCCCGGAAGAAGGGTGATCTTCGCGATATGGCCAAGCGCGCCGGCCCGCCCGAGATGCCAGGCGATCACCGGCAGCCGGAACATGGCGAGCATCATCTGCAAGGCCGAGACACGCATCAGTCGAGCTTCCATCCCGAATGGATGCAGGCGATGCCGGCCGACAGGCGGCGCACCCGTACCTGCGCAAAGCCTGCTCCGGCAAACATATCGGCAAGCACCTCGGGTGTCGGGAATGTGCGGATGGATTCCACCAGATAACGATAGCTGTCGGCATCGCCGGCCACCATCTGACCCAGCCGCGGCAGCACATTGAAGGACCAGGCATCATAGGCGCGCGCCAGGACGGCGCTGTTCACCTGCGAGAATTCCAGACACAGGAAGCGGCCGCCGGGTTTCAGCACACGATGCGCCTCGGCGATCGCCGCCTCGCGGTCGGTGACGTTGCGCAGCCCGAAGGCAATGGGGATCCGGTCGGCGCTGGCCGAGGTAAAGGGCAGGGACTCGGCGTTGCCGACGCACCAGCTGACCCGCCCGCCAAGGCTGTTGAATTCCTTGCGCTGGCGACTGGCGGACAGCATCGCCTCGTTGATGTCGGTGATCACCGCCTTGCCGCCGCCCGCGCGCAGGAAGCGAAGGCTGATATCGCCGGTGCCGCCGGCGAGATCGACCAGTGTCTGGTGGGGCTGCGGTGCCATCCAGTCGATCATCGCCGTCTTCCACAGCCGGTGGACGCCGCCGCTCATAAGATCGTTCATCAGGTCGTAGCGCGACGCCACCGAATCAAAGACATCGCGCACAAGGCCGGACTTGTCCGCCCGCCGCACGGTGCGGAAGCCGAAATCGATATCCTCGTCACTGCCGTCAAAGGCAGGCACGTTGCGGGCGCTGTCCGGAGTTCTGTTCATGTCGATGTTTGCCTACGGTCTTTTACCTGCGGTTTTTCAGGCTATGCTGGCATCGGGACCGCAAAGCCGCGGGCCGGGGCCGGATGACCCAAAGTGATACACGAAAAACCGCCGGAAGGGCCAGATATCTAATGTCGCGCATCTTTTGCCTCGCTGCGTCTCGCCACAGGGGGCCGTGTCATGCCTGAACTTCCCGAGGTTGAAACGGTTCGCCGGGCGCTGGTGCCCGCGATGGAGGACCGGCAGATCAGCGATGCCTATATAGGGCGTCCGGACCTGCGCTGGCCATTGCCGCCGCGCCTTGGCGAAAGGCTGACCGGCCGGCAGGTCGGGCCGCTGAGCCGTCGTGGCAAGTTCCTGCTGCTCCCGCTCGACGGCGGCGAGACCATGCTGATGCATCTGGGAATGTCGGGGTCGGTGCGCATCCATGACGAAAAGCCGGAGACCGGCCTGCACGACCATATGATCCTCGAGATGCAGGGCGGCGCCCGCCCTCAATGGATCGTGTTCAACGACCCCCGGAGGTTCGGCTGGATCGACCTTTTCGAGGGCGAGACCCATCCGATGCTTGCCGATATGGGGCCGGAGCCGCTTGGCAACGGTTTTTCCGCCACCAGCCTGACGGCGGCACTCGACAGGCGCACGGGTCCGATCAAGACGGCGCTGCTCAACCAGCAGATCGTCGCCGGCATCGGCAATATATATGCATGCGAGGCCCTGTTCGGTGCGGGCCTGTCGCCACGCCGGCGGGCCGGCACCATTCGCGGCGGCCGGGCCGAGCGTCTCGTCGCGGCTATCAGGTCGGTGCTGCAGCGCGCCATCGAGGATGGCGGCACCAGCCTTCGCGACCATGTGCAGCCCGGGGGCGAGATCGGCTACTTCGTGCAACGGCTGTCGGTCTATGGCCGCGAGGGCGAGGCATGCCACCAGTGCGGCAGTGGGATCAAGGCCATTACCCAGTCGGGCCGCAGCAGTTTTTACTGTCCCGCCTGCCAGCGCTGAGGTAGCCTGTCGGCATGAGTCACCACCGCCTTCAACAGGATGCCGCGCCGTCGGCAAAGCCCATGCCAGCTATCATGATGCACGCCCTTCGCACCCTGTTCGCGCTGTCGCTTCTTGCCATGGCGCCGGCCCATGCCGACACGCCGCAGCAACGCTGGGTGGGCGATCTGCCGATCATGGACGGGATGACCATCGAGCCGGAACTCGGCTTTGCCTTTGATTCGCCAAGCGGCCGGATCGTGCTGGTCTTTGCCGCGGCGACGGACAGCGAGGCTGCGATTCTGGCCTATTATGATTCTGCGCTGGCCAGCCTTGGATGGCAGGGCGGCGGCGGCAGCTGGAACCGTGGTTCGGAGAGCCTGACGCTGGGACAGGTGGACACGTCGGTCGGCCGGCTGTGGCGCATCAGGCTGAGCCCGAACTAGACCGCCGATGGCCGCCTGCGCAGCCGCATTCGCAGGATGGCGAAATGGCTTGACGGGACGGCAGAAATCGCCCTATAACCCGCGCTCCAAAGGAATTCAGCAAGGATGGTCCCATGGCCAATCATACTTCTGCAAAGAAGCGCATTCGTCGTAACGCGCGCCGCGCCGCCATCAATGGCGCCCGTATGAGCCGTATCCGTACCTTCATGAAGAAGGTCGAGACCGCGATCGCTTCGGGCGACGCAGATGCGGCGCGTGAAGCGCTTCGCGTGGCGCAGCCGGAAATCCAGCGCGGCGTGAGCCGCGGTGTGCTTCATCGCAACACGGCTTCGCGCAAGATATCGCGTCTTGCTGCGCGCGTGAAGGCGGTTGCCGCCTGAGCTGCCCGCCCGCCGGCGACAGCCGAATCGTAGAATATCCAGGGCCTGTCCGTTTGCGGACGGGCCTTTTTCTTTGGAATCCCGCAAACGGCGATGCGCCCGGGCCGCGAAGTTCCGGTGCATTTGCATGTCACTATTGAGACGCCGTCTGACCCTGAACCGATTCGGGCACTGAATTGTCTCAATTTACTGTCCCGGTCGATGGAAGTGGCAGGCAAAGCTGTCAATCAAAATATCTGCACGGCGCGGCTGTTTATTTTCAATTTGCAGGGGGTGCGCATCTTGCGCCGCGCAATTGCGAGCCGCTAATCTCCAGCCAAGGTCGCTCGATCGTCGACCGTCTTGAACGACAACAACACCCGATGCCGGAGGAACGCTGCATGTCAGGCAGAGACCATACATACCCGTCTGACAGCACGCCGACAGCCTCCTTCGACCAAGCCAGCGCAGACCATCAGGATATGGACCGGACACCGCCTTCATCGGGTGATGCCGACGATCCGTGGGCGCGCGTCACCAGTCGCATGCGCCAGGATATCGGCGAGGCGGCCTGGCGCAACTGGATCAAACCGCTTCGGGTCAGCCGTCTCGAGGACGGGACGCTTACACTTGAAGCCAACTCGACGCTCGCCCGCGAGCGGGTGACAAGTCAGTATGCCGACCGGCTTCGCGTGATCTCGGCTGCCGAGTTCGGCGAGGTGAGGAAGGTCGAGGTCCGTGTCGCCGCGCAGTCCGCGCCGCGTATGTCGCAGCAGAAGCCGGCGCCGGTCAATTCCGGGGCAAAGCCTGGCGCCGAGGCGCTGGGGGCAGGGCTCGATCCTCGTTATACATTTGCCAATTTTGTTGTCGGCAAGCCCAATGAGCTGGCCTTCGCCGTGGCGCGGCGGACGGCCGAGTCCGCGACGGTCGCCTTCAACCCGCTGTTCCTTTATGGCGGCGTCGGCCTCGGCAAGACCCATCTGATGCACGCCATTGCCTGGCACATCCGCGAACAGGACCCGAGCCGCAATGTCGTCTATCTGTCGGCCGAGAAATTCATGTACCGCTTCGTTCAGGCGCTGCGCTTCCGCGATACCATGTCGTTCAAGGAGCAGTTCCGCTCGGTCGATGTCCTGATGATCGACGATGTCCAGTTCATCAGCGGCAAGGATTCAACGCAGGAAGAATTTTTCCATACCTTCAACGCGCTCGTCGAGGATGGCCGGCAGGTGATCATCTCCGCCGACAAGTCGCCGACCGATCTTGAAGGGATGGAGGAGCGCCTTCGCTCGCGCCTCGGCTGGGGCATGGTCGCCGATATCCATCCTGCCGACTACGAGCTGCGCCTCGGCATTCTCCAGTCAAAGGCCGAACGGGCGCGCATCACGGTTCCGGACAAGGTGCTGGAATTCCTTGCTCACCGGATTTCCAGCAATGTGCGGGAACTGGAAGGGGCGCTCACGCGGATTGCTGCGCATGCCAGCCTCGTCGGGCGGGAAATCACCATCGACAGTGCTGCCGAGCTTCTGTCGGACCTGTTGCGGGCCAGCAGCCGCCAGATCAGCATCGACGAAATCCAGAAGCAGGTTGCCGCCCATTACGACGTCCGTGTCGCCGAAATGTTCTCGGCACGCCGGGCGCGAAATATCGCCCGCCCGCGCCAGGTGGCCATGTATCTGGCAAAGACGCTGACCTCGCTGTCCTACCCGGAAATCGGCCGCAGGTTCGGTGGCAGGGACCACACGACAGTGATGCATGCGGTGCGTTCGATCGAAGGTCTGATCAACACGGATGACAGCATCAACGAGGATGTTCAGCTTCTGCGCTCGCTCCTCTCCAGCTGACGCTGGAAATTTCATATAATTCAATGAATTGACGAATTCGCACTGGTCATCTCCACAGAGGTGGCGAGATCAATATTTTGATGCCTGTTTCGATTAGTCATGCTATATTTTGTGGCTAACCGGGGTTCGCCGGCGCCTGACGCGCCCGACCGACGGTCAACAGAGAAGAGACAGCCCATGAAACTCACCATCGATCGGATCAGCCTCCTTCGGCCGCTCGGCCAGGTCCAGTCCGTGGTCGAACGCCGCAACACCATTCCGATCCTGGCCAATGTCGTGCTGCAGGCCGCCGACGGCGCGCTGCTGATGACAGCCACCGACATGGACATGGATATCGCGACGCAGGTCGAATGCGCGGTCGGCACAGCCGGTACCACGACGGTGTCGGCGCATCTTCTGTACGACATCGTCCGCAAGCTCCCCGATGGCGCCGAGGTCGAGATCGCGGTCGCCGACGGCCACGCCATGATCAGCGCCGGACGCTCGAACTTCCGTCTTCCGACATTGCCGGTCGAGGATTTCCCGACGATCAGTGTCGGCGACATGCCTGATGCCTTTGCCGTCACCGCCGCCGACATGCGCGACATGATTGATGCGACGCGGTTCGCCATCTCCACCGAAGAGACGCGCTATTATCTGAACGGCATCTATATTCACAAGTCCGAGCAGGGCGACCTGTGCGCCGTGGCGACCGACGGCCACCGTCTGGCGCTGACCCGCCAGGGGCTTCCCGCCGGCGCTTCGTCGATGCCGTCGGTGATCGTCCCGCGCAAGGCCGTGACCGAGCTTCGCAAGCTGCTGGATGATTTCGACGGTGAAATCGGCATGTCGCTGTCCGACACCCGCGCCGAGTTCAGCTTCGGCACGGTTCGCCTGAAGACAAAGCTGATCGACGGCACCTTTCCCGACTACACCCGCGTCATCCCGCGCGGCAACGACCGGATCATGCAGGTCGATTCCGCCAGCTTCTCGGCTGCCGTCGACCGGGTCTCGACCATTTCCTCTGAAAAGTCCCGGTCGGTGAAGATGCGGCTGCAGCCCGGAAGCCTCAGCCTCTCGGCAAGCAGCACGGATGCGTCGAGCGCCGACGAGGCGCTGGAAGTCAGCTATGACGGGCCGGAGATGGAAATCGGCTTCAATGCCCGCTACCTGCTCGATATCGCATCGCAGGTCGACAGCGACGTCATCGAGTTCGCGCTGGCTGACCAGGGCGCGCCAAGCCTGGTCCGCACCCCCGGTGACGAGGCCACGCTGTTCGTGCTGATGCCGATGCGCGTGTGAGTTGCCATTGGCGGTGCTGACGGACATCACGCGGGCATTGCCGGATGAGCAGGTTCATACAAGGCTTGCCTCGTTGACCATTCAGGATTTCCGGAATTATGACGGCTGCCGCCTCGAGATCGACGCGCCGAAGGTTCTGCTTCTCGGTGAGAACGGGTCCGGCAAGACCAACCTGATGGAAGCTGTCTCCCTTCTTGCACCGGGTCGCGGCCTGCGACGGGCAAAGGCCGAGCATCTGCCGCGCCAGACCACCGGGCGTGCGGACTGGGCCGTCTCGGCGCGGGTGACGAGCGGCGGCGAAACGGTGACGCTTGGCACCGGTGTCCGCGCCGACAGTGACGGGCCGCGCCGGGTGATGCGGCGTGATGGAGAGACCGTGTCGCAGGCCGAGGTCGGCCGCCTGTTCTCCGTATCCTGGCTGACGCCGCGCATGGACGGCATTTTTATCGACAGCCCGGGCGCGCGCCGCCGGTTCCTCGACAGGCTGGTGATTGCCTTTGATCCGGCGCATATCGGCAGGACGAGCCGCTACGAGAAGATGCTTCGCGAACGCACGACGCTTCTGTCCGAGGGACGCGGTGACGAGGCCTGGCTGTCAGCCATCGAGGCAAGCCTTGCGGAATCGGCAGTCGCCGTGACCGCGGCGCGGCAGTCGCTGATCAGCGATCTCAATGCCGAGGCGGCAGAGGGCTGGTTCGGGTTTCCGGGCGTTGCGCTGCGGCTCGACGGCACGCTGGAAAGCTGGCTCGAGGAAGGTTCGGCACTGGCCGCCGAGGACAGGTTCATTGCCGATGCCCGCGCCCGCCGCGCGGCAGGCGACCCGGGACTTGCCGGGCCGCATGCAAGCGACATGTCGGCCTGCAACAGCCAGTCCGGCCTTTCGGCCAGCCTTGCCTCGACCGGCCAGCAGAAGGCGCTGCTCATTGCCGTGGTGCTGGCGCATGCGCGGCTTCAGGCACGGCGGCTCAGGCGTCCGCCGGTGCTGCTGCTGGATGATGTCGTCGCGCATCTCGACATGGCGCGGCGCGGCGCGCTGTTCGATGCCGTAGATGCTGTCGGCGGCCAGACCTGGTTCAGCGGCACGGACGAAGATGATTTCACGGGCCTCGAGGCCCAGCCGGTGCGGATCGAGGCCCCCGACGGGACCGCCCGCATCACCACTCCGGAGGATGATCAATGACCGGAAACGACACTTCAGGCGATACCCCGGCCCTGCAGGATGGCGGCGAGGAGTATGGCGCGGATTCCATCAAGGTCCTGAAAGGGCTTGATGCGGTGCGCAAGCGCCCGGGCATGTATATCGGCGACACCGATGACGGCTCGGGGCTTCATCATATGGTCTATGAGGTGGTGGACAACGCCATCGACGAGGCGCTGGCCGGCCATTGCGACATCGTCGAGGTGATCCTGAACGCCGACGGATCGGTCTCGGTCACCGATAACGGCCGCGGCATTCCGGTCGAGATTCACCCGGAAGAGGGCGTGTCCGCCGCCGAGGTGATCATGACCCAGCTTCATGCCGGCGGTAAGTTCGACAACAATTCCTACAAGGTCTCCGGCGGCCTCCACGGCGTCGGCGTATCGGTGGTGAATGCGTTGTCCGAATGGCTCGACCTGACCATTTACCGGGACGGGCGCAAGCATTACCTGCGTTTCCGCCATGGCGAGGCCGAGGGCGCGCTTGCCGACATCGAAGATGCCGGCGGCAAGAAGGGAACCCATGTCACCTTCCTGCCGTCCAAGGAAACCTTTTCGACGGTGGAATTCGATTTCGCCACGCTGGAACACCGGCTTCGCGAGCTCGCCTTCCTGAATTCCGGGGTACGGATCAAACTTGCCGACGAGCGCAGCTCCGACGGGCCGGTGTCCGAATTCTTCTTTGACGGCGGCCTGACAGAGTTCGTGAACTGGCTGAACCGGTCGCGCACCCCGCTTCATGATACCGTGACGCTGACGACGACGCGCGACGACATCACGGTCGAGCTGGCGATGGCCTGGACCGACTCCTTCCACGAGAACACGCTCTGTTTCACCAACAACATCCCGCAGCGAGACGGCGGCACGCATCTTGCCGGCTTCCGGGCGGCGATGACGCGGGTCGTGAACAGCTATGCCCAGTCCTCCGGCATCGCCAAGCGCGAGAAGGTGGCGCTGACCGGCGAGGATTCGCGCGAGGGCCTGACGGCGATTGTTTCGGTGAAAGTGCCTGATCCGAAATTCTCGTCACAGACCAAGGACAAGCTGGTCTCGTCAGAGGTGAAGCCGGTGGTGGACAGCGCCGTCGCCAGCTGCCTCAACCAGTGGTTCGAGGAAAACCCGGCCGATGCCCGCAAGGTCATCTCCAAGGCCTACGAGGCCGCCGCGGCGCGCGAGGCGGCGCGCAAGGCGCGCGACCTGACCCGCCGCAAGGGCGTGATGGAAATCGCCAGCCTTCCCGGCAAGCTGGCGGATTGCCAGGAGCGCGATCCGGCCAAATCCGAAATCTTCCTTGTCGAGGGTGATTCGGCGGGCGGTTCCGCCAAGCAGGGTCGCGACCGCGCCAACCAGGCCATTCTTCCCCTTCGCGGCAAGATCCTGAATGTCGAGCGGGCACGCCCCGACAAGATGCTGTCCTCGGCCGAGATCGGCACGCTGATCACGGCCATCGGGGCAGGCGTTGGGAACGACCAGATGGAGACCGAGAAGGCGCGCTATCACAAGATCATCATCATGACGGATGCCGATGTCGACGGAAGCCACATCCGCACGCTTCTCCTGACCTTCTTCTTCCGGCATATGCGTCCGCTGATCGAGGCCGGTTATCTCTATATCGCGCAGCCGCCGCTGTTCCGCGCCAAGCGCGGCCAGTCCGAGGTTTATCTGAAAGACCAGCACGAACTCGACGGCTATCTGATGGAGGCCGGGCTGAAGGATGCGGTGCTGACCCTCAGCGACGGCACCCAGGTCGCCGGCGCCGAGCTTCAGGATTATGCCGGACGCGCGACCATGGCAGGCCGCCTCGTCGACCAGCTCGGCCGCCGGCTCGGCAACCGCGACGTGGTCGAGCAGGCCGCCATTGCCGGACTGCTGACAGGCGCCACCCTCGGCAACGCCGACGCCGCCGCCTATCTGGCAAGGCGTCTGGAGGGGCAGGCGAACGAGCTTGAAAAGGGCTGGCAGGCCGATGTCGAGGACGGGGTCAACGGGCCGGCGCTGGTGGTCAGCCGCCAGCTTCGCGGCATCACCGAGCGCCATGTCATCGACCGCCGGCTGCTGAACGCGCCGGAAGCCATGGAACTCGACGCGATGGCGAGCCACCTGCAGGCCATTTACGAGCGTCCGGCGAGCCTGCGGCTCGGCAGCAACGAGATGGCGATCAATGGTCCGATGGGACTGTCGCAGGCGATTTTCCAGACCGGCCGAAAGGGTGCGCAGATTTCCCGCTACAAGGGCCTTGGCGAGATGAATCCCGAACAGCTCTGGGAGACCACCCTCGACCCGACGCAGCGGGTCCTGCTTCAGGTCTCGATCGAGCAGGAAGAGGATGCGGACAACGCCTTCTCGACGCTGATGGGCGAGGCCGTCGACCAGCGGCGGGAATTCATCCAGAAGAACGCCCTGCGGGTGGCCAATCTCGATGTGTAAAGCGGTCTAGATGGCGGCGCTGCCAAAAGCCGGCAGACGACTAATGGCCGGCGCCGCCGGCGTCAGGTCGATGCTGCAGCCGCGAGAGCGGCGCGGCAGCCCGCCAAGCGCGATCGACGCGCGCCTGATCCTGAACATCCGCTGGCTTGCGCTCACCGGCCAGCTTCTGGCGCTGCTGTTCACCTTCATCGTCCTTGAAATCCCGATTCCGATCGGCCCGGCGCTGTTCGTGATCGGCCTGTCGGTGGCGATGAATGTCTGGCAGACCCGGCGCACCTTCATCATGCGCCAGGAGCGTGACCAGAGCTTCATCGCCCTGATCTTCGATGTCTGCCAGCTGTCGGCCCTGCTCTTTTTCACCGGCGGGCTGCTTAACCCGTTTTCCGTGCTGCTGCTGTCGCCGGTCGTGGTGTCGGCGACGATCCTGCGCCGGCGCGAGACCATTGGCCTCATTCTGCTGGTTGCCGGCTGCGTGACATTTCTCTCGCTGTTCCATTACCCGCTGCCGCTGGAGGATATCGACGGCACCGAGGCCAACCTCTACCTGCTCGGGCTGTGGATGGCGATGGTGCTGTCGTCAGGATTCATCGGCATTTATGCCTGGTGGGTGGCGTCACGCGCGCGGCGGCTTGACGAGGCGCTGTCCGAGGCCAGGCTTGTTCTTGCCAAGGAACAGCAGGCTGTGGCGCTTGGTGCCCTTGCCACGGCGGCGGCGCACCGGCTTGGCTCGCCGTTGAATACCATCACCGTGATTGCGCACGAGATGTCCGGAGCCATTCACAAGGACGACCCGATCTATGACGATGTCAGCCTGCTTCGCGCCGAGACCGAGCGTTGCCGCGTCATTCTGGGGGAGCTGGACGATTATCAGTCCACAGAGACGGTCGACCTGCAGACGCCGGTGCCATTATCGACGGTGATCGACGAGATTGTGGCCAATCGTATAGGTGATCTGGACAAGGAAGTTGTTGTCACGCTCGACGAGCGGTCGGCCATGCCGATGCCGCTGGTGCGCCCTGGTCCGGAACTGCTGCACGCGCTCGAAGACCTTCTCCGTAACGCCGGCGATTTCGCAAAATCACGTGTCACAGTGCGGATTCGGTGCTCGCTGGAAGAGGTGCTGATCTCCATCCATGATGACGGGCCGGGCTTCTCATCAGGCGTTCTCGCACGCATCGGCGCCCCGTGGAACAGCTCGCGTGCAAACAAGGGATCACATCGCGGTTTGGGGATTTTTATCGCCAGCACCTTGATTGAGGCCCTTGGCGGCTCAATATTATATAAGAACAGCAAAGCTGGAGGCGGTGAAGTCACGATCCAGATTCCGCGAAATGCGCTGGAAAACCGCTGATTCCCGCGCGAGGAGAGTTTGTTTTGAATGACAACTCATTACTTATACTGGACGATGACGCGCCGCTGCGTACCCGGCTCAGGCGCGCGATGGAAACGCGCGGCTTCGAGGTGACGGACGCAGGTTCCGTCTCCGAAGGCATAGATTGCGTTCGCAAGTCGGCACCGGCCTATGCCATCCTCGACATGAAGCTCGAGGACGGAAGCGGCCTCAGCCTCGTATCGGAACTCCGCGCCAAACGTGCCGAATGCAAGATTGTCATGCTGACCGGCTTTGGCAATATCGCCACGGCGGTTGCCGCTGTGAAGGCAGGGGCGCTGGATTACCTGCCGAAACCTGCCGACCCGGACAGCATCGCCGCGGCGTTGCGGCACTCCGGCGAGGGCATGCCGGCACCAGTCGGACCCTGCAGCGGATACTCAGCAAGCACGCGCCACGCGCCTGAACGACCGTCACGGACGAGCAGGCGACACCGCCATCACTATCTAGCAGGCGGTCGCGACCTTCATGACATTTGGCGGATTGAACCCAGCGGCCCTGCTTGCGCTCGCGGCTGCCCTCAGCTGGACCATGGCGGCCCTGTTCTCGCACCGTCCGGCCACAGAACTCGGCTCGCTTCATTTCAACCGGCTGCGGATGATCGCAGCTGTGATCATCATGGCCGGCATGTTGCTGGCCACAGGCCGCCCGATGGCAATCGGCGGCGAATTCTGGCCCTATATCATCCTGTCTTCGCTGACCGGGATCGTCCTTGGCGACTTTTTGCTCTTTGCGGCCATGCGAAGAGTCGGGCCGCGCCGGACCAATGTGCTGTTTGCCACCAACGCCCTGTTCGCGGCGGTGTTCGGGTGGGTGTTCCTCGGCGAATCGCTCGGTGGCCAGACCTTTCTGGCCATCCTCTTCGGCTTTTGCGGTGTTGTGCTTGCGGTGATCTACGGGAAACGGCGGGATCTCATGCATCAATGGGAAGCCGTGACCCCGCCGCTGTGGATCGGTGTGATGCTCGGGCT
>LUMQ01000076.1_pt1 | contig 24804 bp, 35 predicted proteins | sample 729621 | NCBI WGS metagenome assembly LUMQ01 (sample SAMN03860259, study PRJNA289734) | marine metagenome | biome: seawater column; feature: ocean; material: water; isolation source: Red Sea water column Station 12 - depth 25m | place: Saudi Arabia: Red Sea | collected 2011-10-15 | depth 25 m | reverse complement strand
ATGTCCAATACCTTTCATATTACTTTGATTTGCATAATGAACAACAAACGGAACAACACCAGTTGGATTGATTGTTGTTTCTGTTGAAAGTATTTCTTCATCTTTTTCAATGATTACAGTTATTTGTTCTGGTGTCCACATAATATACTTGAATGTGTTTTCTGCCATAAACTCTTTTGTTTTTACATAAACTAATTCTTCGGCACCATTTAGTTTAGTTTGATATTCCCAATCTAGGACTGACTCAGGAGTAAACATTTTAAGATAAGGTCTTAAGTCTACTTCTATTTCTTGTTCTCTGGTCATTACACCATCTATTTGACCTTTGGTGCATAATATCCAAACGTTACCATAAACTGTTGCCATATCATTACATTCTTTCATAAAGTCGTCAAAGTCTTTACCATTGAAATCAACATCTTCTAAGAAACGTTTAATCATAATATCTTCTGCAAGATATCCAAACGTTCTTACTGGTGTTGAACGAAATAAGAATGAACGATACGTATCAACTGTTAGTTTAACTAAATTATCCAATGCAGTATACTCTAGTCTGTTGTGATACTGATTGCCTGGTGCATCATCTTCGAAAAGATATTTTCTTAACATACCCAAAGAAGCGTGACGATAATCAAATCCACCAAGATAACTTGCACGGTAGTAGTTCCATCTACCTAAGTATGCTTCGTATAATGGGTGTCTATAATCTAATTCCATTAATAAACTCCAAATGTTCTTGTGTTATCCGGTTTGACTTCACGGGTTACAGGAAATAAAAACTCTACAGCATATGTTAAACTATCGAACATATGGTCAAAGCCTGTAGATTTATCTGGTTGCATTGTGTTCTCCTTATAAGTATGTCGTCTTAAACTATCTATTGTCTTCTTACACTTAGGGTCAATAAACAATCTTTTTTCCTTTAATGTATTTATCAACATAGAATTAAGAGAATTAATACGATCCTTAACTGCAGGATGTCGGTTCCTGTATCTTACTTCAAACCCTGCATTTTGTAGTATGCTGATGTCTGTTTTCCCACTTGCCGATGTCTTACGTTGTGCGCCTGCTGGATCTGGAAAACAGACTATCCTTTCTGTAGGATATCTGCGTTTGATTTCATTTACTAGTTCTTCTGTATTTGAATTCATCATACTAATTTCATCAATACAATGTAATCCTTTGTTATCGTCAAGATATGTCATTATGCAGGCACTAATTGGACTTACGTTGAAATCACAGCCAATTAGAACCTGCTTGATTGAATGCGGAATCCATTTGACTATGTGGTCATCCGTGAAGTTATATGCGATTACGCCAAGTGCTTCTTCAAACGAAGCCTCATACTCAGCACGAAACGTTCTTTCATCTAAATCTCGTTTCGCCGCATCTATTTCATCTTCCGGCACCAACCCACTTTCACTAGTCTTATACTGGAAACTCGTCCAATCGGGTGTTCCGTGTTTACCTAAATCATATAAATCTTTGAACCAATTATATCCTTTTGGTGTCCCACAGAACAACACCGATCCTGGCGGTTTCTGTGCTGACAATGTTGGTCTAATAACGTTCCATACTTCTGGGTCTATATCTGATGTTTCATCGAATACTGCAAAGTCTACACCCATACCACGCATAGATTGACCTGCATCTCCTGACCTTAGCATTATTGTTGAACCATTTACCAACTCTAACTCCAATCTTGACTCGTTTGTTTTAGCAATCCAGTTTAGATTACCCAAACGTTTCTTCAAATCTTTCCAGATAATATCTCTACACATCTGGTATGTAGGTGCTATGTATAAGCACTTTCGTCCGGGATGTCTAGCAAACTTAGCCAGTTCTCGGACACTTAAATAAGTTTTTCCTGTTCGTCTTCCTGCAACAAATACTCTAAATCGTGAAGAACAATTTGCTACAGTTTTTTGTGCATTATTCAGCGGCATCGTCAGTCCAAGGTAAGATACCTTTATCATCATCTTGGATAGGCGAATCCTGTTGCGATAACATTTGTTTGCCAAGCCAAATAAGCATCACTGCGTTGCCTTGCATTGCGACTTCGATTTGTTTTCTTCTTAATCGCATTTTGCCTTCTGCTTTCCCTTTGTTTATAATACCCGCATATCTACGTTTTAGTGTATCTTCACTAACACCAATAATATCGACCATTTCTTTCATAGTGCAATGAATATTGGCTAACTTGTATAATAAATCAGTATCTACTTGTTTGCGAGGTCTTCCGCCCTTGCTCTTTTTCTCATCAGACATTACTGTCTCCTCCTTTTACACCTGAGTAGGTTATAACATATTTGCTATCATACTCGCAACTTGTGTTGATACTAGGATACCTAATACCCACCATATGCGATTATCAATCTTATCTACTTTTCTTTCTATTCGGTCTATATCATCTTTCATATGTGCTAGATGATTGTCTTTTATTTCGGCAACATCTTTCTTTAACAAAGCGATTTCTGTATCATTATCATACTGCATTGTTTTTGTTTCCTTTATATCTCGCTTTGTTTTAATCATTATGCACTCGCTATTACACTATCATCAGAGAAATAACGCCAATCACTTCCATCATAATAAATTGGTTTGTTTGTTCTGTTTCCGCCTGATGTTAAGAATGCAATACCACCTGTTGAAACTAATGTGTTGCTATCTAAAAATACTGCTGTTGAATAGTTAATATTACCAATCTTTAGTCCGGCTGTGTCTGCAATCGACATAACACCATTTACTGTTATGGTGTCAGTGTTTGCATTTCCTAAAGTTGTATTACCATCTACTGTTAAGTTTGTGTTTACTTTTAAGTTATCATCAACTGTAACATCACCGCCACTGTTGATAATATTGTTATTATTTGTATCTAATATATCTTCAAGTTTTATGTTACCACCGTTTGCTGATAAACGAGCATCACCGCTTTCGTGTCCGCTATCACCAATAATAAGTTTGTTTGCTATAACTTTAATAGACTCCATTGTTGAAGTCGTATTACTTGGTGTTGTTTCTACGATAAACTCTGTGCCTCTGTTTGAGCCAGACTGAACGCCAACTGTTTTACCTAAGATACGAATGTTTGCTGTGCCTGGTAAACTTGCTCCATTAGCCGCGTTACCATTAACAACAAGAATACGTTTTGCATCACCTAGTGCCGCTGGTGAACTTGGTGTGCCTCCAAATACTTCTGTTTCAAATCCAGGGTTTGTAAATAGATTGATTGGTTTATTACCACCACCATCTGTGCCTGCAAACTCTTTGAATGTAATTGTTGGCCAAGCAACATCACCACTGTTGATTTGAATACCTGACATTGAATATGCTGGTGAACCAGAACTATCAAAGTCACCTATTGTTGTTATCTTGCTTGATACATTGCCTGTAACTTTAATGTTATCGTCAAAATCTACTGCTGAACCTTCATTACCAATATTACCTGTAACAGTTAAATCATCATCAATCTTTAGTGTATCACTGGTTGTAATAGTTGTGCCGTGAATATCAATAGTTTTACTAACGTGAGAACTTTCTGTTGCACCTGCTTCTTCACCATTCTCTGTTGTGCCAATCCTTAGTTTAGAACCTAACCCTGTTGCACTATGGTTCTCAGTTGCGATTGCTGAAATCTCTACTGATCCTGTTAACCATTCTGCACCAGTTTTATATCCTGAGTATGGATTAAATGATAATACGCCGAACTCATCTCCAGTATCTAAGTAATCGTCATTGTTTGAGCCGTCTTTACGACCTGCTGACATAACAACTAATGCTCTTGGTGAGAAGTTAAGTCCTGATCCTAATCCGAAATCGTGTTGACCTCTGTTTCTTACGTGAACACCTGCCCAACCATCTTCTTGTCCTACACCCATAATTGATGTAGGCATATTGTTTCCTGAGCCATATGGGTTGAATGCTGTTAAGATAAAGCCATCATCTACTTTGATAATATCATTTGCTGTAAGTTGTCCAGTTATTGTAACTGCTCCACTTAAGTCTAGAGTGCTTTCACCTTCTACGGCAGAGATTGCTCTTGCACTTGTATGATAAAGATTTGAACTACCTTCTGCTACTGTATCTGTATTACCTTGTGTATATGATAATACACCTGTTGAACTGTTATATGATAACTGTGTGCTATCTTCTGAGATAGCCGCTCTTGCTCTTGCATCTGTAAAATATAAGTTACTTGAGCCTTCTGTTATTTCATCTGTGTTATCTTTTGTTTGAATTTGTGAAGCGATATACGCCTTTGTTGATTGTTGTGATGGTGCCTTTGTTGCACTATCAGAACTAAAATCATCTTCATCTAATAAATGATTTGATATATCTGATACTTGTCCAGTAACTGAACCTGTTAGTGTTAAACTACCACCACCAACTTTTGTAATAGTATTCTCATCAATCTTGATAAACTCATCACTTGCTGGATCACCATTACCTACATAAAAGTCTCCTGTGTTTGCAAGTATGAAACCATTAGTAGGTGTTTTGATTTCTATATTACCACCACTAGCAGTTTGTTCTATTTTACCGCTTGTTACTTCTTGTGTGCCAGCAGTAAACTTTGTTGCAGTTGCAGTGCCGATACCTGACATATCATTACCACGTAAAGCAACTGTTCCGCCTCCTACTGAAGGGCCTAAGTTTACTGTTGTATCTTGTATTGTAGTGACTGCACCACTTGATAACATAGTGATTGTGCCACCTGCTTGAACGTTTAAGTTTTGTCCATTGTCAGTTGTAATCTTGATAGTTCCACTATCATCTTCTAAAACTTTTTGGTTGTTAATAAACAAAGATCCTGGCCCTAGATATAAGTCTCTAAATCTCTTTGTTGTTGAACCTAAATCGTGTGTATCATCTGTTGCCGGAATAAGATGACCACTTATGTTTGTAGTTGCGGCAGTTAAATTTCCGCTGTGATTTCCTGTAAATGTAATGTCAGTTGCTGAACCACTAGACTTACCTATTGTCGTTCCCGTGATTTCTACAGATTGTGGTGTTGAAGTATTACCTACACTTAACTGCGTATTTGCGTGAACAAAGTTACTTGATCCAGGTGTAATAATAATATTACCTGTGCCATCGATAGTTGAAGCGCCATCAATGTTACCTGCAAGTAAACTTTGGTTCATAACAACTGGCCCATTGAAACGTGCTGTTCCGCCAGATGCAGTAGTGAATGTATCACCACTAGAGCCTTGCACTGCTAAAGTTGAAATTTCTATTTGGTCACTTAGATTGATATCTATAGTGTCTGTTCCCTGAGTGAAAGTAATATCTCCCTCAGTATTTGTTAATGTTCTTGCAGTAAGAATATTGTTTGTTAATGATTTTAATACTTCTGCGCCACTGCCTGCGTTTGATATACTTGTGGCTAAATCTGTTGCATTAACTGATACGTTAATTGCACCAGTTTGTGTAGTTGTTACATTTTGATTTGTTTCTGCAATCGATACGTTATATTTTGTTTCTGATACTGTTACATTTGTCATTATCTAGTCACCTGAGGAGTTACAGTTGCAGTTCCTTCAAGTAATCTAGTAACTGAACTATCTGATTGTGTCCATTCAATATCATATACAAAATCACCTGGTGTCATATTACCAGTGTTTGCGGCTGTAATAGTTGCTTTAACTACACCGCCTGTTGCATTTGTTATTGTGAAATCAAAGTCTGCTTCTTTAGTAGCACTTTGATGTCTTTTTCTTACTTGACCTGCAAAAGAACTACCTGAGATGTTAATAGCGACATTTGAACTATCTTTTATTGTGATACTACGTTCAAACGTAGCGCCTTGCTCAATAGTTAAATCTAATGATCCTGCCATCTACCGCTCCTTAAAATATCATTGTGTATAATTGTGATAAGATCCACGCTATACCAACAACATATGCAGTAGCAATCAATCCATTAATTAATCTGATAAATCTTATCTTTTGTTTTTGTAATTCTTTATCCATAGTTTTCTCCTATATTAGTTCTTTTGTATTTATGCTCCAAAAAATAGTGATAAATAACTTTAAGTTCAGGCAATATCATACTTTGTATATTTCTTTGACATAATGAAATGTAGAAATACTTCTAATGTAAATTGCCATTTTACTTCAACGATACGGTCTGAACTGGCATTTTTCATTCTCCTGAATGATTAAATACTATATTGTTAATGAAGCAAAGGCTGTTCTCTCCGTTCAGTCTTTGCTTTTTTTTACCTCTTGAGTTTTCTTTTTGATAAACTCACGTAGCGGTTCTGCAACAATACTTTCAAGTTCTTTATGACCTATCCACTTTTTCCACTTACCATTTACTCTATGCTCTGCACGATGTGGATGTCCTTCTGGCATAATGTTTATATCTTTTGGATCAATCTTAGATGCCATACTTTTCCCTCGCTGATTTATTTGAACATACAAATCTTTCGTTTGCATAGTATATTTTGTGTGTGATTGAACCTTTATCTTCTAACTGATACTCTTTGCACCATTCACCTATGTTCATCAATATATGCCAAGGCTTTGTGTTTTGTTTATAAACTAAAGCAAAGAATGTAGGAAGATGTCCCAATGACTTTTGACCTTTGGGATAAAATGTAGTAATGACTGGTTTGAAGTCCCATCCATTCTTTGAATTTAACTGTAAGTTTTCTCTGTATTCTACAAGTGTATTGAATATGTCATAATCTTGTTGTTCTTGTAGATATCTTCTTGTTTGACTTGGCTTTCTGCCGTCTACCATTTGACCAGTGATATGATACCACTTGCCTTCTGTTTTGTTTGTTTCTATTCTGCCGCGGATTGCAACATCAGAACGAAACTTATAATCTGCGTTGCGATTATCAAATAAATCGATTTGGATCGCATACAGGTCTTTTGTATTAATCATATCTTTTCTCCTTGTATTACTAATACTATATTGTTTTGCCATTCAGCCCTTCTTTAGTCCCGTCAAGGGAAGTCCGGAGGACTAGTTCTTTAGATACCTAAAGCACCCGTAGGGTGTGTTTTATTTAACTATTTCTTTTTATCTTTATCTTTATATTTAAGAATAGCACACCCTGTGACCATTGTCAAGTGAAATGAAAGACCCTGTATCCGGAAGAACACAGGGTCAAATCGACTACTATATAAGAGAAATAACTTGTTATTAACTAGTCGCTAACTTCAAGATAACAATGGCTGAACATTGTTATAGGTATTTATCTCATTTGCCCTTCAAAATGTTATTTAATGTTTCGTAGTGTATTTCATACTTTGTAATTAAATCTTTCTTTTGACCGTGATACTTTTCTGTATTATGATACTCTTGTCTTATCTGTTCACGTTGCCATTCTGGTATAAAGTTTCTTACGCACTTCCATTCTTGTTCTCCATACTCTGCTAGTATGTAATGGTCTGGATTGACGCATAAAACATTACCACACTTATTCTTTACTCTTTGGTCTTTTCTTAGTCTGTATCCAACTTTCTTTTCCATAAAGTAACGACTAACAAGTGTCATCTTAGACATATCTCTTGGATCTCGCATCATTGGATATCCCTGTCTGTGTCTGCCTGCAGTCCATATCCAACAGTCTTTTGCTTTTACGATTTTATCACTAAGGTCTGTAGCCATCTGAAAAGCCTCCTGTTAACTTCAAGTAGTGATTTAATGGAACCCATTCTTTCACTTCTATGTTCTCTAAAAATTGTTTTGATATTCTCCAACCGTGATTTTTTGCAAATGCTATTGCATCAATATAATCTTGTTTACCATCTTCTGCTAATGCTTCTAGAATATCGTGATGATAATAAACATCTGAATATTGAATAATATGTCTTAACACGTGTCCAAAGTTATCGTGTTTCAAACACATATGAGCAAAGTCTAAATCAGGTTGATCCAGTTTTGGTTTGTTCATATCTTCCCTTTTCTTTTTATTTCTTGCTCTTGCACTTTCTCTTAATAGTTTTCTAAGTTCAGCCGCCATAAATTTCGGATGAAATATAACTTCTGACATTAGATACTTCCAGTTTCACGAAAGCATCTTGCTTCTTGTTGTGTGCAAGTTTCAACAAGTTTTGGAATACAATCGCCATTGATTAAATGTTCTTTGTCTTTGTGTGGATGTATGCCTTTGTATACACCCCACTGTTTATCAATGCATTCTTGCCAGTTTTTGTAATTACGCAACCCTTGAGTTGCGTAAGTTGTTAGTTTTTGTTTCGTCTTACAATTAGTCATTTCTATGATATAAAAAGAACCTGTGTTTCTTGATTTACTTGGAAACGGCCCTCTTACATCTGTAAGCATCCAATAGTCTGTTAAATCTACTGTCATTGTTTTTCTCCTATTCTTTCTCTAAAGCCACTGTATCTTTCTACTAGTTCTGGCTCTACATTAAAAGCACATTCTTCTGTTAATATTACTTCGTCTTCTTCATACAACATAGCAACAACATCATTTTTAGATACAGTTCTTTTCCATACTCCTATATCTACAGTGATGCCAGTTTCTTCTGTTCTTAACCAAGACATAGAACCTCTTATATTAGCAAACCATTTTGCAAACTCTATATTAGTAGTCCAACTATATCCTTTTGCTGGCCCTCCTCTGTATACAGTTATTGGCCCATCGCTAAACACACTTTTAAGTTTTTCTTCTTGCCAATGACCATAATAATTTCTCCATATTTGTTCCCAAGTATCTAGTTGTTTACAAGGAAACTCAGTTCCTTTCCATATATCCAAAGTTAAAATATCACTGTGATATACTTTCAAGTCAAGTTCATTTTCTTGCATCCATAACAATCCGTATGGTCTATCTCCTTTACTTAATTTAAGTAGTCTTATAGATTGCTCGTTAAATTCTTTATCATCTTGAGTTTCACCATTACCAAGTTCTGAATCTTTTATGTTGTATGGATTTTTTACGATAGGAAATGTCATTACGCTACCTCCCGAAGAATATACGAGTCTAAGCCTGCACATATGCCAACCTCTCGTTCATCATCTTCCATAAACTTATTGATAATATTATTATCATACCAAACTCTCCAACATCTTTTACGACTACAGTTCCAAGTATCATACAACACTCCACCTTTCACACAACTTAAATGTGTAGGTGTATGAGCGATAAAATTAAGATGTGGTGATAACTGTGTTCTCCAAAGTAATTTTGCCTCTTTGCCAAACTTATGTTCAGCCCAACCTTTTGACTTTAGATATTTTTTCCAAACAAAATCATCACTATAACATAATCCTTCCGGCATAGCCAAACTCATAAGTTCATAGTATGTTACTTTGTAGTCTTGTTCTAATGCTAATGCTATAGCACGAACTACACAATCTCCAACTTTACCTTTCTTGAAGTATTTGCTTCGTCCGCCATCGTGTTTTATATATTTCATTACGCAGTCTCCTTTATCATCGTGTCCATATATGTGATATAAACATACATTATTGCACCTCTCCAATCTTCTCTATTAAATGCATTTTGAATTGATTTTAACCAAAAGTCTGGTAAATCTTTTCTATTAGCCCAATCAAGAGCATCATCATCAATAAATGGTGACGTTGATGCAGGTCTGTCAAATCTTTTTAAGTTTAGTTTGTATTTCATTTTCATTGTCATTGTTTTTCTCCGTTTGTTTAAGAATAGTGACTTTCAATCTACGGCTTACCTCTTTACTCGTATATTCTATATTGTTAATGATTCTATATTAACACAGTTATTTATCATTGTCAAGAAAAAAATAGGCTCAAATCCGAAAAAATGAGCCTATTATACAAGGACAGTAAAAACTATAAGAATTTTTCTTACAATTTTAACAACAAAAGGGGATATTTTAGACCTTTTATTATTATGATTCTATATTAACACATAAATGCGACCGCGTCAAGTCTTTTTGCAAGTTTTTTTATATTTTCTTCACCATATTCACCATTTTTACCAAAATGTATCTCCCAAAAGTTTATTCTTGGCACTAATGGTGTTGTAATTGTTACGCCTGCAGGTATAAGAGACAAATCAGCATTGCAATCAACTAATATAATAGCATTGCTTCCTGATTTTAGTCTTTGTCTTTGTTTGAGTTTGTTTGCGTATTTGAATTTGTCTGGATTTAATACTGTATACTTAGGCACATTTCCTCACTCTCCTGCTCGTTCATATCTTCTGAGTTTATCTTCTGCCCAAGTTAATCCAGATGGCCCGCCCCATCCTAGATACGCCATATATGCCTTACCATATTTCTTTGCGGATCTTTGTCTCTCATATTCGTCTTTGAATCTTGATAAGAATGCAAATATTTGTGCTATTTCTGTTTTATCGAACTCACCATTATTTACAATCTTTCTTGCTCGTCTTCTGCCAACAGGTGTTCCCCATCTTTTTGATGGTGCAACTTCATCATTGTAGTTAAGTGCAGTCTGTGCCGCATCTCTCATTGCTTGTGTTGGTCTGTATGGCATTAATCTTTCTTTCTACCTAATCTTATTCTTTCATCTATTAAACTTTGAGGTATTCTTTTACCTGCTTTATATAAATTACTTATTCTAGTTATTACACTTGCTAATCTACGTCTTCTTGTTCCTTCTGTGCCGCTCAAATACTTCTTTGGTATTCCAGACATTTTGTCTTTTGCAACTTTACGATACTTTGCCATTACTTTGATTTCCTTGTAATACTCATACGAGTTCTTTTACCTTTGTTTTTCATAGCACGTTGTTCTATTCTCATACCATTATTAAAACTTGAACTACTTCGTGTAAGTGTTCTGCCACCATTTCTAGCATATCTGGCGCCAGCACGATGTCCAGAACAGTCTCCTTTGCAAGGTGATCCACGATAACTAGCCACGTCATTTGTTCCTTTTTGCGGCGGCTCTACGAATATCTTGGTCGTGTCTTCCGCCTCTGATAAAACTATTTACTCTACCAAAAGCCCACGCACTCATAGATACTCCTGGTCTTGATCCAGCACCTAAATATGCACCTTGACCTCTACGATATACTTTCGCTAAGTCTGTAAAGTTATATCTTTTAGTTGTCTTTGCTCTTGCACGTAAACTCTTAATAACTGTTGCACTTAATGTTGTTGGTTTCTTTGCCATATCAATTCACCGGTTGTTCGCTCTCGTCAAATAGTTCTGCACACTCATCTAATAAGAATGCATACTTCTCTTGTTTTTCTTTCGGTAATTTTCTGAACTCAATAACGAATTCGTGTAGTTCAGATAAATCAATGAACCCAAAATCTTTGTATCTGTCAAGCATAAAATCTAAACGCATCACAGTATAACTATTCATTGTATTTGCTTTTTGTTCTAACATTATGATAAATCTACCCACGCTGTTCCATTGTAACCTCTAAACTTGTTATCGGTTGTATTAAAATATATGTTTCCTGCTTCATTGCCTGTTGTAGGATCACTTGATAAGTTGGCTACTTTGAATATAGCATTATTCATTTTTACAGTATCATCTATTTGAAAACCGTTAGTTGACTGCGTGGACAATACGGTTTGTTGAAAACTACCATTTGGGTCATATGCTATATTAAGATTAGTTAATGCTGTAGCATTTACTTTTAGCCAATCTTCCATACCAGTTCTTGTTGTTGGGGTAACCTTAAATATCATCTCTGCCCCACGATTAGTTGATGATTGTGCTTCTGCGGTGAAAAAAGTTATTTGTGCAGTTGTATCTATATCTCCATTACCTGTTCCGAAACGTGGAGAACCTGCAACTACCATAGTTCTTATACCAGATCCTACTGCTGTAGGTGATGCTTCTGTTCCACCGTGAACTACACCTGCTATTGTAGGGTTATTGATATTAAATGGTTTGTCATCTGCATCTGCTAAGTTGCCACCAAATTCTTCTAAGTTAATCATAGCCCATTTAACTTTATCTTCTGGTGATATTATCTTTACTCCTGTAACAGGAAAGTTTGAATTGTTTCTATAGTCCCAGTTTCCTATTCTAATATCTGTATCAACAGTTACACCCTCTTGTAAGTTAAGTGTGCTTTCGCCTTCTACTGCTGAAATAGCCCTTGCAGTAGTATGAAATAAATTACTTGAACCTTCTGTAATACTATCTGTTGTCACATCTACTGCGGCAAAGGCAGAACCTGTATTGACTAACAGTTTACCTGCACCGTGTGTGCCAGTAACATCTGATAAGTCAAATAAACTATTGTTTGCTAGATTATCTTCTGTAGCCGCTATAGTAAGTGTATTAGCAGTATCATCATATGTTAATGTTATGTTTGTTCCTGCTTGTAATAATGCATTTACTCTATCGTCTACACGTTCATTTGTATGATATTGATTTGTTGAACCTTCTGGCAAGTCATCTGTATTAACTTGATTTGAACCTGTGCCAAAGTTAATCTTTGTAGCATCAACTGAATCGTTAGCCAATTGTGCTGTTACGATTGATCCTGGCGCCGCTGTTCCTGGTGTAATAATAGTCATATTTTAGTGATCCGTATCATCTTTGTTTGAAGTTATAAATGTTTTGTTATTATCCCAATAAACATTGTTATCATACTCTTTCATATTTATTGTAATAATATTATCTGGTTTTACGACTGTTTGCAATATACGATAAGTCTTGTTTGTTTGACCAATTGTCGCATTTGTAAATGTAACAACATCTCCTACAGTTAAGTCAATCAAACTTGGATCTACATCTACTTCTACAATACCTGACTGTCTGCTTTGATTTATTTCTTCTAACGCAATACGTTCAGCCATTTCTTTGTTTGTAGTATGATTAAGTTGCATATCTTGATTTAACACTATGTTATCGTGTGAACTACCTTGTAGTGTTGAACTTGCTACAGTTGTAATGTTTTCTTGAAAGTTAAACTCACTTGCCTCATCAGGGAAAGTTACTTTTAATGAATTTAATAAAGTCTTTTTGTTTGCTTGTGTAAAGTTTATATTACCAACAATATTATCATCATTGATACTAACACCACTTGCCGATACTGGTTCATCTACTAATAGTTTGTATTTGTCTCCAGTGATTAAGCCAGCACGACAAGTAGTTAATAGTTCTTGTAGGTTGGACAATACACTTGCATCTGTATCTATGAATGCGTTACATTCATATCGAGTGACTTGCGTTGAATCACTTGCTGTTTTATCTACTGTTTCATCTGAATATGTTTTTGCGTTATTAAATGTAGTTGTGTCTAATAAATCTTTTGGTATTGCTTTACCATATAAAGTATTTGTAAGATAATCGTATATACATCTTGCTGGATTGGCTGAGAATGATAAACTTGCTGAAGCATCATTTGATTCTACACCACCAATCGCTGGTATCTTTTTACCTTTTATCAAGTAAGTAATCTGTGGAGCACCTGATCCATATGCATCTTCATCCCATATTAATTTAATATAAACATAAGCAATTTTATTTCCTACTTTTGTATTGTCTGAATCATTAAAGCCAGGTATAGTTTGTCCTGCTTCTGCTGATTGTGATCCGTCATAGAAATATATTTCTAGTTTACCTGAGTAATCGCTTTCAATCGTAAAGTTATTTGCATTTGAACCTGAACTTGTAGTTGCTGTTGCAACTAGTTCATCATTAAAAAATACTTTGTCTAGATGTTCAATTGGCCCTTCGCATAGTGTTTCTATTAAATGAAGATTAGCATTGTCTGTGCCATCTGTATTAATAAATGTTCTGTGTCCTGCTATACGTCTTGTTCCATATACTACTGGTATTGGAGCACTTGATCCTGTTTTAGTAATCAATACACCAGTTGGCCCTGCCGCTCCAGCACTTTGTTGTTGTCTTTTTCTTTTTAATGCCGCTGTTGCAAGTGCAACTGTTCCAATAATAATGGCACCACCTAATAATGCACCTCCACCAAAGATTGCACCAACTGTTGCGGCGGCTTTCATAATACCACCAAGGATTGCCGCACCTGTAGTTACTGGATCAGCGTGTGCTTGTGATGTTGTGCCTAATAATATTGCAAGTGTAATTAAAAATCTAAACATATGCTTTCCTAAATACTTCCCATCCTGGTTTGACTATATTGTCAATATGAACTTGCTTGATAACTAAATCTTTCAAATCTGAACATAAACAAGTTTGTCCATATATTACAGGAAGATACATATCATATTTTTCTTTTTTGTTTGGAACCCAAACTATATCACCTGCTTCTACTCTATTTACCGGTCTTCGTGTGTAGCCAAGTTCTTCTAACTGTTCTTTTACTGGCTTCATTTCTTCTGCGACACGTGATGCTTCTCGTCTGTTATTGTATGTTCCACGTAAACTACCATAGTTGTGTGGATCTTTCCAATCAATGTTTTGCAACTTAAGAAAATCATATAGCAGTTGATGACAGTCATTGATACCCCAAGTAAACTTTTGGTTAATCAATCGTTTTGCCCAAGTGTTTATTAACTTCGTCCCCACTTTACATCCTTTTGTATTTCAGTTGCTTTATCAAAAAAGTTATCACCACTAAACAAAGTTTGTTGTTCAGTAGTGTTTGTATGACGTCCTTCTGATTTTTCAAAGTCTGTCCAGTGTGATGTTGCTGTTACACTCAAAACAGCAGTTCCACCTTTGAAGTCTTCTTGTATTCTTGGTTGATCCAATCTACCGTCAAATACTAAGATAGGTGTTCCAATAATAGTATAGTTTGCATCAATAACTGTTCTATGAATAAGGACACGTCTGTCAATATAATTAAAATCTAAAAATGCTTTTACGTTTTCTGTTGATACTCCTGATAATGAAATATCAACACTTTCAATCTTAAGTTGGTCTTCTTCTGTAATATCACCTACACCTAACATACCTCTTGTAGAAAGATATGTATTACTGTTGTAAGTTATATCCACTGGTGCATCTGTTAAAAAAACGTGAGAACCACTTACAATCTGAAACTCTAACAAGTTTACTAAGTTAAAGTTTTTAGTTGCAAGTTCTGTGGCTGTTGCTGATGCTACGCCTCTAGACATTAGATATTTTCCCTAAATTTGAATGACATTCTGTAATGTCCTGCGGCATCGATTGTATAATCTAAATTAGAATCTACTAAGAACACATTAACTAAGAAATACTTTGTTCTAAGGTCTAATGATCCATCTGAGTTACGACTATTTAGATATTTTGAGTTTGAACGAAGAAATGCACCTGCTTGATTTCTTATTAATGGCGGTTCAATCTGATATGTTATTTTGCCATAGTCATCTGCATTTCCAGAACTGTCAATAGTTTTGTAAATCTTATCATTGTTATTTGTAGTAAAATATGTGCCATTTGGAACACCACCTGCTCCAGGAATATGACCACCAATAGTTATTGTATCTGATCCTAATGCACCTGTAGTTACTGGTTGATTGTATGACCAAGTATTTGTATTACTTGTAAAGTTTTCTCCTACATATCCTTCCCAATGTGATATAGCCATATTAGGAATATAAAGTTGTATTGATTGTGTTGCACCTTTATATTCTTCAAATGCTCTAATAAATCTTTCACCTACGGCAGTATCCATTGGCGGATACTCAAACTCAAACAGTAATCTGTGTGCACCTGTTCCAACTGTAGATGTTTTCAAACTTCTTGATGTTGCTGACAATACAGGTCTTTCGTGTGTAATACGAACTATTGATGGATCTATAGCATTTGCATCATAACCACCTGGCCAGTTTCTCGTTGAAAACGAAGTTGATGTATCAACACTTGGATCTACATTTTCACCTTGATTACCTAAACCAAATACTGCATATGCTGTATCAACGTAACTTGATGTTTGACCAACACCACCATAAAACTCACTATCTGCATCTGTAATATCAACAGTTGCTTTTTTATCTCCACCAGATACATCTGAATCTGTGTTTGTTCTGAATAAAACTCTTGCTGGGATATTTGTTGATGCTTGTGTAATTTTATCTATAAAATACAACTCTTGATAATCATTATCGGTTGCTGAATATCCCCAACCACCTGTTCGCTGAACACCATCACCATCTGGTCTTTGCACTGGTGTAATGGCTGTAACTGCACCACCAGATGTTGTGACTGAGAACTTAGCCGCTCGCAAATCAAACCATTTAGTTGATGTTTCTATATTATCGTGTCCAGTGTATGCATTATTATAATCAAATTGTGTTCCATTAACATTTAAGTCATCGTGATAAAAATTATAGTCATACAATGTTAACAGTTGCGGATTTAATCTTGTTGTGCTTATTAGATTACTTGGATCATCGTGTGTTGCACCAGGAAGTGCAGTTATGTTTGTAACTCGTTTGTCACTATCAACATCTGCTTCATTACCATAATTATTTTGAGCAATTTTTACATATGTATTGCTTGAAACTGTTTCTATATACCCTCTATCATCTAATCCCCAAAATGGCTTTTGTTGATATTGTGTTGTATTAATAGTATAAACTTTTGATGGTAATAATATAATATCTGCATTACTACGAATGTCTTCTGCTGTTAGTGTTCCAGTTGCTGGTGTTCCTGTTCCTCTGTATGGAACAAAGTATCTATCTTCAAAACTCCAAAAGCCTGGATCATCCCATTTTGATCCATTGATAATACCACCTGCTAGGGCTCTTGGTAAAACATAACCATAGTTGCCACCATCGATTGTATTTGTTGTATTATCCCAATCGTAGAACATAATATTGTCCCACGCGGCGATAATCTTATCAGTCATTTGTGTTACTGTGTATCCGTTTGGATTACGTTGGGCAGTAAATGCACCTGACTTGTTTGCTGTGTTAAGTGCGGCGTATAACGCTTCACGTGAGCAAATGAAAGGATACTTGTTTAGTATCGCAGTAGATGAACCATTTGCTTTATTGCTATCGTTAAATGTTTGTGCATAATGTCTTAAATTATATCCACTCATTATTTCTCCTTATCCAAGTGGGCCTGCTGATGCTCTACGTCTGAATGCATCTTGGACTACACTTGTAATTACTCGTTTATTCTCTAACAAGAACTCTGTTCCTGTTTGTGTGTCGATTGCGTTTAAGTTAAAGTTAACTGTTAAGTCTCCTTCACCTCTTGTAGTATTTAATTCTTCATTTGATATTACTTCACCTGCTCTGCCTGGCAAGAATAGTTCTGGCCCTCTTTCACCCACTACGATTGGCTTTCTTCCAGATGCAACGTTACCACCATTTGCAAAGAAGCCTCCTAATAACATACCAATACCACCAAGTATACCAAGACCTCCCATCCCTGCCATACCAAGACCACCTAATGCAGAGAATGACATCTTAGCCATTTGTTGTTGGATAAATGTTTGTATCATAGTTTGAATGATTGTTCTTAGAACAGATAAAGCAATATCTTGTAACGCTGTAAAGCCATCTTTTAGACCAAAGATAACATCTGTAAATGTAGATGCTATTGATCCAGACATTGCTTTGAAGGCATCTTCTATTTTATCAACCATTGTTGGTGTGCCTTTTAGTTGCTCTTGTAATACTCTAGTTGCTTCATTATAAACATCTAAATCAACTTTACCTAACTTGTATTGTTCATTCAGATGTTCTAAAGCCTTAGCCGCGTGTCTTTGCGGCAACACAGTTGATTTTGCTCCATCAACTATACCTTTGAAATACTTTTGAAACTCTGTTGGTTCTGGTGCCTCAGGTGTTACTGTATCTTTTCCACCTGCTTTTGTTCCTGCACCAATCATCTCCATCATCTTAGCAACTTTATCTAAACTAAAGCCAGGTGTTCCTGCTTTTGCTAATATCTCTTTTGGTGCCATCATTCTGAAAGTATCTTCTGCAACTGCGGCATCGGCACGGTCACTTAAGTCTTTCATAAACTTATCGAACCCACTTAGTTCTTTTGTTGTTTCTTTTATCTCATCTTTTGTTTCTTTAGTAATGTCTTTTACTCTTGACATTGCTTCTGCAAACTGGTCTATGTTTAATCTACCAGCATCTAATTCTTCTCTTAAAACTTTAACTGCCATTTGCTTGTGCATATCTTCACGCACACTTGCTTTTGACGTTTCAATCAAGTCGTGCATAAACTGGTCAAACATACTTACAGAACGTGTTGCTTCTTCTCTAACTGCGTTTGACTCTGTTTGTGATTCTTTTATTCCGGTGATTGCTTGTATTTGTTTTTCTAATTCTTCTCTTAAAACTTTCTCACTTATACCAAACTTACGTGCAATCTCATCTGCAATCTGTAATGTAGATTGTAATGATTTTAAGTTCTTATCGTTCTGGATAATCCCTTCGATTACTCTTGTTGATATTGAAGTTTGTGTGTTAAGTGAGTTGTTTAACTTATCATTTGAATCTTTTGCATTGTCTATAGCAGGGATAAGGTCAGTCTTATGTGCGTTTGCTAATCTAATAATTGCATCTTCATACTTTGGATACAACTTATTCAATTCAGCATTTTCTCTGGCTTTCTCTGCTGATTCTCTAAGTGCTTGTGATTGCCCTTCTAGTGCTTCTGTTATGTTGCCAACAGCATCACTTGCCATTGTGCTTTCAGTTTCTACTAATTCAAAATAGATTGTAGTATCTTCTTTGACTTCTTTTATTCTATCTTTTATCTTTTGAACATCTGCTGATAGACTATCAAAGATTTGTATGTTACCTGCACCAAGTCCACTAAAGTCATTTTCGGCTAATGCTTGTGTTAAACTTGCTCCCATTGCCTGTGAAAATTCTTCTACTTTAGCCTCTGCCGCGGCTAACTCTACTTCAAGGGCACTTAGTAATACACCTTTATCTGGTTTAGGCCCAAACTCAAAGTTTGCTCCTGGTATAACACCAGACAATGAAACTAATAATTGTTTAACAACATTACCAGCAAGATTGATTGAGTTTGTAAAGCCGTCAAATAACTTTGCGGCACCTGATAAGAATGTAGATGATGCATCAATAAAGTCTGCGGCTAAATCTTTTGAGAATGCTTCCATACCACCTGCACCAGCGATTGCTTCATCAAGTGCTTCAGTTAATGAATCTGTAAGTAACTTTATGCCTGGTGCTAATGATCCAAAGAACTGTAATGAAAAGCCTCTTGCTCTACGCAATAATCTATTCAATGCATCTTGGGCATCTGCCGCACCTTTAGTTAAATCTTTACCTAAACTTAGTCCGGCTCTTACAGCATCTTCTCTAATCTTTTCGATTGCTTCTGATCCAAGGTTAGCAACGTTAACAAACGCAACACCCTCTGTATCAAAAGCCGCGAATGCTAATCTTAGTTTAGCACTTTCGTTTGATACACCAGATAATCTTTTGATATATTCTTGGAAGACTTCTGTTCCTTCTCTGAAGTTACCATTACCATCTTTTACTGAGATACCAAGTTCTTTTAATGGTTTGACTAGTGTTCCTGCACCTTGCTGTGCTTCACCTAATCTTCGTAGAAATCTTTGTAGACCAACGTTGAACTGTGTAGTTTCAAGACCTGCTTCTTTGGCAACTTCTGCATATTCACTTAAGAACTTAGTTGATACACCAAGTTTGCCTGCTGTCTTGTCTAGAGCATCAAGTGCCGCTAAGTTTCTTTGGGCTAAGAAAGCAAATGCACCAGCGGCGGCTGTTCCTGCTATCGCAAGTTTGCCTAATACACCAGCAACTTTACCGCCAATAGACCCTATTCGTTTTAAGGCAGAATTAGCGTTCTTTGTTTTCTTATCTAAAGATGCAACGCTCTTTTCGATATTTCTAACTGAACTACTGGTCTTATCAACTGCTTCGAATATTAATTGATATGTATTCTTAGCCATATAAAACTCCTACTTAGCGTCTTCTACCTACTCTTGGCATATTTGGAGTAGATTTCTTACCCGCTTGTTTTTTGTTGATATCTTGAAGAAAAGCGACCCAGTATGCAATCTCACTCTCGGACATTTCCATCATATGCTTCATAGTATATCCTGTTTCATATGCTATGTAATGTAACGTCCATACATACGGATCTATTTTGAGTTTTTTGTTGCTTTCTCCACAGATACCGGTTCATCGTCATCATTAATCTGACTAACGATTTGTAATAACACTTTTGGATCAGCATTCTTCATCAACTCTTGTTTGTTGTGTTCATTGAAGATACGCTTACCATCTGCATCCATTAATCTATTTACTAACACTTGAACTAGTGCTTCTGCTGTTTTACCAGCATTTTGTAGTTCCATAACTTTCGCTTCTTGTTGAAAGTTAGTTCCTCTTTTGTAATAGAATGTAGTGTCCCATTCTGGAACTTCTATTTCTTTCATTTCGCCTGAGACTGTTTCCGCATAGTGTCTACGAATGTTGCTCATTAAATCTTTATTATTCATTTTGTGTATTCACCTTTCTTGAAGTTTGTGTTTAGTTTCTCTATTGCTGGTTCGGCTATACCGTCTGGTGAATCTTTTGACCACCCTTCATTTAATCTTACGATATATGGAACCCTATTCTCAAGTTTTCGTCCCTTATTCTTTTTACGCCATCCGCGTCTTGCTCGACCCGTGTCGAACGGAGTTTTTTCCTTGACGATATCAAATGCATCTGCCATAAAATTATCTATGGCTTGTTTGCACTTCTTCTCAATGAAGTCTGAATCACCAGTTCTTATTCCGCCGACACGAGTTCTAATCATTATTATGATCCGTTTTCAGTTGCTAAAGCAGTAGTTCCGATTACGGAAAAACTTGCCTCAACCATACCATCAACAGACGTTGAAATAGTTCTTGAAGTAATGATACCATTACCAAAATACCCTAATTCATTGGAATTGTCGCCTGATGGCCAAAAGTGGAAAGTTGCTTCTGTAGTTCCAGGACGTGTAGATGCACCGAACTCTGATTGTGCAGATGCGGCACCACCATCAGTATTTGTTCCTGCTGGTGTTACTGTCCAGAACACATCAACTGTGCCTGACCAACTTTTGAATGTAGGCTTATTAGTTCTGAATGCGTTTGCACCAGTTGTTGACATAGTAGTTGCATCAATAGTCTCTTGAGTTTCCTCTAGAGAGAAACTACGAATACTTGCTACTGCGTCCGAACCAATATAAACAATACCTTGTGAGCCTGAAAATATTTGACTTGACATAGTATGTCTCCTTTTTAAGTGTTACCTTGACTGTAAGTGTATTGAACACCTACGCCAATAGTTTGGTTTATTGTAGGATAAGAAGAAACTTCTATATCCCCGACTTGTAATACTTCTGTTATTTGAGCATTTTCTGGCCCGCCTCGAGTTCTATCTGCTTCTAGTTTTTCTTCGATTGCCTCAATGATATCTGCAAGTTGTTCTTCTGTCTTTTCTGTTTTCGATTTACCTTCTAAATGAACTGTGATATCGATATCCATAGTGGCTAGACGCCAACTATTCATAGCAATATCTTCTTTAGTTTCATTTGTTATAGTAACTTGAATGAACGGAAAAGCAGTTCTTGCCAATCTTGCAAACTCTGCCGGCTTCTCGCTGACTTTACCAATGCGAGGACTAGTAATAGACTTTAACTTAGTAACGATATCGTCAAGTATAACTTTTCGTTTACTAGATGCCATTATCTATATAACCTCGCTGTATCAATAAATTCAACTTCATCGTTTGTATACGTTCCAGATCCGTCGTCATCATAAGATATACCAGACTTCATTTGAGCATCAAACTCTTCCTGATATTTTTCCTTATAGAATGTCATTTGTCTCTGGAACGTATCATCTTCACTAAAGTTAGATAGTCGAGGCATTATGTAATATGCAAGTGCGTGATACACTGTAGTTCGTTTCCACTCAGATGCTTTTAACTTTGTAGCATCAAATAAGTTTGGATCATTTTGAATCATCCACCAATCAGACTTGATACGTCTTTGGACATCGCCAGTAGAACGTGTCATTTCCTCATTGAAACTATCAACGCCGTGGTCAAATATATCTGGTATAAACTTTACTAAGTCTTCATCTGTTGCATATGCCGTCATAATGCTCTCCTAATTAAAAATATTATTACGAATTAACTCGCATTGATAATCATAGTTCCACGAGTAGCAGTATCGATATCAGCCACAGCCGCGTGTAAAGACGCAACGATGTCTGTTCCTACTGCTTCTGGTCTACGTGCTGATTCTACATCAACATTCTTCTGCATAGCAATTCTGAATGCATCTGCTGAGAAAACAGCCGCTTGAGCATTCTTAGAAGACAAACCAATGTTTGTGTCGTTTAGGTATGAAGAAACGTAGCAGTCAACGCCTGCGATGTTTCCTAAGAACCCATTTGCATATACGCCGTTTTGTAGTTGTGATCCAGCGAATGCAGATGAACCAATGTCATTCATTAATTCACTGTATACAGCCGCATTTACTACTGCGTATAGTTTGCCAGTTTCACCGTTTGCACGGATGTTACCAACTGCTTTCATCAATTCTTTGACTGTTAAGTCGCCGCTTGATTCTGCGTTTTCTTGTTGTGGCATATTTACCATTGCCGCCATAACATCTAAGTCAAATTTCTTAGCAACAGCGTTACCAAGAACACGACCAACTTCTGTTGGATCAATCGCACCTAAATCTCTTAGGACAGTTCTTGCCGCATATAGATTTGCTACGATTGTGTTTTTTGTGCCGCCTGGAGTAGTTACTGTTACGTCAACTCCTGGATCTGCTTCTGATGATACTTTGGTTGCATCTACTGATGTTAACTCAGGAACTTGTAGAACACCATTTGGTGCATTAACTACAGGAATGATTGCTCCTGAAAGAAACTGAGATGCCTCGTGTGCCGCGAATATAGTCGCCGCTTTTACCGGAACGATTAAACCGTCCGAGTTTAGTCCTGACATAAATTGGTCAGTTGCTGAACTTTCTTGTGCCATTTCTGGTCTCCTCTATTATAATTTGCCTTCAGCCTTAAGTTGTTTATACTTTTCTCTGTCGGCGTGTTTAGTTAAGTCTAATGAACTTAAATCAACCGGGCCAGTCTTTACTGATCCTGCTGATCCATTAGATACCACCCCACCTGGAGAACTACGAATAAAGTGAGGGTTCTTGTCTAACCACTCATTTACATAACTCTCTATAGTGCGAGGTTCTGCTGTTTCAGGATCGTATTCAACTTCGCCTGAAGTCGAGAATACGACTGGACGACCTGTTTCATCAAGACCAACTCTACTTTTTACTAGTTGAGCAACTTGTTCTGGTGATACAGCATTTCGTTTTGCCGCAACATCTAACAATGTTCCATCAACTTTTAGGCTGGTCAATTCTGAACGGAGCGTTGTAATCTCACTAGTATACTTGTCTTTTTGTGACTTAAGTATATCGTCAAATTCTTCACGCTTTTTCATCGCCTCTATTTCACGTTCTTCTTCAGCCGCTTTCAGTGACTTATATTCATTCAAATCAAAATCAGCAAAACGTTTTTTATACTTTTCTAATCTTGCTTGAACAATTTTGTCCACATCTTTCTGTGAGAAGTTACGCTCATCCTGGTCATTAGTTTGAGGAGTAGCACCAGTATCTACATCGTTTAGATCCTCGCCCGAAGTTACACTCTGTTCGGTCATAGTTGTAATCCTTTCTTGTTTATTTATTCATCGTCAAAATCGACTGATTCGTCAACTTCTTCGATAATCTCTTTCTCTTTTGCTTTTGACTTTTTAGTCTTTGCTAAAATAGTCTCGTTGTTCCAACAACAACACTTCCAACCTTCTGGTGCATTGTCGTGAATTTCTTTCTCATCGATTGCTTTGTCATCTGCATCAACCATAAACTTATGGGAGCCAATCACATTATCTTCAGCATCGTGATATAAACCTTTAACTATCTTCATTTCTTTTTACCCCTTTTCATACCATAGGATCTTTTTGATCCACCGTATGAACTAGATGATGATTTCTTTTTCTTCTTCTTACCTTTACTGTGATACGGCATCGTTATTACCTCCCTTGGCTAAGTCAATATCATTTTGTGTTAGTTCAGGATGCAACTCTAACATTTCTGCATCTGTTAGACCTTCTTCAATCATTGCTTGAATGTGAGGTATCTTTGTTTCTGGTGTAACAGTTGGATGTGGCATATCAGTTTGGATTGGTGTCTCCTCTTCAATCTCTCTCATAATATCATCTAACTTATCACCATCTGAAATAACAATCTTAGCGATTTGTTTGTGTAGTTCTTTAACATACGTTTCTGAATTTACTGGAATCTGTAATGCTTCGTTTAACAGTTTCAAGTCTGCGTGTTCATCACGTAAGTCAAATGTTTTAGTATACTCAATATTAAAATCAGCATCTGGCATCATATTTGACCACTTCCAAAACAGTTTCCAAATGTTCCACTCAGTTGCTTCCATCTTGGCTGACTTATCAGCAAGTCTGGCATTTAGTTGTTCAAACTCTGTAGATAACGCTACGCCTGACTTGACACTTAGACCTCTTGCCGCCATAATAGCACCAAGATTAGTTTGTCTCAAGAAACTCTCTATGTTCATTTTAATCATCTCTACGATACCATTAATATTTGATCCTGCTGGTTCTAATAAGAATGGTCGTAAGTTTGGATCTAATGTATTGTCCATATTGATAACTGCACCAGCACCTGCCATTGCTTTTGTATCTTGTGTTTTAACTAATGTAGGATGCCCTGAGATACGAATACTTTGTTCTGCTTCTGAAAGTAAGTTAAAGGTTGATTGCATTGTTTTGGCAACATCAGCAATATCACTATGTCCAATACCTTTCATATTACTTTGATTTGCATAATGAACAACAAACGGAACAACACCAGTTGGATTGATTGTTGTTTCTGTTGAAAGTATTTCTTC
>LUMQ01000432.1_pt1 | contig 24884 bp, 22 predicted proteins | sample 729621 | NCBI WGS metagenome assembly LUMQ01 (sample SAMN03860259, study PRJNA289734) | marine metagenome | biome: seawater column; feature: ocean; material: water; isolation source: Red Sea water column Station 12 - depth 25m | place: Saudi Arabia: Red Sea | collected 2011-10-15 | depth 25 m | reverse complement strand
TCCGGGCAACTTCTGCTGCCATAGCTATTAAAAGTTTATCTTTTTCTCGAGGTGATAATTGCACTATAGCCTCCAAGCTTTTGGTAAATTTTTGTCTGTGATTTCAGTAATTATTGGTACAAGCATTTGCCGTAATTCATATCCGGTTGGGGCAATTAATCGCGCTACCAAAAAGTTGTCATTGATCAGGCTAAATCCTGAATAATTATTCAAATAATCCTTAAAGTTTTTTAAAAATGATTTGACCATTTTTGACTTGAAAATAATAATAGCAGTTGCTGTGCAACCACCCGCAACTGCTGGTCTTCTTAATATTTCAGATATGTTACCGGCCAAACGAGTTTTATCTAAAAAAGCAATTTTACCACCAACGCTAATTTCTATTTTATCATTAAAATATCCAGATAACTCAGTCTCACCCATTGCTAAACGACCAAAAATTATTGGTTCAACAATTAAAGCCTCAGCCTCAGATGAAATACTAACATTTAATTCTCGCTTTATTCTGCCTTGATCAAAAATAATTGTTTCCTGAGGAAGCCAGTGCATGCGAGAGGAGTTCTTTAAAACAATTTTGTTTTCAACATTTGCATTAGAGCCATCGTTACTTTTATATACTCTTTCACATCCTTGAGTAGTTACGGTGAGACATGAATTGCCATAGCATTCGATGACATTAGAAAATTTATCACCCCCCGTTAATCCTCCAGCAGTATTGATCATGATACAATCAAGCCCACTGGCCCGCCTGGGGAAAAAAACTTTAGATGCTCCCTTTTGGAAAAGTTTTTGAATTTTACTATTTCCAACTGTGGTCAGATGCATATTTCCTTGAGCACGTGCAAGCTTCGCTTCACTTTTAATTGTTTCTAAATACATTTGAATTCCAATTCAGGAACTTAGACTGAGAGCATAGCGATATTTTTAACTTAACTGTCTGTAATTAGAACATTTACAAGTCAAACTAGGTCGTTTTCCCCAAATTTTTTTTGAGCTGCACAAAATTTAAGCATTTTATGTTTTAAAATCGCCTGCTGCCAGAAGTGCACTAGGCAGAGGGTGTTTCACCTGATCTTGCAACCATTTTGCCACCTTAATTGCTTCATCAAGATTAATACCCGTAGCTATTCCTGACTTTTCAAATAAATAAACCAGATCTTCGATCGCAACATTTCCTGTTGCTTTAGGGGCAAATGGACATCCGCCAATGCCTCCAAAACTTGCGTCAAACCGTCTTACTCCCAACTCAAATGCAGTCCACGCATTAGAAACAGCTGTATTACGCGTATTGTGTAAATGTAAACGAACTGGAGTTTTTGAACTCAACAATATTAAAGGTTTAACTTTCTCTTTTATATCTTGTGGGACTGCGACGCCAATTGTATCTGCTAGAGAGATTTCATCAGGGTTAAGATCTAAACATTTTTCAGCAATTTCTATTACCCGTGATGGGCTTACTTCTCCCTCAAATGGGCAGCCAAAGGCGGCTGCAATTGATATACAAATTTTAATTCCAGGCTTTCTGTTTTTCAGCAATTTCGAAATATATTCTATGCTCTCCGCCGTAGTCATTCCTTGGTTCTTCAGGCTAAATTCATCTGAAGCTACAATTACAAATGTTATCTCATCGCAGTTAGAACTTATTGCTCTAGAATAACCACGTTCATTTAAAACAAGCCCACTGTAGCTTGCGTTCCTTTTTTCTGATAACTTATCCAAAAGATTTTCCGGATCAGCCATTTGAGGAACTTTTTTTGGATTTACAAAACTTGCCGCCTCAATTCGTGAAAGGCCCGCCTCTATAGAATGACAGATTAAATCCAGTTTTTGTTCAAGTGAAAAAATTACAGGCTCATTCTGTAAGCCATCTCTTGGCGTAACATCAATTATTTGAAATTCAGTTTCCATTTTCAGATCGCAAATCAAAAATCATGGCTTAATTATTGTTGTGCCTATATCAATATTTAACTTATCTTTGGCTATTTTTCTTATCTCTTGGAAACGAATACCTATCCTAAAAGGTTCAAAAGTATCTAAATCTATTATCGTCGAACCAAGGCCATCAGGATGACTAAATTTCGTTTTTCCACCATCTAATGCCAAATCAACTTTACTACGCAATTCGATTTCAACGTCCTTAAAATCGTACTTACTGCCGGATAATGACATGTTTGCAGATGAACCAAACACTCCCATTCCACTTTCTAAAGCGAGACGAGCAATTTCATCGTGTATTGGACCAGCATTCATCAATAAATCAATTGTTCCACTCTTAGATGCATTTTTTAGCACAAATGGATCTGCATTTTTCATTATTGGATGATCAGGATCATAACGTCCAACTATTGAGAGAGGAAAGTTTGCATCTAAAGTTATGGCTTCGACAAATTCCAACTGCTCTGCTGTAAATTGTATCAGCTCTTTGAACATTTCTAAGCTTCCAAAACAACCACACGGCTTATTAAAGCTTCGTTGTTTGTATTCAAAGATTCTTTGGATAGCCTCCGATGTTTGGCCAACTATTGCATAGCCTACATCAGTTCTAAAAATAGCGGTCCCAGAATTCGAAACTGTATCAAAAACAGATTTGGCAATATCGATGGGATTTTCCATGAAAACAACCTTATAAATTTAGTCTAAGACAACTTTATAAAACAATTATTTGTCAATAGCACTATCGTAACGTTAATAATTTCAATTCAGTAAAATTACATTGACTAAAAACTTTTTGTATCTGATGCTTTTTATGTTGGTTGAGAATAATAACATGGACTTAGATCTTAGAGAAAAGCAGGTTTTAATAACTGGCGGAACCAGAGGCATAGGTTTAGCATCAGCTAAAGCCTTTGCAAAAGAAGGGTGTGTGGTTCATATCACAGGCCGCAAACAACAAGATCTCGACCATGCTAGAAAAAGCATTGGGACAGATTACCAAATTCACACACACATCTGCGATCTAAAGAAAAATGGAGCCACAGAAAAACTTGCAAAAGATTGTCGTGAAGTCGATATATTGGTGAACAATGCTGGAGCTACACCAACGGGACCAATTGAGTTAGTTGGCGTTGATGAGTGGAGAGAAGGCCTAGAGCTCAAAGTTATAGCTACAGTCGACCTCACCAAAAAATTCTACGAATTTATGTGTAAAAGAAAAAAAGGCGTCATTATAAACGTAATTGGAAATTGTGGTGAGCGTCCTGATCCTGAAATAATTGTAGCGACAGTAACAAATTCTGGAATGATGAATTTCACTCGGGCGTTAGGTTCTGTCAGTGTCAATCATGGAGTCAGAGTTTTGGGAGTCAACCCAGGGGCTACTTCTACAGAACGATTAGTGCATATAATGGAGGAGAAAGCTCGGGATAGATATGGTGATCCAAATCTTTGGGAACGGTTGGTTGAACCTTTACCTTTTAAGAGGGCTTCAACGCCAACAGAACAGGCTGATATGATTGTTTTTGCAGCCTCAAACCGCTGCTCATATGTCTCGGGAACAATTTTGACAGTAGATGCCGGAATCTCTCAACGCGGCCATATATTTTAGTTTTCAATAGTAAAAAGATAATTAAATGCCTATTTTAGAAATTAATAATCACAAAATGTACTTTGAAGTTCATGGTGAAGGCCCGCCAGCACTTTGTATGGGTGGCTGGGGCACTTACTGTCACGGGAATGAACGACATGTTGGAAGTTACTTACTTGAAAATTATCAAGTTATTATCTTTGACCACCGTGGTTTAGGGGAAAGCACCGACAACGAGTCGAGACCATCAATGTCTCTTTACGCAGAAGACTGCGCTGAACTTCTTGATCACCTCAATCTCTCCAATGTAACTGTTGTTGGTCTTGTAGGAATGGGTGCATGCATTGGACAAGAACTGGCGATTAATAGGCCTGACTTAGTCAAATGCTTAGTAAATATGAATACATGGGCAAAGCCAGATCTGTTGTTACGACATCAATTAGAGACACTCCGTGAAGTCCATCGGGAAATGGGGTGGGAGGCCTTTCAAAAACTTGTATGTTTGTGGTCTTTTGAAGAAAACTTTTATCTGGAAAACGCTGACCGTTTACTAGGGCCAAGCGGTCCCTGGCGAGAATTAAGTGGAAGGTTCAACGCTCATGCCCGTTTGATCGAGGCTTGCCTTTCTCACGATACGGTTTCAAGGTTAAATAAAATTTCGTGTCCGACGCTGATAATTCATTGCCCACTAGATATAGTGAATGGACCAAGACTAACCATCCCAATTGAACAGGCGATCCCAAATGCTAAAGGTGTCACTATTGAAGGTGCCGCTCATGTTATTGCGGGAAGGGCTATGCGAGAAAAATATGCTGAAGTTTTAAAAGAATTTCTTCAAGAAGTGAACAACTGAAGAGGAACTTATGAGTACTGAAAATTTTGGACCATTACAAGGCATCAGAGTAATTGAGATGGGTCAACTTTTGGCTGGGCCGTTTGTGGGCAGCCGGCTAGCTGATTTTGGTGCAGAAGTTATAAAGATAGAGACGCCAGGTGCCGGTGATCCAATGAGGGAGTGGGGACATCATCGGTATAAAGGAAAGTCACTTTGGTGGCCTACATTGGCTAGAAACAAAAAATCTGTGACAGTGAATCTAAGAGAAAAAAAAGGGCAAGAAATTGTACGAAAACTACTAGCTTCGGCTGATGGCCTTATCGAAAATTTCAAACCTGGTACTCTTGAAAAATGGGGCATGTCTCCAGAAGAACTTCACAAAATTAATCCAAAATTAATCATTGTTAGAGTTTCTGGTTTTGGGCAAACAGGGCCATCAGCAAATAGGCCGGGATTTGCGAGTATTGGCGAAGCAATGGGAGGCATACGTTTTATAAATGGCTTTCCAAATACACCCCCGCCACGTTTTGGAATTTCGCTTGGCGACACACTTACTGCAATGTTTGCTGTTGAAGGTTTTTTAATGGCTCTTTTTGAAAGGGAAAAAAATAATGGAAAGGGGCAAATAGTTGATGCCGCAATTACGGAAAGTTGCTTTTCAATGTTAGAAAGCACGCTGACGGAATACGATAAATGCGGCATAATTCGAAAGCCAAGTGGAACAGGTCTGGCAAATGTAGCACCTTCAAATATTTATCCTACATTAGATGAAAATTTTGTTGTTGTAGCGGCCAATCTTGACCCCATGTTTAAAAGACTCTGCGAAGCAATGGACAAGGTGGAATGGGCAAGTGACCCTCGATTTATAGATCATAAAGCTAGGGGCGATAATGCTTCTGAGCTAGACAGTCTAATATCAGATTGGACAAAAACACTTACAATGAAAGATATAGGCCAAAAGCTAGATGATCACGGTGTAGTCTGGGGTCCCATTAACTCAATTGAGGATATTGTTGAGGATGAGCAATTCAAATCTCGCGAAATGATTTTAGAGATAGATGATGAAACTTTTGGATCGCTAAAGGTTCCAGGTATAGTACCCAAACTGAGCAAAACACCTGGAAAGGTAAATTGGCTTGGCCCTCAAAAAGTTGGGTCACATAACAATGAAGTGCTTTCAGAACTTGGCTTTAGTGATGAAGATCAAAAAGAACTATTAGATAAAAAGATTATTTAGAATGGATAAACTTTGTAGCCCAGTTGAAACTCAACTAATAGAATATTCCATGTCACTTGGTTTTGAAGATTTAACAGAAAAAGCCATAAATCAAGCAAAGCGCAGAGTAATCGACACGATTGGTGGAGCACTTGGTGCGTTTGAAGCCAAGCCCGTGGAAATTGCTCGGAAAATAACTCCAAAAATAACAAATGGGTACTCAGCGAGAATATGGGGATCATTAGAAAGATCAACACCTGAAGGTGCAGCTTTCACCAATGGGACCATGCTTCGGTACTTGGATATAAATGACACTCATAGGACTATTGATGGAAGCCATCCATCTGATAATTTAGGTGGTATTATCGCGATGGCAGAAGCCTTGGATCTCAGCGGCCAAGATGCTCTTCTCGCACTTACTATATCCTATGAAATACAATGTAGATTTGTTGACTCAGTTCCCTTCAACGAAAACGGATGGGATCAACCTGTTCCAGGAGTAATAGCGATGGCACTATCTGCAGGTCGTATGCTAAAACTATCACCAACCTCAATGCGGGATGCATTAGCCTTAGCCATAACTCCAAATCTCTGCACTTACCAAACTAGAGCTGGAGAATTATCTATGTGGAAAGGTGCGGCGGCGGCAAATGGTTCCAGGCAAGGAATTTTCGCTGCACTTCTAGCGTCAAAAGGTATGACCGGACCGTATGAAGCGTTTGATGGTATATATGGTCTTTGGAACCAGACTGTTAAGAAAAAACATAAAATAGCTCCTCTTTCATTCGGCAAAAGTCTCTTCGGCATAGAACAAACAAATATAAAAATGTATCCAGTACGTGATAGCTGTCAGTTGCCTGTACAAACAGCACGGGACCTGCGAAAAAAAATTTCTGCTAAAGATATAGAGTCCTTAAAAATTATAACTTATGGCTCAGCCTATAAAGGGGCCGTAGAAGATCCCGAGCTTTGGGCCCCAAAAACCCGCGAAACCGCTGACCATTCTATGCTAATTGCCATTGCTCTGGGTCTAATTGATGGCACTATTACACCTGAGTCCTTTGAAACTGAACGTTTTCTAGATCAGGATGTGCTTAATCTTATTTCTAAAACAGAGGTCGAAATAAGCCAAGAGTTCAGCGCAATGTCGCCTGGCGTCCGCACTTGTCAATTAATTGCAAAAAACGATGTCGGTAAAAGCTTCACTTCTAAACTTTCTTTAACAGCAGAAGATATTGAGCGTGGTCCGAGTGATGCCGAAATACAGTCAAAATTTTATAGCTTGTCTGAAAGGGTTATGAGCAATGAAAAAGCTCGGGCTCTGTTTGATGCTTCTATGGATTTAGAAAGTATGCCAAAAATTTCAACTCTTGTGGACTTAACGGAGATCTAACTTCTAATGTATACAGTTGGAATTGATGTAGGTGGAACGCACACTGACCTTGTTTTGTTAGATACGAAGACAGGTCAAATACAAGTTCACAAAACCCCAACTACTGTTGAGGATCCATCAAAAGGAGCCGTTCTAACACTGATTGAGCATATCAAAAGAACAGGCATTTCTCCAAAAGACATAAGTTACTTGATGCACGGAACAACCATTGCAACAAATATTGCTCTTGAGCACGGTGGAGCAAAAACGGGATTAATTACAACTGAAGGATTCAGAGATATTCTTCATATGGCTAGGCACAAGAGACCGCAGACCTTCAGTCTTCAACTAGACTTACCCTGGCAGAAATTTCCATTAGTGCCACGTCGGTGGAGACATACTGTTCCGGAAAGAATGGCTCCTCCAGGAATTGTTTTAAAACCGTTAGACGAGGAAGCCGTTAGGTCAGCTACAAATATATTGATAGCCGAGGGAGTAGAGGCAATAGCCATTTGTTTTATACACTCCTACCTCAATCCAGACCACGAAAGCAGAGCCAAAAAGATAGTTCAAGAAATGGCACCAAATATTTTTGTGACAACAAGTTACGAAGTAACACCTCAATACAGAGAATATGAAAGATTTTCTACAACAGCATTAAACGCATATGTTGGCCCCAAGACGTCAAAATATCTTGGCACAATGAGTGAGTCGCTTAAAACGAATGGAATCAAAGCTGATCTACATCTTATGCAGTCTTCGGGTGGAGCAACGACATTACAATCAGCACAACTAAACCCTGTAAATCTTTTAATGTCAGGGCCCGTTGGGGGACTAATGGGAGGCATTTTTATTGGAAAATCTGCTGGCTTTGAAAATGTGATTACCCTAGACGTGGGGGGTACTAGCGCTGATATTGGAGTAGCTCCAAAAGGAGAAATTTTATATAAGCATATCCTTGATACTAGACTAGGTGATTACCATGCTATGGTGCCTATGGCTGAGATGGACGCTATCGGAGCAGGCGGAGGCTCAATAGCTTACGTCGATAGCGGTGGACAATTTCAAGTTGGACCAAGAAGCGCTGGAGCAAACCCAGGCCCAGCAGCATATGGAAAAGGCGGTAGCGAACCAACAGCAACAGATTGTATGCTAGCAATGGGATGGATAGATCCAGACACTTTTCTAGGAGGACGTCTTACGCTTCAGAAAAAATTAGCGATAACGTCTATAGAAAAACATCTTTGTCGCTCTCTAAATATGTCTACAGAAGAGGCCGCGGCAGGAGCAATCCATATATTGACTCATTCTATGACAAGGGCATGTGAATTAAACAGCATACGTCGTGGATTTGATGTGCGTGATTTCGCCTTAGTTGCTTTTGGTGGCGCAGGGCCACTTTTTGCGTGCGCAATTGCAAACGAATTAAGCATTTCAACAATTGTGATCCCTCCAAATCCGGGTCTTACATCTGCTCTTGGCTTACTGGCATCAGATGTTGTTTACGAAAAAAGCAAGACCGTGATGATTGATGCAAATGAGACTAATATTGATAGTTTACAGATAGCGTACACCGAACTGGAGGCCGTCCTTTTTACTATGTTAAAAGAAGATGGCTTCAAGAAAAAAGAAATTCATTTAGAGAGGGCAGCAGATTGTCGTTATGAAGGGCAGGGTTACGAACTTGTCACGCCTTATCCAGATACAAATGGAGTTTCTAAAAAAGAATTTGCAAAAATATTATCAAATAATTTCCATGACCAGCATGAAAAACAATATGGAAAGAGTTTCGCTGAGAAGAATATACAAATTGTTAACATTAGAGTAAGGGGTCGGGGCGAGACAGCTAAGGTCAAAGTATCTAACCTAAAGAAAATTTATAAGACTAAAAATCAAGTAAATCCGCGATCTTCAGGTGAAGCCTATTTTTTAATTAATGGAAAATTACTTTGTCTTGAAACGCCAAGATATTATCGAAAAGATCTATTGCCTGGGAACCACATCACAGGTCCAGCTGTAATTGACCAAATGGATTCTACAACAGTAATTTTACCTAATTGGAAGGCCTCGATAGATAAACTTGGTAACATTATTATATCAAAAGGGGCCCTAAATTGAGTGATACTTCCATTGATAAAGTCACACTGAGAGTTATCGGCGGTGCATTTGATTCAATTGCCAAAGAAATGGCGCATGTCCTATATCGGATGTCAAACTCCAGTATTATTAGAGAATCTGAAGATATCGGATGTGGTATTTTTGATTCGACAGGACAAGAGCTTTGCGAAAGTGAAACTTCTCCAATGCATATTGGGTCACTTCCATTCTATATTCGTGGCTTTATGCGAAAATTAGAAGGAAAAATCTTTGATGGTGATATTATTATCCACAACCACCCCTATTATGGTGCATCTCATACACCAGACCTAGCTGTTGCAGTGCCAATTTTCCATGACAATCAATTGATTGGGTTTTCAGCGGTCACCGCACATCTTGTAGATATAGGTGCAGCCGCTCCAGGTCTAAATATAGACTTAATTGACCTTTTTGCCGAAGGGACCATCTACGATAGCATTAAACTATATGAAAAAGGTGTAAGGAACGAAGCTGTTTGGTCAATTTTGCAGGACAGTGTCAGAACTCCTAGCCATAATGCAGCTGATATCGAAGCTATGATAGCTTCAACTCTACGTGGAAAAAAACGTTTTTTAGAGCTCGTTAATCGATATGGCAAATCGACAGTTATAGGGGCAGCAAACTATTGGATTGATTATTCTGAAAAGAGGCTGCGAGCAGAAATTGAAAAAATACCCGATGGGGAATACTCGGCTGAGAGCTGGTTAGACAATGATGGCAGAAACTGGGATCAAAAATTAAGGGTATTTGTTACTATCAAAAAGACAGGAAATTCTTTAACTGTTGACCTTTCAGGGTCTGCAGATGAGGTCGAAACTGGATTCAACGTACCATTTGAAGGTTCACTTAAAGTGGCATGTTACTATGCCATAAGAACAATACTTTTAGACCAAGCAGAAATTGAAGACTTTATACCTCAAAATGAAGGTATCTTTCGAGCAGTGGATGTATATGCCCCCAAAGGAAGCATTTTTAACCCTAATTTTCCAAGAGCCTGCTTTGCAAGAATGGCTCAGGTTCAACGAGTGATAGATTGTATAATAAGAGCTCTAGCACCAGTCATGCCGGAAAAAGCAACAGCGGGAAATGCGGCAACAGTAATGAGTGTTTCCTACTCTGGTTTTAGCGAAAAAGATCAAAACTATTGGGTGTGTGTAGAAGTGAATGAGGGAAGTTACGGCGCAAGAGCTACAAAAGATGGTTTAGATACAGTAGATAATCTGATGGCCAACACAAAAAATGTTCCCTGCGAGGAGATTGAATTAAGATACCCTCTTCGTGTCGAACGATACGAAATTAGACCAGAACAACCAGGCGCCGGAACTTGGAGGGGCGGATGTGGACATGTCCGGGAAGTAAGGTTTCTGGAAGATGGCTACTTTTCTTGTAATGGTGACCGTATTTTGGAGAAGCCATTTGGTATATTTGGCGGCCAGAATGGGCATGGCGCCCGATTGACACTAAACCCTGGCACGAAAGATCAAATCGAATGGCCTTCTAAAGTATCAGGCCAAAAGGTTAAATCAGGCGACGTTATTCGAGTTTGTGGACCTGCAAGCGCCGGCTATGGAGATCCTTTTTTGAGAGACCCTAATTTAGTTTTAAACGACGTTTTGGATGGCCTCATTGCGCGAAAGATGGGAAAATGAAATGGTTAATGGCTTAGAAAGAAAATTGGCTGATTTTACCAATGATCTAAATTTTGATGATATACCAGAAACAGCTATAACCGCTTCAAAAATGCGAATCCTTGATAGTGTAGGTGTAGCAATCGCTGCTTTTGAGGCAAAACCATGTAAAATAGCACGAGACTTGGCCTGCGAAGTAAAAGGAGCAGATACCGCTCAAATTTGGGGAACTGGGAAAAGATCTTCTTTGGAGGATGTGGCTTTCGCAAATGGCGTTATGGTTCGTTATTTAGACTTAAACGACGCTTGGAGAACAAAAGATGCGCACCACCCTTCAGACTACTTACCAGCAATACTTGCCGTTTCTGAATCTTTTGAACTTTCAGGTCAAAAATTTATTACAGCTTTAACTGCAGCCTATGAAATAATGTGCCGCTTTACAGACAATGTCCCGTTTAATGAAGCTGGCTGGGATCAGCCCGTTACAGGATCAATCGCAACGGCTTTAGCTGCTGGAAAGCTTATGGGTTTGGAAAGAGTTAAACTAATGCACTCGATTGCTCTCGCTATAATACCTAACCTTAGCACCTATCAAACACGTGCAGGGGAACTTTCCATGTGGAAAGGTTGCGCAGGCCCAAATGGAGCAAGAAATGGGGTTTTTGCTGCAAGACTAGCAAGAGAAGGAATGTCTGGTCCTTTTAATGCATTTGAAGGGATTTTTGGTGTATGGAACCAAACATTAAGTGGTAAGAAATTTGATATCAATTTGCCAGATTTTACCAGTCCTTGGGATTGGGGAATTGAGCAAACTAACATAAAAACTCATGCCGTTAGAGATAGTTGCCAGCTTCCAATTTTTACTGCCATTGATCTTAAGGAAAAGTTAAATGGCAAAAAAATGAAAAGCCTCAAAATCGAAACGTATAAATCTGCATGGGAAGGTGCCGTAAAAGATCCTGAACTTTGGGCACCAAAAACTCGTGAGACTGCAGATCACTCTATGTTATTTTCAGTTGCATGTGCCCTTGCTGATGGAAAAGTTGTTCCTGACTCTTTTGAGGAAAAACGTTTTCTAGACGATGACATAATCGATATAATAAAACGATGTGAGGTAACCGTTCTAGATGAGTTTTCAAATGCAACACCACAGAAAAGAAATTGCCGAATAACAGCGACAACAGAGGACGGTGAGAAAATTACGGCACATAGAATTGTTACTCTAGAAGAAATTAAGAGAGGCATGCCAAAAGCTCAAGTTATAGAAAAGTTTAAAGAGAATACCGAGCGCTTTTATGGCCCAGCTCAGCAGGATGATATTATAAATAAAGTTATGGATATTGATCAAAATCAAAATTTGAAATCGTTCTCAGAAAACTTCCGGTTCAACTAAATAAGAGAAAATTTATGTCAAGCGAACCTTTCGAGCTAACTGCAACTGAAGCTGCGATCGCAATTAAGAAGGGAAAATTAAATCCAGTTGATTTGGCTCTTTCGTGCATTGAGAGGTTTGAACTATGTGAAGATCAGGTGAAAGCCTATGCATATTTTGATAAAACATTGTTTCTCAGGCAGGTTCAGTCCCTGGGATCTATAAAGTCCCAACTTCATGGGTTACCTATCGCAGTTAAAGATATGATAGATACTGTTGATATGCCTACGCAACACAATAGTCCTATATACAGAGGTCACCAACCCAGCAAAGACGCCGCAATTGTAAGCATTCTAAAGTCTCTTGGTGGAATTATATCAGGAAAGACTGACACTCATGAGTTTGCTGCTGGCGGAAAGCTACCTGCCACGACAAATCCTCACAATAAAGCCCACACTGCTGGCGGCTCATCAAGTGGTTCTGCTGCAGCTGTTGCATCCGGAACAACAATTCTTTCTATTGGAACTCAAACTGGTGGATCTGTACTGAGGCCAGCCAGCTTTTGTGGCATCTTTGGAATGAAACCAACGTTTGGATCTGTTAGCCGCGAAGGTGCCAAGTTTTACTCTGTTTCTCTAGATACCATCGGATGGTATGGCCGATCTGTTGCTGACCTTTCATTACTAGCTGAAAATACAAGAGCAATTCGAAACTCACCTAATTTAACTGTAAAAAAAGAGGCCAAAAGTTTTGCGATTTGTGAATTGCCCAAAAGTAATTTAGCATCCAGCAATGCTAATAAAGCTTTAGAAGAAGCTGCTAGCTTGTTAAGTAAGTCAGGTCATAAAGTTAAAAAATTATCATTACCAAAAAAATTTGAGAATTTATATCAAACTCAACTTACAATTATGAAGGGCGAAGGGCGTACAGCTTTTTTAGCCGAATATCTTGAAAACTATGATTTACTAGCAAAAGACTTCAAAAACAGGGTTGAGGATGCTGATAATATATCGTTCGAAAAGTTAAGAAATGCCTATGATTATGCTGCTGAATGTCGAAAAGAATTTGATAATATAGCGAGTGATTTTGATGGGGTAATTTCCATTGGAGCGCCTGGGGTTGCTCCCGAGAGCTTAAACACAACCGGTGATGCAATCTTCCAACGTATATGGAGTGTTTTACATGTACCAGCTATAGCTTTACCCGGGTTTTTCGGGGAAAAAGAGCTCCCGATTGGTATACAAATGGTCGCTCCCCGTTTCATGGATGCTAACCTTTTAGAAGCGGCAAACCAAGCGAGTTTATCTTTCAATTACACGAAGGTATTTCCGGTCTTGAATAAAAACTAAACCATAAGTCCATGCTTGCTCAAACTAGTCTAGATTTGTCTAACCCACTATTCCTGCGAGCCTAGGTAAATAAAGTGTGACTGCTGGCACAAAAGCTATAAGCGCAAGTACTATAAGTTCCGCTATCAAAAATGGGATAACAGCTATTGCTGTTTTTTCAATTGAAGTTTTTGCTATTGGCGCAACGATAAACAAAACAATACCTAAAGGCGGAGTAATCACACCCAACAAAAGCCCTACCATTAGGAATACTCCATACTGGATAGGATGCATGCCAAGGCCTTCAAGAGCGATAGGCATAAGTAACGGACCCAGGATTATCATATTGGCAACAGCATCCATGAAGGTTCCAACAAACAAAAAGAAAAGTACAATTATCAAAAATAGTAAAACTCGATTTTCCGTAAGACTGAGCACTAATTCTAAAAGGTCCTGGGGAAATTGATGAAAAATTAGTATTTGACCAAAAACAATAGCCATACCAACAATTATGAGGGAAGAGCCTGTAACTTTAGCTGTCCCCAACAGAGCATTAAAAAACTCGGAAAGACTAAAGTTTCCATTAATTGTTCCATATATAATACCAAGTATTATCGAATAAAGAGCTGCGATTGCTCCTGCTTCAGTGGGTGTCATAACGCCACCCAAAATTCCATAAAGAATTAGAAAAGGTATAACTAGCACAGGAAGAGCACCAAAAGTTTCTCTCGCAACTGGGACTACCCCTTCAAATCTATGAATTTCACCATATCCTTTAAAAAAAGAGTAAAGAAAAGCTGTAATCATTAAGAAAAAACCAACAAGCAATCCAGGAATGATACCTGCCGCGAATAAGCCTGAAATAGATATTTGCATGGATCCCCCAACTATTATTAGAGGAATACTTGGCGGAATAATTGCACCAATTACAGCACTCGAGCCTGTAACAGCTGCTGAGAAAGCAGCGGGATATCTTTCTCTTATCATAGCAGGGATCATTATTGGCCCAATGGAGGCTGCATCGGCCAGCACTGAACCAGAAATACCAGCAAAAAACATACTGGTTACAATGTTCACGTGAGCTAATCCACCTTTAATCCACCCAACCAAAGCTCTTGCAACATTAATCAACTTTTGGGTAAGATTAAGTCTATTTAATAGCTCTCCTGTCAAAACAAACATTGGCAGTGCAAGAAGTGCAAAGCTATCGATCCCTCCATACATTTGAGTCATCAAAATAAGAGGCGGTATTCGAGTTCCTGAAAAAAAGATAAAATATGTTGAGGCTAAACCGAGGCTGAAAGCTACTGGCACACCAATCAATAAAAAACCAAAAAATGGTAGAAAAAGATATGGTAAAACTAATTCCATTTTCTACAGTGCTTTCAGATTGTGATAAATTTCAAATTAAACCGCGTCATTAGATCCATACTCTTCAAAACGCGACCAATCTTTTTTAAAAATAGCTTCCAAGTCCTCTGCTATTGCTCCCAAGGTTATAACCACCATCATTGCACAACCAATGGGAACTGACGCTTTCGCCCAAGCTGTACTAACACCTATATTATGAGAAAAAGCATTGGAGTGCCCAGTTACTATTCCCCAACCATACCAACACAGCACACACAAGAAAATCAAAACTAAAATTTTTGTAAATACAATTACTAAAGATCTTATTTTTATTGGAAGCAATTTAACCACTGTTGGTATGTAAATATGTTCCCATCGCCTAACTACTACGACCGAACCTATAAACACCATCCAAATCATGGCCCAGATTGAAGCTTCCTCGGACCATTGCAGTGAACTATTTAACACATATCGAAAAAACACCTGCGAAGTCATGAAAACCAAAACACAAAGAACAAAAAATATAGAAACAAGCCGTGCGACGAAGTCGACGGCTTGTGTAATTTTTTTAACTGTTTTTATCATCCAGTGATCTCTTGAAGCCTCTTCAGTACGCTAGGATCTATAGACGCTCCAACTTCACTCCAAATGGCCTTACCAGCCTTTACCCATTCAGCCTTCTCAGATGCATTAGGTGTGTATATTTCCATGCCTGCATCGACGAGCTTTTGGGTATACTCCGCCTCTAAAGCTTTATCCTGAGCGTTTGCATCATCTGCCGCTATTTGCGCAGCTTCCATGAATGCCGTCTGATATTCTGGTGGCATAGCATTCCAAGTGTTTTTGTTCATCACCTGAAACTGAATAGCAAAAATTGAATCCACTTTCGTTGCATGCTTCAGGACTTCTTGGAAATTAAACTTGTATGTCCAGATTGGTTGCACATGAAATCCATCAACCACTCCATTTTTTATCGCCTCTTGTGTTTCAAAAAATGAAATTGGTGTTGGGTTTCCATTCCAAGCCTTAAATAATGCTTGACCAATAGGCGAGCGTGTTGAACGGAACTTTAATCCATTTACATCTGCTGGCGTTTTCAATGGCCTGTCATCATTCCACAACAATCTAAAACCACCAGCACCGACAGGCGGAAGAACCTTCAAAGTAGGAACAGCAGCTTCGAATTTTTCAGTTTGCTCCTTCCAAAGGTCTGACTTAAACAATTTCATTGCCGCATCCCAGCTAGGTACCGCGTAAGGTAGATCTGCAAATGCAAAACTATCATCAAAAACAGAAAATTGAGCAGTTGCGTTAGATGAAATGTCTACAAATCCGTTTTGAACACTTTCCAAAACATTCACGTCATTACCAAGCGAGTTTGGGGGGAAAACCTGCAGGTTAAGATCGAGTCCTGCATTTTTTTTCATCAACTCAGGAATTCTGGCAATTGACGCATTAGTAGGGTCTCCAGCTGGTGCATTCAATGCAGCAACCATGGGTTTATTGAAAACAACATTAGCACTCAATATAGAAGGTGCAGCAATCGTACCAACAGCAGCTGCTCCTGTTTTAAGCAGTGCTCTTCTATTAAATTTATTACTCATAAATAATCTCCCAGTTAGAGCCTCAAAGGCTAATAAATTAAACTATACATAGACTTAATTAAATTGCTAATCTTTTCATTATAAAGATAGTCCGCTCTTGGAGATCGTAAATGAATGGAATTAAAAAAAAAGTTTTTGAAGGGCAAGTCGCACTTGTTACTGGTGCTCAACAAGGTATTGGAAAAGCAATTGCTTTAAAACTAGCCTCGATGGGCGCCAATGTGGCGATAAATTGGTATGAAGATGAAAAAAAAGCAACCGAAGTGGCTAATACGATTGAAAATTATGGCCAAAAAGTTGAAATAATAAAAGGTGATATCAGAGACCTGGATCAAATAAATCGTTTAGTTTCATATACTTTTAACCGATTTGGTAAAATAAATATTTTAGTAAATAATGCTGGTATATATCCTCGAATACCATTCTTTGATGTTACCGAAAACCAATGGGATAATATTATAGATACAAATCTCAAAGGGGCTTTTTTCTGTTCACAATTAGTTGGACGAAAAATGTGCGATCTCGAAGAAAGTTGCAGCATTATCAATATCTCATCTCAGGCAATTAGCGGCATAGCCAAAAACGGAAGCGTATATGCGATTAGCAAGACTGCGCTTATTGGGTTAACAAAGTCATTAGCAATGGAGCTTGCTCCATATAGAATCAGAGTAAACGCTATTGCTCCTGGGCTTACCGACACCCTTCAACCTAGATTAGGTTTAACCGAAGAAGAAATATCTGATAGGGCAAATAATTCTCCGCTTGGTCGTATAGTTTTTCCTGAAGAGGTTGCGGATTTGGCTGCATTTTTAGCTTCCACAAAAGCTGAAATGATTACAGGACAAACTCATCACATCAATTCCGGAGCTTACATTCCCTAAATTTAAAAAGATCAAACTTATGCTATAATCCAACCACCGTCTATTCGTAAAACAGTCCCAGTTGTAAAAGAAGACTCTTCTGAAAGCAGATACAGAAAGCCATTTGCAACCTCTTCAGGCTTTCCAAAACGTTTCATAGCATGACGATTTTTGCTTTTGCTCTCAGTCTCCTTAGGAAATTGAGATCTATTTAGACTTTTTTTAAGTAGTGGTGTGTCTATCGCTCCTGGAGCAATAACATTGACTCTTATATTTTGTTCAACCAACTCCAAAGCTGCCGTTTTAGCTAAGCTTATGACAGCGCCTTTCGATGCAATATACGGTGCATTATTTATCCCGCCAGAAAAAGCTAATTGCGATGCAGTCATAACAACAGATGATTGTCTCGCACTCTTCAAGTTTGGAAGAAAGGAGATTAGCCACTCCCAATTGGATTTGACATTAACATCAAAAATATCATCCCAGTCTTTACTTGTACCCTGATCAATTGGTGTATGCGACTTGCTTATTCCCGCAATTAAAGCAAGTCCGTCCAACTCACTTATGCTTTCTTTCACTTTATCGATAGTAAATTTGGATCTCACATCACCTACTATCTTTTGAAAGCCGGTTTCTTCATCTTTAAAATTTGTGTCTACACCAATTACTCGAGCCCCCTCTTTTAGAGCTAACGAACATACAGCCCTACCGATGCCGGATGCAGCTCCGGTAACAACGATCGTTTTATTATCAAGTCTTTTTAACATGATCCTTTTTTATAGTATTATTGTGTTCACCAAGGCTCGGTGCTGCCTTTAAATTCGTCTCTGGGACTTTACCTTTTTCTTTAATTGGTATGCGAGGAATTGCCAACTTTTCTCCACCTATTTCTATGAAGTCTATCTGATTTTGGCTAACAACATGCTCAGAATTAATCACCTCATCCACTGTTAAAATTGGAGCTACAGGGACATCTGCTTTGCCCAACTCCTTCAACCAAAAGTCCCTTGGTTTAACTTTTAATTTTTTATGAATAATGTTTGTCAGCTCTTCAATATGCATAGAACGTTTAGAATTATCAATAAAACGAACATCTTCAGAAAGATGCGAAATACCTAGTACTGAAATAAAGTTTAGCCAAAATTTTTCTGCCCCTACGGCCGCTATAACTATTGGCTTATCAGCTGTTTGGAAAACAGCGTAAGGCGCAAGAGCGGGATGGCCAGACCCATGGGGTCTACTTATCCAACCATCTAAACCTGAAAATGTGACTTCATCTCCAGATAAGTGTATTTGGGAGTCTAGCATCGAAACCTCATATGCTCTTCCAAATCCAGTTTTTTGAGCCTCTTGGACCGCCGCCAAAATAGCAATTGCTGCATAAAGACCGCCTGCTGTATCACCTAAATGAAAGGGTATATGAGCTGGTCCCGTTTCCTCATGCCCATTGATAGAAAGACCGCCGCCAAGAGCTTGAACAATCAAATCGTATCCAGGATTTTTTGCCAGAGGGCTTATTGTCCCAAACCCACTCAATGAAATTGAAACTAAAGCTGGGTGATCTTTGACTAGTGACGCATGATCAAGACCAAACTTTTCCATAACACCAGGTCGAAAGTTATCAAAGACCACGTCTGAACTTAAAGCTATTTTTTTGGCTTTATCTAGATCCTTTTCTTCTTTTAAATCTAAAGAAACACTTTTTTTACCATGATTAAAAGTCTGAAACTGCGCACTGCCCCCACTTATTAAAGGGCCAACCTTATTTGCCCTAAGCGGATCACCAGAGATTGGTTCTATTTTTATAACTTCTGCCCCAAGATCGGCCAAAATAGAAGTTGCAAATGGACCAGCAACAAACATTGAGAAGTCAGCAATTTTTAGACCGCTCAAAGTCTTTAACATTTAAATTTATCCTTTTTCCATTAAAATATTTGGCCAAATTTTCACTGCATTTCTGAACAAAAACTTTTCCAAAATTTCATCTTTTAAATCTAAATCAAACACTGCTTTTGTGATACTCTTATACTCCATCATGGGATAACCAGTACCAAATAAAACTTTATCGCGGCCATGACCTTTCCAAGACAGTGCTATAAGCTCTTCACTCCAAGGATACCCCGCATGACCCGCTATAATTTTTAATTCAGGAAAATGTAAAGCTATGTCATCAAGGCTACTTGGCCGTCCAGTTTCATTACTTAAATTTACCGCTGTATGACCAGTAAGTATGAGAACTGGAATGTTTAACTCGACACACTCAGCATATAGTGGAAAGTAAGATGCATGGTTTGGGGGTAATCCATATAGAAATGGCAAAAATTTTAGGGCGGTACATCCCAAATTATTTACACAGCTTCGAAGCATTCTTATAGAAGCCATTCCTTGTCTGGGATCAACTGATGCACATGTTTGCACTAGCCCTGAAGATTTTTTTGCTACCTCTAAAACTTCCTCATTTGTAACCATGGCTTCATTAGAAACTGTGGCCGATAAAATAACTTTACTAATTTTTGCCTTTTTTGCTTCCATGAGCAAACTTTTTGAGCTGTTTGCCATGCGCTGTTCAATTCCTATGCGTTCGTACAACTCTTTAAATCTAGGAAATTTTACGAAGAAATTGTCGCCCCACCAGTTCGCCCAAACATCAATTATGGGACCATTATAATTTTGAAATTCAGACATTGTACCTTGTAACTTAATATAAGATTGTTGGGCTTGTCTTAGTAGCTTGATTGCTCCGGCTAAATTTAGGTTATGAAGCGGTGATACCATCGTCAAGCCTTGTTCTAATAAACTTAATTCAAATAATATGGAAAAATAATGGCCAAATTCTATAAAGATCTAATTTTAAAATACTTCAAAGCAGTGGATGATCAGGATCTAGACTCTATTTTAGCAACCCTGCATCCTAACTGTTCTTTCAGTGTTGAAACACATGGGGTTAAATTAATTGGGCAGAAAGAAATTTCCCAAATGTTTCATCGACTTTGGCGAAATCACAAGTCTGTAAAACATGAAAATTTTTACTTTGTTGATGATGCACTCAATGGTTCTATTGCTGTTAGATTTAATGTGGTCAATGAATTGAAAGACGGTACTCTGGTATTTAAGTCAAACTGCAATTTTTTTACTTTGGCCGACAATTTATTTTTGGAAATTCGTGTATACATGGCCGGGGAAAATACTTTAAACGCATTAGACAATTAAAAACAAAAACATTTAACGATCAGCTTTTCTAGCAGCATCCATCATTGCTCCAAACAAATCATATTTTGGCACCGGTGATCCAGGATAAGCATTTTTACTGTGCGCCAATCCAGCATCAATCATGGTTTCCGCCATTTTATAAGTAAGAGGTCCAGGATTAATAACTGGGACATTTAAATTCTTCGTCAAATACGCATGTGATTGATGCATTGTTGTGGATCCTAAAATTATCACATCAGCACCATCGTTCTCCACTGCTGATTGAGCTGCCTTTAATAAAAGCGGAAAAATTTCTTCTTCCTTGCCAGCTAAAAGAGACTGATTGTCTGGTTTCACATTTATAGATCTTATGGACGCAACTTTATCTTTGAACCATATCTGACTGGCTTATGTAATTTTTCGGAGCAGCCTTTGTTGACCGAAATTCAAACTGCAGCTCAGTAGATAGTTCGACAGACTTTAATTGATCCCTCCTAGATTTTAAATTGTCTTCGGACATCGGAAATGGAACGATTACGAGAATTTTTTTCATTTTATTTGCCACCAGATTCAAAACTTAACTCTACTCCTAAACTACATTTTTTTGAGTTTTTTTTTCAAACTGTTTATATTTCAACGGATTACTTCATTTTACCTATCATAAAACTTTAGGTAAATTTTTTATTGTTATGTTATCCATATTTTGATGTCTGAAAAAATTGGATAATAAATGCTTTCTGCTTTAAATTCGTTTGTCGCTCTTATTTGTGATCGAGACAAGTATACAATTCCATCCGAAACGCTTAACCATTCTCGTTTAGTTTTGGCTGACACTATAGCGACTATAATAGGTGGTATGGCTGAACCAGAAATAAAAAATTTAGTAAAAAGTGATTTACCGTCTGGATCAGCACATATTTTAGGAACAAATTTAAAGTCAGATTATCTCAATGCTGCTTTTATAAATGGCACAGCTGGAACTTTTCTTGAAATGGATGAAGGAAACCAATTTGCAAGAGGCCATCCAGCAATTCATGTTTTGCCGGCAATATTATCAATCTCATCCAAAAAAAATAATAATTATAAAGAATTTTTAGAAGCATTTATAATTGGTTACGATGTTGCCGCTAGAATTGGCCTTGCCTGTAATCTTAACTTGAATATGCACCCTCACGGAACTTGGGGAGGTGTTGGCGCTGCCGCTGCTGTGGCAAGATTATTGAAATTAGATGGCAACGATACCAAAGAACTTTTAAATATTGCATCTAGTCTAACATTAGCAACAAGTAGAAAAACAATGCTCGAAGGAGGTACCGTTCGAAATACATACGCGGGCATTTCAAACCAAATGGCCTTAATGTCTTTAAAATTATTGACTGCCGGATTCTGTGGCGAAACAGATGGAATAAAATCTGTTTTTGGATCAGTAGTTTCAAATGATTTTAATGAAAATAAAGCATGTGAAAATATTGGAGCTAGGTTTGAAATAAATCGGAATTATTTCAAACTATATTCCTGTTGCCGTTACAATCATGCAGCATTAGACTGTCTTTGGTACCTGATCGAACGCCACCCTGAGTTAAGCAATTTTCAAAGAATTGATACAATTTCCGTTGAGAGCTATTCGTTGGCTGCCGAATTGAAAGATAAAAATCCTACTACGCTGGTTAACAGATCTTCGGGCGTAAATGCTTTCTCTAATAAGGCAATTACAAACAAAGAAATAATTTCGCTCTGCCAAAAAGTTACTGTAACCGAAAACCCTGAACACACAGACAAACTACCAGATTTTAGACCAGCAAAAGTTGAGGTAATATTTTCTAATGGAAAAAGCATTAATCATTCTGTCAAAACAAATAGGGGTGATTGGCAAGATCCATACACTAAAGAACAAATTAAAGAAAAATTTAGTTCTTTGACTTCCCGTATTTGGTCGAAAAACAAAAGTGAATTAACGTTTAGAAATATCATGGATGCAGATATAAATGATTTTGGTTATCTAACTTGGTTTAATTAAATCCACCAAATGTTTTCAAATTTTTCTAGCTATAATAAATTTTATGATTGCTGATATTTGCATAATTGGAGACGGATATAGCAGTACTATTCTTCTGCTGAATCTTGCTAGGAAGAAATTCGATTTAAAAAAAGTAATTATTGTCGGACCCGACCAATTAGGAGCTGGTCAGGCTTTCGCCCATCATGGTTTTGATTATCGTTTAAACGGCCCAGCTGACAGAATAAAAATATTAAAAGATGAGCCTTATGATTTTCTTAATTGGGCAGAAAAAAATATCGTTGATCATGAAGCCAAAACTAAAATTGGTAAGTTTTATAGGCGAAGAGACTTTTCAAAATATTTAACTTACAAACTCGAAAAACTTAAAAACTATTCTGACATTAGGCAAATAAAAGAGGTTGCCGTAGATATCGAATTTAAAAATTCCTCAGGTCAAATATTTTTGTCAAATGGAACGAAAATAAAAGCAAAAATAATAGTGATGGCCACTGGAAACCCTAACTCAAGTTGGCCGTTTAAATTAGCAATAGAAAAAAATCAAAACCTTATAGAAGAACCTTGGCGTCGAACTTGGGCTAGGAACATAAGTTCCCACAACGTGGTTGCTTTAATTGGCTCCGGTCTAACTGCTCTTGATGCTATTCATGAACTTAAACATATAAATTTTAAGGGTGAAATTTTATTGATTTCTCCAAAAGGTTTGGTTCCCACCTCGCATATTGGATGGTACCGCTCAAAACAAATCAAATGGCCAAAAAATCTAAATGCCATTTTATTTTATAAGTTCATGCGCCATAATTTAGATAGCCTGGGCTGGAATGATCCTGAATGGCAAAGAACATTTGACGGCTTACGGGAAGGTATTTCGACTGCTTGGATCAAGTTATCGCCAGATGATCGAAAAAAACTCATTACAAAGCTAGGATGGCTTTGGCAATTGATGCGGTTCCGTGCAAGCCCTCAGGTTTCTGCTTCCATGAATGAATTTTTACATGAAGGGAGACTTAAAATTGTAAAAAATAGAGCAACTCTTCTGGAGCGCAAAGATGAAGACACATTTTTAATAAAACTAGAAGACAACCAATCCGTGACGGCGAACTTTGTCATTAATTGCACTGGTGCTAGGCAGAATAAACTTATAAAAAAGTTAATAGATCGAAAATTTATAAAAGCTGATCCTGCTTTTCCAATGCACCCAAAAATTACTAAAAATCTTGAATTAGAAACTCAAAACTCTCAACCCTTTTTAAGAATTTTTGCTCTTGGTCCACCAACAGCACATTTTTGTGGAGACGTGATTGGTGCAACTAAGATCGCCAATCAAGCAGAATGTTTAGCAAATGTTTTAGGAAAGATTTTCAAAATACATGATTAAAATAAGAGAAAAATTATCTGAAAAAGTATCAATTAAATTGTAATTATGTAATTAGGTTGAAGGTTATAATGGAAATAGAAGTTTAGCACATGTCAAACCAAACACTTCTTATAAAAAATGCTGATGTGTTATGCACAATGCTGGAACCACAAGAGTATGAAAAGGACACGAAGGGTGAGATAACAAATGGAGGGCTTTTTGCACGAAACGGCATAATTGAAACTGTTGGAGAAAGTAGTTCTTTACCCCAAATAGCTGATACAATCATTGACATGAAAGGGCATGTTGTAATTCCAGGGATGGTTAATACGCACCATCACCTGTTTCAAAACTTGACCCGCGCTGTACCCGCAGCACAAAACTCAGAACTTTTTGGTTGGCTAAAGACGCTGTATCCTATTTGGAGTAATATTGGACCAAAACATGTTTATTGGTCTACCGCACTAGGATTGGCTGAACTTGCATTGAGTGGGTGCACGACTTCTTCTGACCATCTCTATATTTATCCTAATGGTGCTAGATTAGATGACTCTTTATCTGCTGCTGCAGATATTGGCGTTAGATTTCATGGAACGAGAGGATCAATGAGTATAGGAGAATCGAAAGGTGGGCTACCGCCTGATAGTTTGACAGAGAAAGAAAGTTATATCCTCTCAGAAAGTCAGAGACTAATTGAAACATATAATGATAATAATCGTTATGCTATGCAGAGGATTGCTCTAGCACCCTGCTCTCCATTTTCTGTAAGCATAGATTTAATGCGAGAAAGTGCTGAGATGGCACGTTCTTATGGAGTCGGATTACACACTCACCTTGCGGAAAATGTAGAAGATATAAAGTATGGTCTTCAACAATTTGGAATGCGGCCGGGCGAATATGTCGAGGCTGTCGGATGGACTGGAGACGATGTTTGGCATGCCCATTGCGTTCAGCTTAACTCAGAAGAGATTAGTTTATTTGCGAAAACAGGAACAGGTATCGCGCATTGTCCCTGCTCCAATATGCGACTTGCAAGTGGAATAGCTCCCGTTAGGAAAATGTTGGATAATGGCGTAAAAGTTGGCCTTGGTGTTGAT
>LUMQ01000363.1_pt1 | contig 24975 bp, 25 predicted proteins | sample 729621 | NCBI WGS metagenome assembly LUMQ01 (sample SAMN03860259, study PRJNA289734) | marine metagenome | biome: seawater column; feature: ocean; material: water; isolation source: Red Sea water column Station 12 - depth 25m | place: Saudi Arabia: Red Sea | collected 2011-10-15 | depth 25 m | reverse complement strand
CCTTTGTATGGAATAACTCTAAGTGCTATAATCATTATCATATATACGATTTTGGGTGGTTTATTGGCAGTAGCTTGGACCGATTTGATTCAAGGTGTGCTAATGATAGGAACTTTAGTTGTTTTGCCAATTGTTGGTCTTTTTGAGCTACTTTCTTTTGATCAAAGTTTATCTGAATTATTGAAATTTGATTCAATAGAAAAAAATTCAGTTTTTTCAGGACTTACTGGTTTTGGAGCTCTGTCAGTTGCATTAGGTGGAATGAGTTGGGGTCTAGGGTATTTTGGTCAACCGCATTTACTAATTAGATACATGGCTATAAAGTCTGTTAATGATATTAAAAAAGCTAAATGGATTGCAGCTCTTTGGGCTATTCCTGGAATTTCTGGTGCATTTATGATTGGAATTGTAGCATTAGGCTATTTTGGTGAAGATTTTTTTATCGGTAAAGATCCTGAAATTGCAATGCCATTATTAGCGCAAACGTTATTACCTGCATGGATTGCTGGATTACTTATTTCTGGCGCAGTTGCAGCCATGATGTCCACCGCTGACTCTCAACTATTAGTATCTACATCTGCGATTAGCGAAGATTTAAAGTTGAACAAAGTGATTAAAACAAGAAAATCAAATAAATTAACTAATACTAGATATATCACAATCATTCTTGGGTTATTTGCTTATGTAACCGCTATGTATTCCGAAGTTTCAGGAGATACAATTTTTGGAATTGTTAGTTTTGCATGGAGTGGATTAGGTTCGTCATTTGGTCCAGCAGTTATCTTGTCTTTGTGGTGGAAAAAGACAACCAGGGAAGGTATTATCGCCGGTCTTCTAACTGGGTCGATTGTAACAATGATTTGGGGAAGTAGTGAGTTTTTAAAATTGATTGTTACTGAAAGATTAACAAGCTTTGTATTAGCATTTATTGTAGTTATAGTAGTTAGTAAATTGACTTATACAAAAAAAGAAAAAAATTCCAATAGAGATTCAGGTCCTCAAATACAATCTGGTAGCTATGGAATATCTTAATTGAAAAAATATGATTAAAGCTTTACAATTTCTCTCTGATAAAAATCAATCTTTTAGTAATAACTATCTACTAGTTGGGGATAATGATTTTTTATATCTATTTATAAAGAATCAAATAGTTAAAAAATTGCAAAAAAAGGATGAAACATTTGTATTTGACTGTGCAGATAAAAGCGATTCCTTAGATCAATTGATGAATGTGCTTGGATCTCAAGATTTATTTTCAAGCGATAAGCTCATAATTATCAAAAATATAAATAAGCTAAATAAGAAAAATTCAGAACTTCTTCTTAACAGTTTTGATTCAGATAGTTCAGACCAAATCATCTTTATAGACAATAATTTTTTATCATATGATTATAAATCTAAATCAAATACTATCAAAAGTTCCGTTACTAAAGAATTTGCAAAAATAATGGATGTAGTTGATATTTCTACTCCTTTCGAGAGTGAAATGAAACATTGGATACATTTATTTGCACATGAATTAAATCTGAAAGTTTCAGATAAATATACACAAAAAATTATTGAAATTTTTGGAAACAACTTCTCAGAAATTTTTAATGAGATGTCTAAATCAAGTTTAGTATCAAGCAACGAAAAAGATCTACTAAATGCTCTTGAAAAATCAGGCAATATTCATAAAGAAAAGCAGTTATGGGAATTAAATTATGCAATATGCGATAGAAGAGTTGATGCAATTTTCGAAAATGGTTTATCAATCATGAAACAATACGGTCTTTCATATGTGATTAATTCTATGTTCACTTTATTAGAGGCAATTTTTATTACCAAAAAAAATAATGGAACTTTAATTGAATCATCAAGTAGAAGTATTAGAGGGAATTTATTAAAAAGAATAAGCCCAGCAACAAATAACTATTCACTTGATGAGCTGGAGCATGCGATTAATATTTTTGCTCAAACTGACATTAAATTAAAAACACAGAAAATAATTGATGAGACAGAATTTACAAACATTATCAACGGAGCCTTCCGACATGAATGATAAATTTAAATATTCTGATGAAAAGTTAATTTTAAGATTTCAAGAAGGAGATATTAACGCATATAACGAGCTTGTTAAAAGATACAAAGATAGGCTATTAAACTTTGTATTAAGATATTTCAATAATGTTGAGCAGGCAGAAGATGTAGTGCAAGATACATTAATTAAATTATACACTCATGCAAGCTATTATAAGAATGTTGCAAAATTTTCAACTTGGATTTTTACAATCGCAAAAAATAATGCGTTAACCGAATTAAGAAAAAATAAAAGGAAAAAGACCGATTCCTTATGGACTGATGATGGACAGGTTATCGATATTAATTCTAAAGAAGAATCTTTGGATTCTAAAGTCCAAAATGAAATTGCAATTGATCAATTAAACAAATTTTTAGATGAGATTCCCGAAAATTTTAGAATGGCTGTAGTCTTGAGAGATTTTCAGGAACTTTCCTATGAAGAAATAAGTAAAATACTGGAAATACCGATTGGTACGATCAAATCTAGAATAAATAGAGGTCGTATTCAGTTGGCTGAAAAAATGAAACATTTTAAGGAGTAGTTATGGATTATAATAAATTTGAGGATAGAATATCTGACTGGATTGAAAATTCAATGGATATTAAAGAACGCAAGGAGTTTGAAAAATATCTTGCTGAAAATCCTGAACATAAGAAAAAAGTTGATGATGTTCGAAATGCAATGAATATTATGAAAACTGCTCCTTCTTTAAAAACTTCCGATAGTTTTGATAAAAAACTTCAAGATCGTATTAATGCATTAAATGATAATCAAAATGTAAGTAGTGGAATTATGGGATTCTCAAGACAAAACTTTGTTTATCTTACATTGTCTATACTTTGTATTTTCATGCTCTCAGCTTATTTAATTCAACCTTCTCAATCAAACTATTTTATAGCGGATGAAGAATCAGTAACGCAAGAAAATATATCTGAAGAAGAGGATACTGAAATTAAAGATGTTGAGCTATTAAATGATGTTAATGGATCATTTGTAAGCGATAAAGATTAATTTTCATAGAATTGTAAATATCCAATCTCGGATGTAATTTGCATAGTTATGAAAATGAAATACTTAATAATTACAATTTCCACAATTTTTTTAGCAAATTGCGCTTCAACATCTTTAGAATTACCCAAATCATACACTGAAGAATCTAAAAAAGAAGAAAAAACTATAGATTCAATTGATCCTTTCGGTGGTGTTCAATTTTTCATGGACGGAATGATGTTTTTTGAACAGGGTGATTATGCAAGAGCAATTTTAGAGTTTCAGGACGCTATTGATGCTGGTTCAAATTCTGCAGAAGTCTTATTTAATATGTCCGAAGCATACTGGATGTTGCAAAAGTTTGAAAAAAGTATTGTATTTGCCAATCAAGCAATTGCAATGGATGAAAATGCATTAGATTATAAGATTTCATTAGGAAAAAAGTTTATTGCCTTAAATGATTATGAATCTTCTTTGTTGATTTTTAATCAAATAATTGAAAGCGATCCTAATAATGCTGATGTGCTGTTTATCATTGGAGATTTAAAAGCTGAGTTAAATGATATTGATGGAGCATTGCTTTACTATCAAGAAGCCTATAACAAGAATAATGACTTAATTTTGGCTTTGGAGGTCGCAGCAGAATTAGCATATAATTCAAATCATAGAGAATTATCAAAGATATTTAAAAAACTCCTTTTAGCAGACCCTTCTAATTCAGAATACATGAGAGGTTTTCTTGAATCGAATGATGGTGGAAATATTGAAGAGTTGCTTGAGTTATTAAATCTAGATTCTATTAAAGCAAATCCATTTTATAATAATCTATATAATCAAATAGCACTGGAATATCTAAGAATTGGAAAATTAGATTCTGCAGAAGAATTTTTGCAAAAGTCCTTATCAAAAAAGGATAATGATAGGTTTGCTCTATATTACTTGTCATTGGTATACAGAGATATAGGTAGAAATGACTTAGCATTAGAAGTATCAAAGAAGCATACTTCTTATTATCCTAATGATAAGGAAGGATATATTAATTCATCTATTGCATTAATAAGTTTACAAAATTTCTCTGAGGCAATAGATGAGCTTAATATAGCGGTATCAATATTTCCGAACGACTTTGAAGTAAATTATTTTTTGGGATTAGCAAATTATTCGGCAAGAAATTTTAATGAAGCAGAACAATTCTACAGTAAGTCATTATTAATTGATCAAAAATCTGTAGCAGCTATGCATGGCTTAGCAATGACATATGATCAAATTGAAAAATGGGATAAATCTGACGAGTTGTACACAAAATTAATTGCTTTGAATGACAGAGATGCACAAGCGTATAATAATTTTGCTTATAGCCTAGTTGAAAGAGATGAAGATTTAGAATATGCTTTGACTCTCGCTGAAAAAGCTATACAAATAAGCCCAGATGTATCAGCTTACTTAGATACAATTGGATGGATTTATTACAAATTATCTGAATTTGAAAAAGCGAAAGATTTTATTGCTCAAGCATTAATATATGATGATTCAAGCGCGGTAATTCTTGAGCACTATGGAGATGTATTAATAAGTGTAGAAGAAATAGATGAAGCACTTATTTTTTATAACAAAGCATTGTTGTTAGATGAAGATAACGAACAGCTACAAACAAAGATTTCTTCATATGAATCTCAATAAAAAACTTATAATTGTCGTATTTGCAGTTATTTTTGCTTCATGCTCCACCAATAATAACATTCAAGTAATAGATTCTGAAAATATTAAAATTGAGGAATTAGAAAAAAATTTTAATAGAGTTATTGGCAATGGTGTATTACAGGGAAAAGGAAAATCAAATTTTTCTTCACCATTTATTTTTGAATCTTCTGGAAATAATTCAATTATCGTGTTCAAAGATTTTTTGGGAAGAAGACAGTATATGATTGAAGTAAATAATGATTCAATTAGATATTTAAATGTCCGCAAAAAAGTTGAAATCTCCCAAGAGGAGTTTAATAGATTTTTCCCTTTATCAAATCAATTGAATTCAAATTTCTACAAAAGTATTCTTTGGGGAGATACTGAAGCTTTAAGTAAAGTCGATATTCAATTGAGAAATTCATACGTCATTACAACTAAGTTGATTTCAATTGATGGTAGTAATTATCTGAACGAGATTGTATTTTTACTTAATAATGATAAACAGAACTATACATTAAAATTTAATAGAAGAAATTTTGAATAATGAAAAGCTTATCTATACTTATACCAATATATAATGAGGAAGAATCTCTTCAGGCATTATTTGAAGAGTTGAAATCCAGTTTTGAGAATAATCAATCAATTGAAATTATTTTTATTAATGATGGTTCGTCAGATATGTCTCAAAAAGTGATTGAAAATGAAATCGCAAATCATTCTACATGGAAGCTCATTAACCTTTATAGAAACTATGGAAAGTCTGTAGCACTTCAATCCGGCATTGATATTGCTTCAAATGAATTAATAGCTACATTAGATGGTGATCTTCAAGATGATCCAAAAGAACTTATCAATCTTGTTCGTGAATTAAATGAAGATGACGTAATTGTAGGATGGAAGAAAGATAGATTAGATCCTTTAGAGAAAAAAATTGCATCAAAAATATTTAATTTTTTTATAAAACTTTTTAGTGGATTAAAAATTAAAGATTCAAACTCCGGAATTAAGGTCTTAAAAAAAGAAGTGGCCAAGTCTTTAAATCTTTATGGAGGTAGACATAGATATATCCCTTTATTAGCTCATCAAAAAGGGTTTAATGTAAAGGAAATACCTGTAAATCATAGAGAACGAAAATTTGGGAAATCAAAATATGGAGCTGAAAGATATAAACATGGTTTTTTTGATTTTATGACAATCTTATTTCTTGGAAAGTATATGGACAGACCATTGCATTTTTTTGGAATGGTTGGATTTTTATCAATATTATTTGGCTTAATAGCAGAGATATATGTTCTTTATTGTAAGTATGTTTTGCTCCACTCTTTTCAACAACACATAGCTATGATAATTTTTGGGAGCTTGTTAATAATTACTGGTGTGCAATTATTTACCTTTGGATTAATTGGTGAAATAATTGTAAATAAAAATCAAAAAACAAAAAATTTCATTAAAGAAGTAATTGAATAATAATTTAAAAATTGTTTCTATTGGTCCTTATTCTCCTTTTAGAGGTGGTATTGCAGATTTTAATCATCATTTAGTTACTCAATTAAAAAATAGTCATGATGTAACCATTTTAAATTTCAAAAAATTATATCCTAAAATTTTTTTTCCAGGCAAGTCACAATATAAAAACAATGTATCAAATAATAATTCATCGTCAAGAATTTTAAATCCATTAAATATTTTTTCTTGGAGAAAAGCAATTAAAAAAATCAATGAATTAAATACAGACATCGTCATTTTTTCTTATTGGCACCCTTTTTTTTCTATGATGTATTCATATATTGCTAAAAGAATAAATACAAAAAAAGTCTACTTCTTAATTCATAATGCTAAATCTCATCAAAATTTTCCATTTCAAAACTTTTTTCTAAAAAAAATGCTCAAAGAAGGAACTCATCTAGTAGTTATGAATCAAAATGAAATGAAAAGAATCAAAAGATATAATTTAGAAGCTAAAATAATTAATTCATTTCATCCAATATATGAAATTGATTACAACATTGATGATCGAGAAAGATTTAAAAATAATCTTGGGTTAAAATCTGAACCAACTATACTATTTTTTGGTCTCATTAGACCTTATAAAGGTTTAGATATATTAATTAATGCCGTAAATCGCCTTAAAATAAAAATACCAAACTTGAAAGTTTTTATAGTAGGTGAGCCGTATACTGATTTGAGTAATTATTTGAATAAAATTAAAGAGTATGGACTTGAAAGTTCATTTATAATTCATCCTAACTTTGTTAGCAAGGAAGATCTAATCAAATATTTTCTTAGCTCAGACTTAATCGTTCTTCCATATAAGCAAGCAACACAAAGTGGAATCCTATCGCTTTCTATGAACTTTAATTTGCCTGCCATTGTATCATCTAAAGGAGGGCTTAAAGATTATATTGTTGAAAAAGAAACTGGATATATCGTAGAACCAAATGAAGATGAAGTTGCTTTATCAATTCATTCATTTTTTAATAATAATATGTATGATATAATGACAAAAAATATATCTAACCATAAAAAGAATTTTTCTTGGGAAGAATTTGAAAGAACATTACAGCTTAATGATTGAAAATTCAGAATCCTATAAAGTTCACATTGTTATTCTAACGTGGAATAATAATAAAATTTTAAAAAGATGTTTAGAATCAATTGAAAATGCTGATCATAAAAATTTAAGCATCTCTGTAATTGACAATAATTCATCAGATGATTCATTAAAAATGATTTCTGAAAATTTTCCGAATGTTCAAACGATAAAAAATAGTAAAAACTTAAAATTTGGCAGAGGATATAACCAAGGTTTAAAGAAAATAAATGTTGAAGATAATGATTTTATCATCCTTTTAAACGACGATACAATTGTTAGCAGAAATTTTATTGATGAATTAATTAATCCTTTAGCGAAAGATCAAAAAGCAATTATTTCAACACCAAAGATATTATACTCATCAAATATCAATAAAATTTGGTACGCTGGAGGGGTTGTAGATTTATGGAGGGGTTTAATTTATCATATTGGAATAAGAGATTTCGATGGACCAAAATATTCATTCATAAATGAAACAGATTATGCTACTGGTTGTTGTATGTGCTTGAGATTTGAAGATTTAAAAAAACTTAATTTTTTTGACGAAACATTTGATATGTACTGTGAAGATGTTGATTTATCATTAAAAGCTCGTCAACTTAATAGAAATATAATTTATGCTCCAAAATCTGTAATTCTTCTGGATATTATTTCATTTACCATTTCAATTTATAAGATGGTTATATTTAAGAAATAAATGAGTAGCAAACCATCCAATCAGAAAACAATTCTAAGTGAAGCTTTTATTTCATTCTCAGGAATGACATTAGGTTCAGTTTTCAGATATATATTTTCAATAGTAATGGCAAGATTTCTTGGCGCACAGATGTTAGGTATTTATTCTTTAGGAAATGCTGTTACAAGAATTGCAGAAATATTTGCATTAATGGGACTAGACAACGGTGTTTTAAGATTTGTAAGTAGGGATACGGAAAATTCTGAGAATGTTAATAATTCAATTTATTCATCTTTAAAAGCTGGACTATTATCTAGTATCATAATTTCTATTATTTTATTTTTATCTGCTGATTTCATTGTCAATCATCTGCTGAATGAAGAAAAATTTTTAATAACTGTTATAAAAGTGTTTGCAATAAGTCTTCCTTTTTCCGTTTTAACTCTAATATCTTCTTTTGCTACCCAAGCATTTAAAATTTTAAAATATAAAATCTTTGTAAATCAAATTGTAAATCCTCTTACGCTCTTGATTGGATTTTTAGCATCATACTACTTGCTAGGGACAAAACTATCTATTTTGATACCAACAGTAATTTCTGCTGTTATTGGTTTAATCTTCATTTTAAAATTTTTGAGAAATTTTGCACAAATTAGTCTAAAGAATATTATTAATTCTAAAGTGGATGAAGAAATTTTAAGATTTTCTGTACCATTAATGTTTGTTTCAGCGATTGGTATTATTATGCATTGGGTTGATATAGTAATGTTAGGAGTTTTATCTAGTGCTATTGATGTTGGAATGTATCATCCTATAGATCGAACAGCTGGATTAGTTAGAATGATTTTATTTGCTTTTGCTGGAATTTTTGCACCAATATTTTCAGAACATTATTTCAATAAAAATATTTCAGGAATGAAAGAATCTTATCAATCTTCCTCAAAGTATATTTTAATGTTTTCTTTGCCAGTATTTATATTTTTATTTGTTTTTGCAAGCCCAATGTTATTGCTATTTGGTTCAGAATTTGATAATGCTTTTGCGTTAAAGATTCTATTAACTGGAATTTTCATTCAAACAATTTTTGGTTTAGGTTCATCAACACTTTCTATGAGTGGAAATACTTCAATTAATTTAATTAATGTTTCAATCGCCCTGATTTTGAATATTTCATTGAATTATATTTTAATCCCTCTATATGGTATAGTAGGCGCAGCTTTATCAACGGCGATAGCTCTATTTATTCTGAGTATCTTAAGATTTATTGAAAATATAGTTTTAATGAAATTGAATTTGTTTTCAATAAAGCTTATCAAGCCAATTGTCTCTGGTATAATTACATTTTTAATCTACTCTAATGCCAAAAATATTTTTTTAAACCTATTTAGTTTAGATAGTATATTAGGTTTAATAGTTTACCTGCTAGTTCATTTTGCATTAGTTTTGTTGACTTATTTCCTTATTTATTTTTTAATGGGTTTTGATGAGGAGGATAAAGAACTAATTAACTCATTTAAAACAAAATTGATTTAAAATGTATCTTTCTATCATAATTCTAATTTATTCTATTTTCGTTTTATTCTTTTTTAATGATGTTATAATCTTTGGAAATACATTTGCCTCCGGTGACTCTTTTAATCCTTATGCCATACATCATATTCTTGATCAGATTAGATTGGCTTCATCAGAGTGGCCACAATGGCAACCATGGATTTTTTCTGGAATGCCAACCTTAGAAGCATTTACTTATGTCAATCTACTATATCTGCCAAGCTACTTTTTAGATTTGCTAGGGGTTTCAGACTTAAATATTCAATTTATTCATCTAGTTTTTTCTGCAGTAAGTATGTTTTATTTGGTTCAAAAGCTTATTCAAAATAAGAAAATTGCATTTATTTCAGGATTGCTCTGGATGTTAAATCCTTTTTTAATCACTATGATTGTTTATGGGCATGGAAGTCAGATGATGACAGCCGCTTTTTTTCCAATTACATTATTATTGCTTTTAAGATTGAAAGATGAACAATCAATTTCCAATATGCTTTTATTTGCTTTGTTTCTAGGCTTGCAATTACAAAGAGCGCATGTCCAAATAGCTTATTATAGTTGTATGTTGTTGGGATCTTTCTTCATTTATTCTTTTTATCAAAATAGAAATAAAAAATATGCTGCTTTTTTCTTTTCAGGAATTATTATTGCATTCTTAATTGCTTCACATATTTACTTACCATCCTTGGATTACCGTGAAATGTCAATTAGATCTAGTAATATGGGTAGTTTTGCTTATGCAACAAATTGGTCTATGCACCCTAAGGAATTATTGACATACCTCATGCCTAATTTCTTTGGATTTGGAGGTTCAACTTATACGGGTTTTATGCCTTTTACTGATTTCCCAAATTATGTTGGATTGCCAGTACTATTATTTGCTTTTTTGTCATGTAGAAAGTTAAACAGCATGAGATTATTTTTTTGGACGGTATTAGTAATTTCAATTCTATTATCTTTTGGAAAGTATTTCGAAATCTTTTACCAATTCTTCTATAATTATTTACCTTTTTTTAGCAGCTTTAGAGTTCCAAGCATGATTCTCATTGTATCAAATTTTTGCATGTATATCTTATGCGCTTATGGCTTAAAAGATACTCTTGAAATAATTAAGAATAAATTTCCTCAAATCCAGACACAGACCATTTTTTATATATTTTTGATACTTTCCTTGTTTGATATATATAGGGTTGTCTTTGTTTACTGATCCAAAATTTAAATATCATGGCATTGAATCAGTTGGAGGATATCATCCAGCAAAATTTGGTCATTATTCTGAATTGCTAAAGAACACAAATAACTTACTTTCAATACCAGTATTACAATTTTTAAATGTAAAATATTTTATTAGTCCTGTTGAAATTTCTCATCCCAAACTAATACTAGAAAAAGAGTCCGTTTTTCAATCAGTCAATGGAAGAAAGAAAGTTTATATTTATAATTTAGATCAAAGTAATCCAAGAGCTTGGTTTGTAAAAGATGTGATTAAAGAAGATCAAAATTTGTATAATTATTTAAACGCATCTGCATTTAATCCATCAAAAACTGCGATAGTAGATAAACTAGATGATTCAAGATATACAATTGGTAAAATTCTTAATATTGATTGGGACGTGGAAACAATCATTATTGATTATGAAGCAAATGAAAAAGGACTATTAGTGCTAAGTGAAATTTATTATCCTGCTAGATGGAAAGCCTATATTGATGACTCTGAAGTAGAGGTTTTTAGGGCAAACAGTGTTTTGAGAGCAGTTGAAGTGAAAGCTGGATCAAATAAGATAATTTTTGAATATCATAATGGTTTATTTAACATTTTACATACAGTTTCAAACCTTATTGTGCTTTTCATGTGTTTCTATCTTTTTAAGCCTAAAGTTATGGTCTTGTTAAAGAACTTCAGGTAAACTAATTTTAGTCCATGAATCAAAAAATAATAATAATGCAACAAAGCGAAGCATCTTTTCTAGATATTTTTCTTTCCCAATTACCAATCTTCCTAATTTTTTTAGTGTTATACTATTTTATTCTAAGACCTAATTCTAAAAAACAAGAATCAGTAAAATTGATGCAAGAAAATTTAGCAAAAGGAGATAGAGTAGTGACTATTGGAGGAATTCATGGAAAAGTTACTGCGGTAAAAAGTGAAACTGTAATTATAAAAATATCTAATGAAAATGAAATGACTGTCGACAAAGTTGCAATTGCAAAAGTTAAAAATTCCTCAAAATAATTTATGGCAGTTCAAAAAGTAGTTACATATGGTCATTCTGCTCTTAGAGCAATATCAAAAAATATAACAGACTTTTCAAACATTAGAAGTTTAATTGATGATTTATTCGATACAATGTATGAGTTTGATGGTATTGGACTAGCAGCAAACCAAATTGGAATAAATAAGCGCATATTTGTAGTAGATATATCTCACACAGATGAATGTGAATCTCCTTTAGTATTTATCAATGGAAAAATAATTAGCGGTGAAGGATCTTGTGTTGATTCTGAAGGATGTCTTTCATTACCTGAAATTAGAATCAATGTAGAGCGCTATGATTCAATAACATATGAGTATTTAGATCACAACCTTGAAAAACATACAAAGGTTTTTAGCGGCTTTTTAGCCACAGTTATTCAACATGAAAATGATCATCTCGATGGAAAATTAATAACTGATTATGCTACTCCTGCAGATCTTTTAAAATATGATAAGGCGCTTAAGTTAATGAAATCAAGCAATGTCAAATAAAGATATAAATATAATTTTTTTTGGTAATACTGATTTTTCAAACCCAACTCTTCTAGCTTGTAATAATAGTTTTAATCTTAAAGCAGTTGTTACAAACAAATCAAAAAAAATGGGTCGTGGACAAAAAATTCTTGATACACCTGTGATGACTTTAGCTAAGGAAGAGAATTTAAAAATTATTGAAGGTGTAGATTTGAATGACGCAAGTTTTATTGATCAACTTAAAGATTTAAATCCTGATTTTTTTGTAGTAGTTGCGTATAGAATTCTTCCAAAGTCTTTATTGGGTATACCTAAATATGGATCCATTAATATCCATTCTTCATTGCTACCAAAATATAGAGGAGCCGCACCAATTCAACATGCATTATTAAATCAAGAGGATTCAACAGGAGTCTCCACTTTTTTGATAGAACCGAAAGTTGATACTGGAAAAATAATTGATCAATTAAAAATTGAAATAACAAAAGATGATAATTATGGTTCTTTATCTAAAAAACTAAGTGAAGCTGGAGCAGATCTTATTGAATCTTCAATTAATAAATGTTTGCACCATTCTTCGCAATTAATCGAACAAGATAATAGTATGGCTACCTTGGCACCTAAAATTTCAAAGGATGATTTAAAAATTAATTGGAGTGATAAGTCAGATACAATACTGGCTAAAGTGAGGGCTTTCTCGCCAACACCTGGTGCTTTTACTACCATAAATAGCAAAAGATTAAAAATCTTCAAAGCTGAGTCAATTAATAATGATAATAATCACGAAATTGGTTCTATATATCATGTAGATAAAAATTTTTTTGACGTTCAGTGTGGTCAAAATGCATTAAGGCTTCATAACGTACAATTAGAGGGTAAAAAAGCAATGGATTCGAAAGATTTTATTGTAGGTTATCAAGATTTAGGTTCAAATATTCTTATATGAAAAATCTACTTAAAAATTTATCAATTTTTCTTGTCACTGGCGTGATAGTATTGATGATATTTAATTTTATTCTAATGCCATTATATATTAATGCACGAAATGTAGTAGTAATTCCAGATTTAGAGGGCTTAACATTAGATGAAGCAAATCAGTTGTCAAAATCAGAAGGTATCGAGGTTGTAATAGCTGATACAATTTTTACAAATGACTTAAATCCAAATATAGTAATTGAACAATTTCCAACATCTGGTAAAGAAGTAAAGCTTGGAAGATCAATCAAAGTTAAAATTACCCAATTTAATCAAAAAATTATTGTTCCATCTCTTTTAGGTAAAACATTAAGAGCTGCAGAAATCGAATTGGATCAAAATGGTATTGAGTTGGACTCAATTTATTATTCGTTCAGTTCAAAATATCCTAAAGGCATAGTTTCTTGGCAAAGTCCAACAGAAAACGATAGCATAAGAAAAGGATTTGGTGTTCGAATTGAAGTCAGTAATGGATTAGCACCTAATGATTTAGTAGATGTTCCTGATTTTCAAGGAATTTTTCTTAGCGAAGCACTTAAAATCATTGAGGAAAGAGGTTTCTTTGAAGGAAAAATTCAATATGTTGAAAACAAAAAGTTTTTACCAAATACAGTATTAAATCAAAGCCCTAAGGAAGGAACGAAGGTTTCTCAAGGTTCAAAAATTAACTTAGTAATAGCAAAATGATCCGAAGTTTATTTTTAGTTTCTTTTTTTCTTTTGTCATGTAATAATGATTCTTCAGAAATAGCAATATCTAAGGATATTGATTTTAACATTATGGTAAATGACTACAAATTAGTTGATTCTGATTCTTTGCAAGTAAAGCTGAGCTATCATAATCCTGATTTAAGAAATATTGAGATTCATTGGTCAACTAATGATATAATAAATGGAAAATTTGATTTTGGTTCGGACTCATTGAATACTCATGTAAGAAATATTCCTGTAAGTATTGATGCTGATTCAGTATTAATTGATTTAAAGCAAGACGGATTATCTATTAATAGCTTCTCTATAAAAGTTGAGCCTAGAAACCAGCAAAGAGTAATTATACTTAATGACAATGAAAGTAGTTTTGCTAGTTTGTTGGATAATAACCGCTTATTTCAATATGATATAGTTAAAACTGAAAGTTTTAAAAAGTATGATTTTTCTGGATATGATATTTTAATAGTCGAAAGTATAAAAGATTTTTCTGATAACTTAATTAGAGAGATTCAAAAATTTATGTTAGGGAAAAAACCCATTTTATATTTTATAGACAATGTCGATAGTGAATATCTATCTAAAACTCTCGATTATCCAAAAGTTAAAGCATTAAGAGGTACATCGAAAAATCAGTTCTTTAAATTTGAAGAAGAATATCCAGTTAAATATTTATCAAATAATAGCAAAGCATTTCAAGTATATAGATTTTATGAATTAAAAGATTATAACTCTGATGAAGCTTCTTTTAATATTTCAACCAATGATCCGCTTGTAATTAAAAAAAATATTTTAGGTTCTAATGTAATATTCTTGGCTACCAAAATTGATGAAGAATGGACAAATAATATTTTTAATGAATTCATTTACGATATTTTTATAGAGCTTGTTTTCAATCAAATTGTAGTAAATGAATCGTAAGATTGAAACAGCGATAGTTGTTGCTCCAAGAATATGGAAAAGCAGTAAGAATTATCATAATAGTGTTGAGGAAATATCATTACTCATATCTACTCTTGGTGTAAAAGTAAAAGGAGTAGTTGAACAAAAAATAAACACTATAAATCCTGCATATTTCATTGGAAGTGGAAAAGCAAAACAAGTAATTGAGCAGGCTAAAATGCTTGGAGTAAATTATATAATTTTTGATGAAGACTTAAGTCCTGTTCAAACGAAAAATTTTCAAAAATTAAATAAAGATATTAAGCTTTTAGACAGGCCTGGCGTAATACTTGAAATATTTTTTAGAAATGCAAAATCAAAAGAATCTAAAACACAAGTTGAACTAGCTAGATTGCAATACCAATTACCCAGGTTGACCAGATTATGGACACACCTTGAAAGGCAGATGGGAGGATTTGGAACAAGGGCAGGTGCTGGTGAAACACAGATTGAGGTTGATAGAAGAATTATTCGAAAAAAGATTTCTTTGCTAAAGAAAAAACTTAAGAGTATCGACTCCGAAAGACAGGTACAAAGTAAAAAGAGAAAGTCATTTTTTAGAACGTCATTTGTTGGATACACAAATGTAGGAAAATCATCTTTAATGAAATCAGTCACTAAAAGTGATGTATTAATCAGAAATCAGTTATTCGCAACTTTGGACACAACTGTTAGAAGATTATTTATTGGTGATAATAATTATGTCCTTTTAAGTGATACAGTTGGTTTCATTAGAAATCTTCCTGATAATTTAATCGCCAGTTTCAAATCTACGCTTCAAGAGGTGGTTGATTCAAATTTATTATTAATCGTTCTTGATGCAAATTCACAAGATTTGTTCAATGAAATAGAAACAATCAAAAGTGTTTTAAAGGAGATAAATGCTAATGAAATTGATTATAAATATGTTTTTAACAAGATTGATTTAGTAGATCCTGAAAAAATTTCTTATTTAAAGCAATCGTTTCCAGATAGTTTGATGGTTTCTGCCACAAGATCGTTACAGATTTCAGATATAAAAGATACAATTGCAGAAAAATATGAAGAATGGGTTAGCGCTCTAAAGAATCCATCACACTAGCAACTGTCGCATCTCCGGTGACGTTTGTAGCAGTTCTAATCATATCAAGAATTCTATCCACACCTAGAATAAGCGCAATACCTTCACTTGGTACATTAATAGCTTCTAAAATAATAATCAGCATGATGATTCCTGCTCCTGGAACAGCTGCAGTTCCTATGGATGCTAACACAGCGGTAGCCACAATCGTGAATTGGTTAGCTAATGTTAAATCCATGCCGACTGCTTGCGCAATGAAGACTGCTGCTACTCCTTGATACAATGCAGTTCCATCCATATTAATTGTTGCTCCAAGAGGCAACACAAATGATGAAATCTCCTCCGAAATTCCAAGATCCTTTTCACAACGCTTCATAGTTACTGGTAAGGTTGCTCCACTTGAACTTGTTGAAAATCCTAAAAGCTGTACAGGTGCCATAGATTTAAGAAAATGTTTTATATCCATGGTTGTAAAAATCTTTAGTAGTGTCATGTAGGTTATTCCCATATGAACAAAAAGACCAAGAATTACAACACCCATATAAAAAACTAAAGCAGAAAGAATTTCACTTATTTGATAAATATCACCAGAAACAGAACTAATTGTTTTGGCAATCAATGCAAATACTCCAAAAGGAGCAAAATACATTATCATTTCAACTAGTTTAATAATCATTTGATTTATACCTTCTAAAAACTCTAAAACTGGTTTTGAGTATTTTCTATCAATTCCTATTAGGGCAATTCCAAATATCAATGAAATGAAAACTACTTGAAGCATATTTCTGTTATTGGATGCAGCAGAAAAAATATTACCAGGAACCATATCTACCAGCGGTTGAAGAGGTCCTCTATTTTGTTGAATTGATGCTGCAGCTTCTTGTTTATCTGCTGCAGTATTAAAGTATTCACTTGATAAACTTTCTTGATAGCTTTCTGGAATCGCATTTCCAGGCTCAAGCAAATTAACTAATATGAGCCCAATGCTAACTGCTACTGCAGTTGTTGAAATGTAGAGCGCAATAGTCTTCCAACCAATTCTTGATAGTTTTCTAGTATCAGACAATGACGCCACTCCAGTTATTAATGAAGAAACAACCAATGGAACTGCAATTAATTTTAAAAGATTAAGAAATATTGTTCCAAAAGGGGAAATGAAGTCTGATGTAAAACCATTCCAGCCATTTACTGCACTTAAAATACCGTAAATTGCTCCTAAAACTAATCCAATAATTATTTTCCAATGTAATTGCATTTGTAAAAATAATATATGTATTATGTATAAACTATTACAATGATTTATTACCTAATTATATCAATTTATCTTGTTGCATTACTTTGGATCGGTTTTAGTAAATCAGATTCCATAAAGAATCAGGAAGATTTCTCAGTTGCAGGAAGATCATTATCTCCATGGATATTAGTTGGAACCATGGCAGCAACTTGGATGGGTACTGGTTCAGTCCTTGGTAACGCAGGAAAAACATTTGAAATTGGTGCAGCCGGCTTTTTACTGCCAATTGGAGGAATGCTTGGTGTTTTAGCACTTACAAAAATTGCAGGAAAAGCAAGAGCATCTGAAAAATTAACAGTACCGGAAATTATTGGATCACGTTTTGGTGATGTTGCAATGATTTTATCTGTAGTTGCACTCTTAACAGCTTATTTAGTGATTGTAAGTTATCAGTTTAACGCTGGTGGAGCAGTTATTTATACTATTTTTCATGACAACTTAGGTTCAAACCTATCATTAGATCAGGCAACTATTATTGCAGCATTATTTATTGTTGCGTATACAGTATTAGCTGGACTATTAAGCGTTGCTTATACAGATGTTGCTAATGGTATTTTGATGATTATTTGTTTTATTATAGCACTACCAATTCTATTTTTTCAAGCTGGTGGATTTGAAGGAATGGCAATGAGCTTTGAAAATAAAGGTATGCCAAACAATATGTCTTTATTTGGCGTTTTATCATTTAGAGATGTAATTAATTTTACATTACCTTCATTTTTATTAATTCTCGGAGATGCGAATATGTATCAAAGATTTTTTGCGAGTGAATCCGTTAAATCAGCTCAAAAGGCAACTTTCCTATTATTTTTTGCTGTAGTCATTTTAGAATCTTTAATTATTGCAAATGCTTGGATTAGTTCAAGTATGATTACGGATATTGCAAAAGAATCACATGTATTAATCTATGCTGCATACAATTTCCTTCCACCTATCGTAGGTGCAATTATGCTTGCTACAATTATTGGTATAATAATTTCGACTGCAGACTCTTTTTTATTGGTCCCTACAACTATTTTGATCAATGATATTTACTTAAAGTATTCAAATAAAAAATATTCAGATAAAATGATTGTTACACTCAGTAGAATTTTAGTGTTAGCATTAGGATTCTTTTCGTATTGGGTTTCAAGAATGTTTGCCGCTGATACAACTATTTTTGAAAAAGCCCTGTATGCATTTACAATTTATGGAACTGCAATTACTCCAACTCTATTGGCTGCATTCTTTTGGGATAAAGCAACAAAGTATGGTGCTATTTGCTCAATACTTTCAGGTATAGTTGCTACAGTATATTTTGGAAATCAGTGGAGTTTAGATGAGGCTGTTATACCAGCTTTAGCTATTTCATCTTCTGCATTAGTTTTAATTAGTTCTCTTACTAAATCTGATTAAAATTATTTTTAATAAAATATTGTATGAATTTAATTTTAGAGACAGAAAGAATTTTCCTTAAAAAATTTACAAAAAATGATTTTAACCTAGTTTTTGAGCTTGATGGCAACAGCGAAGTAATGCAATATATTACTTTAGGTAAAACAAAAACAATTGAACAAATAAGAAATGAATCATTGCCAAAAATTTTAAAATCATACTCAAATGGAAAAAATTATGGAATATTTGCAGCTTATTTAAAGTCAAATAATTCATTCATTGGATGGTTTCAATTCGAAAAAGATAAACATATTGAAAATGCAATTGAACTTGGATGGAGATTAAAAAAAGAATATTGGAATAATGGATATGCTACAGAGGTTGGGTCGTCACTTGTTAAGAAAGCAAAAAATTTAAATAAAAAAGCTGTAGCAAGAGCTATGATAGAAAATAGAGCTTCAATTAGAGTGATGGAAAAAATAGGATTGAAGTTTGTAAAAGAATTTTGGGGAGATTACGAGCCACATTCAGGGACTCCTGATGTTTTATATGAATCATAATATTTTAGAATCAAAAATTATTCTACAATGATTTCAAAAGGCGGACTAAAGATAGAACTTTCAACACCTTCATCAAAAGATCTTCTATAATATTCAAATGACTTCCCAGTACCTTGCCAATTTTCTTCGAAAGATATTATCTTTATGCTATTATCCTTTGTATCCGCAGTGCCAGATAAAACATGACCTGTAATATATCTTATTCTATCTCGTTTTTTCGCCCAGCTTAAATAGACTCTTTTTAACATTTTAGCATATCCATTGGACTTATATTTTTCCATTATAACAAAAGCATAAGTATACAAAGTGTTGTGCTTACCATAATTTTCATCATTCAATGCCCAAGGCTCCATCGAAAGTTCTTCTAAAGGAATTCCAATAATGTATCCAATAATTTCGTTTTGATATCTTGCAATAAAAGGAAGAGATTTTTCAGTATTAAAGTATTTTTCAATTGAAGCTTTTGTGAAGACTGCTTGCTTCCCGTATTCTTTAGCAAGGTGTAATGATATTTCAATCAGTTTTGGATAATCAGCTTTACCGATTTTCTCAATTTTTTCTATTTGGAAAACATTTGTTGAAGCAATAATTCTAGTTTCTGACTGTCCAGTAGATGTTTCCATATTCCAATATTAAAAATTTTTAATTCTAGTATGAAGCCATTTGTTTGCTATGATAGAATATCTTAAATTTCTTCGTGCTTTCATTCATCGATAAACTAAAAACAAACATTTCTGATAAAAATTCAAATCTTTGTGTTGGAATTGATATTGATAAAAAATATTTCAATGATAATGTATCCTTAGATGAAATGATGGATTATTCGATGATGGTTGTAGATGCTACTAGCGATCTTGCAGCAGCATACAAACCAAACCTTGCTTTTTTTGAAGAATGGGGTTCAAAGGGTTATTATTGGCTCGAAAATTTAATGAAACATATTGGTAATGATCATGTTGTTATAGCCGATGCAAAAAGAGGGGATATAGGAAACACTGGCTTACATTATGCTAATGCATTTTTTAATCATTTTAATTGCGATGCTATAACTGTGAGTCCTTATATGGGAGAAGAATCAATTGAACCATTTATTTCAAATGCATCTAAGGGTGCTTATGTATTATGTAGAACATCAAATAAATCTTCAACCTTTATTCAAGAAGATATTTATTCAAAAGTAATTTCTTTATGTGAAGCATTAAATAATCAGCAAAATATTGGTCTTGTAGTGGGGGCAACTAATGATGATGCATTAATGCAAGTTAGAAATTCAACAGATTTACCTTTTTTAATTCCTGGGATTGGAGCACAAGGAGGAGATTTGCAAAGCGTTCTTAAAATTAATGAGAAGAATATGGATACGACCTTAATAAATGTATCTAGAGGAATTATTTTCTCTGGAAATAAAGATCACGATTCAATTCGTAATTCCGCTAAACAGTATTTAAATCAACTAAGAGGATTAAATGAATAAAGATTTCATAAAAATATTTGAAGAAACCCAAGCACTTATGCATGGCCACTTTATTTTATCATCTGGTCTTCATAGTGATACATACTTTCAATGTGCAAAAGTTTTACAATATCCAAAGTATCTGTCTATGTTTGGTGAAATATTATCAAATCACTTTTCTCATTTAGATATTGATAAAGTTATTTCTCCTGCAATTGGTGGGATTGTTTTAGGTACGGAAGTTGGAAGGCAACTAAATAAAAAGACAATATTTTCTGAACGATCTGAAGGAAAGATGAAGTTAAGAAGAGGATTTAACATCAATGAAAATGAGAAAATTTTAATTATTGAAGATGTACTTAGTACTGGAGGTTCAATAAAAGAAGTCATTGATCTTATTGCTCAATTTAAAGGCAATGTAGTTGGAGTTGGAGTGATTGTAGATAGAAGCCTTTCTCCAGTGTTCATTCATGATAACTTTTTTTCAATTACTTCTCAAAAAGCTAAAATTTTTGATAAAGACAATATTCCAAGCGAGCTACAAGGAGTACCTGCAATAAAGCCAGGAAGCAATGTATAAGAGTTTAAAAATTGGATTAGCATTAGGTGGCGGTGGAGCAAGAGGTGCATGCCATATCGGAGTATTGAAAGTTCTTGAAGCAAATGGTATTGTTCCTGATATCGTTGCAGGAACAAGCGCTGGCTCAATGATTGGAGCTATGTATGCTTCTCATCATAATGCGAAAGTGGTAGAATCAAAATATCTAGAACACATACAAAGTGAAAATTTTAACGAGTTAGGATTTAGATATATTGCTAATTCAGAGGAAGATGAATCTATTTTTTCTCAAATTATGAAGCAGATTAAAAATCAATATGTCTTGATGGTAAGTTCAAATAGAAAATCAATTGTCAAGAATGAAAGATTAGCAAAAGCAGCAGAAATTCTATTTGGAAGTAAGCAATTTAGTGATTTAAAGATACCTTTATTGGTTACAACTACAGACTTGATGTCTGGAAACTCAATCATATATAAATCTGGTAATTTAATTGATGCAGTAGTTCAAAGTTCATCAATTCCTGGTTTTATAGAGCCAACATTTAAAGATGAGCGTATGCTTGTTGATGGTGGAGTGGCTTTACCAACTCCAGTGACCCCGCTTATCGATAATTGCGACTTTATCATTGCAGTAAATATTACTAGAGGAGTAGATAATCAACCTGAGCCATCAAACATTGTTGAGATTTCTACAAGATCTCGAGATGTATCAGTATCACATCTAAATTCATTTTTGTTGAGCAAAGCAAATTTTGTAATTAAGCCTAAACACGATAACCTTCATTGGTCTGCTTTTGATCAGACTGAAAAGTTCATTGAATCTGGCGAAATAGCAGCTAATTCATCTATTGAAAATCTTTTGGAAGAGCTTGAAAATGCTATAAATGTTCCACTTGAAACAAAAAAAGAAACTTTTTGGACAAGAATTAAGAAAAGATTATTTTCATAGCCCAATATGAAGAAGTTTTTTTTAACATTATCATTCTTGAATATTCTTTGGGCTCAGTTTAGCGATCCAGCCCAATTTTCTGTTAATATTGACGATGTAAATCAAGGTGAAGTTGCGATTATTGATGTAAACGCTGAACTTGATTTTACATGGAGGATTTATGCGGTATATGATGTGCCAGAAGGCCCATCCTCAACAAAATTTATTATCGAATCAGATATTGTTAATAAGTCTGGAAGAGTCATTGAGCCAGAGCCAATAGAAAAATTTGATGAAGGATTTGGGAATATTACTAAATATCATGAAGGTACTCCTCAATTTAGTATTCCATTAGAACTAAAAGATGATTTGCCAAATGGTACCTACAATGTAGAATAAGATCTGATTTTGTTTTTGAAAATTTTGATTTTGATAAAGACTCTATATTAGCTATTGCTGATAATAATATAAGTTCATTTCTTGTTCTTGCTATGAGTATGGGCTTTCTTGCTCTTTTAACTCCATGTGTTTTCCCTATGATTCCAATCACCATTTCATTTTTTATGCATAGAAGTGAGAATACTAATTCTTCTCCAGTAAAAAGTGCTACTGTTTATATGTTAGGCATTGTTCTAACATTTACTTTTTTAGGAATGATGTTAGCAATTCTATTAGGAGCATCTGGTGCAAATCAGCTTGCTGCAAATCCAATAGTAAATATGTTTATAGCATTTTTATTTATTTATTTTGCAATGTCTCTATTTGGATTTTATGAAATTGAGATACCTGAATCATTAAGAAGACTTTCATTGCAAAAGGAAAATTCGGAAGGTTATGTAGGTATTTTATTTATGGCTTTAACTTTTACCTTAACTTCATTTACCTGTACTGTTCAATTTATGGGATTAATATTGGTTGCTGCCTCACAAGGAGAATGGTTTTGGCCAATAATTGGGATGTTGATTTTTAGTTTAGCGTTTGCTTCTCCATTTTTCTTTTTAGCCCTCTTTCCACATTATTTAACAAAATTACCACAGTCTGGTGGATGGCTAAATTCTGTAAAAGTAGTAATGGGTTTCTTAGAACTTGCAGCTGCTTTCAAATTCATCAGCAATACTGACTTGGTTTGGAATTGGAATATTTTTACATATGAAGTTGTTTTGTATTTATGGGCATTAATAATGCTATTAACCGGCTTATATATTTTTGGATTAATAAAGTTTAAAAATGATTCGCCTGTTACTTTTTCAATTCAAAGATCATTGTTTGCTCTTGCTTTCATATTCTTTGGAACTTATCTAGCAGCTGGAAATCATGGTTATGATATTAATGGTAATATCAAATCATATTTACCTCCCAAAAAATATCAATCCAATCTTGTTTGGAATAATAATTTAGATGATGCATTTATTATTGCTGCAGAGCAGAATAAAAATATTTTTATTGATTTTACAGGCGTCACATGTACAAACTGTAGATGGATGGAAACAAATATATTTAGCATTAATTCAGTTGAAGAACTAATGTCCGAATATGTCCTTGTTAGTTTATATACTGATGCAGGAGAAGGATATTTAGAGAAAAGAGAGTACCAAATCAATCGATTTGAAACTGCTGCTCTACCTTATTATGTAATTTTAGATAGTAATGATAAGGTATTATCAGAGTTTCCTGGTCTTACAAGAAACGTTGAAGAGTTTAAGGAATTTTTAAAAACAGGATTAAATAATTAAGGAACTTTATGATGATAAAATCATTTCAAATAAATATGATGAAAAAACTAACATTTATTTTATTATTTGTTTCAACTTCATTTGCGCAATCAAAAGCATATGAATTTTTTAATTCTTTTGCTGACATTGCTGAGGAAGTAAACGAGTCAGTAGTGACCATCACTACAACAAATACCGTTCAATTGGACAGAGATGTTCAAAACTTTTATAGATATTGGGGTAGAGAGATTCCAGATGAGTATGAAAGTAAATCTCTTGGTTCAGGTGTTATTGTCGATGATGAAAATGCATATATAGTCACTAATCATCATGTTATTTTCGATGAAAGATCTCAAAAACCTGTTGAAGAAATTAAAGTCCAATTACTTGATAAACGTATTTTTGAGGCTACGGTTATTGGATTAGATAAAGCTACCGATTTAGCTGTACTTCAAATAGAGGCAGATGATATAAAAGCTGTTGATTTAGGAGATTCTGAAGCAGTAAGAGTGGGAGAATGGGTAATAGCTATTGGAAGCCCTTTTTCTGCATCATTAAGTCATACAGTCACTGCTGGAATTGTTAGTGCATTAGGTAGAAATGATGTAATGAATAACTTAAATACTTATCAAAACTTTATTCAAACAGATGCAGCTATAAATCCTGGAAATAGTGGAGGGGCTCTTTTAAATATGAATGGTGAGTTAATTGGTATTAATGCTGCTATTGCTTCTGGAGGTGGAAGAGCTAATGCTGGTATTGGCTTTGCAATTCCTTCAACGATGGTTAAAAAAGTAATGAATGATCTTATTACTAAAGGATATGTTGTTAGATCTTTCTTAGGTATTTACATGCAAGATATTAATGAAGATTTATATGAGACATTGGAACTTCAAACTCGAAATGGAGCTATTGTAAGTGACATTGTTGAAGGCAGTCCAGCTTCAAAATCTGATCTAGTTGAGGGAGATGTGATCGTTTCTTTCGAAGGAAAAGAAATCAGTAATGGTTCTGAACTTAAAAACCTTGTATCCAGTACTGATCCAGGTTCAAGAGTCAAGCTTGGTATTTATAGAGATAATAAAAAGAAAAATATTTATGTTACTCTTGAAGAAAGAGAAGATACAGTAG